>Ga0256833_1002042_pt1 | contig 14520 bp, 20 predicted proteins | sample 356284metaG_FD_190535 | JGI IMG/M metagenome (GOLD analysis project Ga0256833, IMG submission 190535) | Hydrothermal vent microbial communities from Mid Atlantic Ridge, Atlantic Ocean - 356-284 | ecosystem: Environmental > Aquatic > Marine > Hydrothermal vents | place: Atlantic Ocean: Mid...
TACTTTACATCTTTTGTGTGTACACGGAAGGCGTATTCTGTGAATGAACTGAAGTTGGGAGATTACGTTTACTTTCCTTACCGTGGAGAGAGGCAGTATCCTCAGTATGGCGTTGCTAATGGGGAGTTCCTGGTGAAAATGGTTGCAGCTTTGCCCGGTATGAAAGTTAAAGTAGATGACCACCATGTTTACATAAACGGTCAGATAAAAGGAGCCGTTCTACATACAGATAGGAAAGGTAATCCTGTGGATTACTTTCACTACGATGGACCTGTTCCAAATGGGAAGGTCTTTGTCATGGCTCCGCATCCTAGGTCATTTGACAGTCGCTACTGGGGCTTTGTTGACGAGTCGTGGGGACTGCATAAATGCTGGCCGTTACCGTTGTCGGATAAATAGCCTGTAAAGAATAATCTTTTAACAAACAGTGCCAAGTATGCAGGAGACGAAAAAGAGGTTCCTTTTAGTGTTGTTTTGGCTCCATTATCAAAGACAACTTTGGCTATGCCGTCTATATTCACTTCTCCAGGCTGGAATCTTTTGGCGTCCCCTACGGTGTAGAAGTTTTCTAACAGGAATCCTAAAGCTTCAGTAACTCCAAGGCTGGTTATAGTATGTTCCTTTTTGTTTCCTGCTGACTTAACCAAAATAAAGCCTTTGTTGTTGAGTTCTATAAATTTCTTTATTTTCTGGTCTGCTATGGGTAAAAAGTAATTCCTTCCGAAGGACATGTTGATAAACACAGGTATATCAGGATTTTCTTTTTCTATGCGAGTAAGGGTTTCAATTAAGGGATCTTTAAAGGGATCAAATAGGTATATGTTTTTAGTTTCGGATATTAAGCTTTGTAAAGAAACCTTCTTTATGGTTACTAACTTTTTTTTGATTTCATCATGTAGGATACTTTCAATAATCTTTTCTACGATATCTCCGTGATAAATTACTGTGGGAATGGGAACAATTCCGTAAATGTATGCCATAGTTGGGTCAGCTCCATGAAAACCGTCTATTACATAGATAATAGGTTTCTTTCCTGATTTGAGTCGTTTTTGAAAGGCTGTTTGGGCAGTTTCTTGATCTCCGACTTTGAAGTCGTGTTTAATTCTGCTTAGATATTCGTAAGCTTTCGCATTGGAAACTTCATAACTTTGGAAGGGGTATTTATCTTTAGCATGAAGGGCAGCGGGGTTGTAAGCGTTTACTACTTTTACTGATAAACTTCTGTATGTGAGTGTTAATATTATTAGGTAGATAGGAATTGTTAGGGCAAGAACTTTAAAAAAGAAGTTAACTCTGGATGTAGGTTTTTGTGGCATTAAGAGGTTATATGTTTTTGGTTTTCTTTTTCTATTTTTGATTAGAAGAACAATAGTTAAGCTGGAGCCTAAAAGCAGAAATACAGTTGTTATTAGGAGAAAATTAGGAGTTCCATAAGCGGTAGTTAGAAGAAAAGAGGTAGCTGTTAGGAAGAAAGTAAGGAACTTTAGTATGCCTACAGTTCGCTTATTTTTAAAAATGATGTCCTTTTTTTCTTTTAAAAACTTATAGGCTATGTGGATTGATATCAGTAGAGTAGCGATGCTAAAAGCTAAGATTAGTTGGAGGATTGCTGCAATTGCTGGTAGTGACGTGAAATTGTCAATTGGATTTTGCATACTTCCGATTAGTGCTTGAGGTTTGTTTTCTTTTGTTAGAGTTAACAACTTATAAAGAGAGGCATATTCGTATACTATAAATAGCACTATTAATACGGAAATTAATATGACTAAGGATATAGAAAAATGCTTAGAAATTAGATATCTGATTTTCTCTTTCCATTTCTTCAATTTCTTCCTCCCAGTTGTAGTCTGAATACAGGTTTGGCTGTTTTCTCTCTAACCTTATCAAGTTCCTCTCCGAGCTCGTTCTCTAAGAGCCTTGCCTTTCTGCCGTTAACTTGAAGGTAATCTAATGGATTGTATCCCTTTGCCTTTAATAGCTTAACAAAGGCTTTGATATCCCATGAAGTTCTCTCTTGGTAAGTCCAACCTATTTCTTTCCCTTTATATTCAATCGTCCCGTTGATGAGTTGTTTTAGCTGCTCCTGTATCATCTGAGCTTCCGTCTGGATTTTACTGTATTTGTCCAGTAGCTCCATTATGAGTTCTGCATTCTCATGTTCAAGGGTGGTGTTGGCGCTTTCTGAGCCGTTGCAGAGGCCGTGCTGACGATAGATACAGTATTGGCATTCCCAGTTGGCACGGGGACGGGGGTCGTTTCTGAACATTCTGATTATTTCTTCCAGTTCTTCTCGGGAGATAGATTCTGTGGTTGGGAGAACAACTATGCTTTTACCCATTTTGTAGCGTGTTCTAAGGGTTGTCTTGATAACAAGATAATGTTCTATTTCCTTGTCAGGATACTGCCATTCAAGTAAGGCTTTCTGTATTTTAGCTTGCAGTATGTACTTATAGTTGATGCTTATTCTCCTACTGTTTGGCTGGAGAATTATCAGTTCTTTCGGACGGCCAGAAGTTTCGTTGTCAAAGGAAAGAACTGTATGTTTGAGCTCCAGTCCTACTATTTTGTTGCTGTTATACTGAATGAAGCAGTCAAGGTGCCCGTCAATAGAGAAAGGTTCACCGTCAACTGTAAAATCGTGGCTGAGAACTTTTTCTTCTTCAAATCTTCTGTCAAATATTTTCCTGAGGACTTCCTTTACTGTTTTCTCAAACAGAAAACCGTCGTCTATGGCAATGTTTCTGACTTCTAAATCTGGATGCTGACGGCGGAGCTCTGCTTTCTTGGGACAGCTAATAATTTCGGTTATCCCGTAAGCTCCATCACGGTAGGATATTTCCCTTCCTTCTCTAACGTGAGCGGATAGTTCTGAGAGAATTCTTTCAAACTCTTGAAGAAACTCCATGGTTCCCTCCCTGAATATCGCTTAAGGAGTAATATAATCCTGTAAAACAGGAATGTCAATATTGCAAAAAAATGATGGAATACTAACTGTTTGACTTTTGAAATGGAAGTGTCTTAATTCTCAGTCTTGCAGGAGTTGTTACTTAACTAACTCAAGATAATCAATGTAGTACTTGTTTATGAGATATTTAGACTTATGAGCAAGGCACTCTATCCATCCTTTTTTCATCTTTATGCTGTTACAAGTTATTTTCTGAGAGTTAATATGGACTACTACCAACTCTGGATAAATCGCAGGAGATCTGGTATCCCACTTGGCGTAGATTACTCTCTCAGATGGAAATTTCCATATTTCTCCTGTAGGAACCTTACAGCTAAACCAATTGTTTTCTTTTTTGAGAGTAATGCAAACTGGGCAGCTGTCCATTCCGGCAATTGTCAGCATCCCTGCTGCGTGTGCAGAAGTCGTGGCAAGTCCGGCAAGTAAGAGAGCGGAAAGTCGTTTCCTCATTCTTTTCCTCCTTCAACAAGTTTCAAGTATTCTTTTGAGATAGCTTTCTCTTAATTATAGTTTAGGATAAGGCAATCTTTTCTACAGCTTGGACTTTCTGTTCATCGGCTACCTTAACGTATCCCATTGTTGTTGCGGGGCTTGAATGTCCCATCAGCTCCTGGATGATTTGAACTGGAATGCCCTTGCGAGATAGCATTGTCCCGTATGTATGCCTCAACCGATGAGGGGTAACGTTAGGATCTCCAGCTTTTCTTCCTATGGATTGAACAGTCTGATAGAGTGTTTGGTAATGTACTCCCAAGGGTAGAACCTTCTGTCTGTTTTCCCAGAGCCATTCAGTATATTGATTCTTCGGCATAGGGATACGCCTTTCTTTCCGTCCTTTTCCTCTGACTCTTACCCAGATAACTCCTTCGCTATCTTTCTCAAGGCTGAACTGGTTGACTGACAGAGCTTCGCTTGCCCTCAGTCCTGCCAGTCCCATCAGGATTACTGCTGCCAGCTTCCAAGGGAAACCTTCCTTTGCTTTCTCTTCTGCAACTTTCAACATCTTCCAGAATACTTCTTCGGAGACAGGTTTTGGGAGCTCCCTTCTGGTTTTCGGCTTTATAAAGTCTGGAACTTCCGGAAGTTCTATCTCGGAAAAATCCCTGAGAAACTTTCTCAAGGACTGATAGGCTGCTATCGTCTGTTCCCTAACAGAGCTTGAAATGATATTTCCTATTGCGTGAGCGACTTCTGGCTTTGAAATGGGGAGCTCCCTGTCTCCGATGGCAGAGAGGAGCTCCTTTAAACGACGGCGGTAAATCTGGAAGGTTCTGGGAGATAGTCTATATAATGCGTAGTTCTCCCAGTCCAATATAGCCTTTCGGAAAGTAATCTTACTCATTATGCGAATCCTCTACTCTGGAAGGATTTAGTCTCCTTGCGTGCTCAATCCAAAAACTATCTCCTTAAAGCTCAATGGAGTGTAGTTCTGACTTTTTGGGAATTCTACCAGTTAATAGAGTCTCGTAGATGTAAATCTTGCCAAATCCACCCGGGTAATAGAAAAGGACAAAAAACCTAACATTTTCCGGAATCCGTTGACCTGAAACATTCTGTTTCGGAATTAGTTGCGATTCTCTCTTTTCCATTAGGAAAAACTTTTTGGGGTTATTCACAAAATCAAAGTTCTGGTACCTTAGTGGTTCTATCGGAATAAACTCAGTAGGTATAGTTGAGCTATTAGTAGAGTAAGGGTCTACTGACATAGAACTTTTAATGAAGTTAACTATGTCGTTTAGGGTAGTACCGATGGGACAGGCAAAGACGGCATTAACTGAGATAGAACTTTTTGAGAGATTAATTACTTTAAACGTGTTTCCCTGTCTCATCACAAAGAGGTAGAGAGTTTCTAATTTTTTCAGAATTTCACGGTTTTCTTTCAATAGTTGCTGATTGTACTTGGCTAATTTTTCCGTAAATACAGCTATGTATGCAGTTGCAACAGCAGTTGCAATGCTTGGCCAATTTTCATTGAGCCAACCAAATCCAAAACAGAGTAACAATGCGGCAGTTATAATGGTTGTAAGTAACAGGAGTTTTAGTAGCTCTCTCATTTCTCTCCCCTCTTATGTTGCTCTAATTTTTCAGCTTGGACTATTCCCCAGTTGCTAACTTGATTCCCTGAATCATTAGGTCTCTCACTCGTGAAGTATTTACCCTCTAATTTGTCGTTCTCAAAATACAAGATTGCTGTTCCGTAATGTATGTTCTGGGTGGGGGATTCAACCGTTCCTCCTGTGGGTTCATTGCGGTAGTTATATATGAGTCTGACACTATTCGGGGAGATTTTCTCCAGAGATGCATTTATGCTCCAAGATTTTGAGGAACCTGGAACTTCCCAAGTGATACTTATTTCATTGAATTTCTGCCTTACCTTTATCCTCACTTCGCGTTCTTTTCGGAAATTGTCGTAGCTACTTTTGAAAGTTCCTTCGTAGTTCCCTTCAATAATTAGACTTCTGTAAAAGAATCTCCATAAGCATCTATTGAATAGCCAGTATAAAGCTTCAAAGATCAGGATAGGGTAACCGGCAAATAAGAGCTCTACTACCTTGATAGCAGTTAAGGAGTTAAGAATCTCAGGGGTGATTATGTGTTTTACCCCTAATCCTATTAGTACCGATATAACAAAGGAAACAGCAGTTATCCAAAAGAAGACTATCCTTTCATTAACGCTTGGCTTGGTGTAAGGGTGAAACTCTCTCATTTAGCTTCCCCAGTTGTTCCACAGGTAGATTAGTGAAGAGATGAATTTTCTGGCGTTTTGGATGTTCCATTTATCATTTCCCGTTCCAAATAACGGAATTAATTCATTTTGGCTTATTAGTTTACCTGCTTCTACTGGGTTCTGCAGAACTTTGCTGGACCAATCAAGAATTTCATAGACGATGAATTCAAAAAGTGAATAACGGTATAGTTCGTCCGGCGCATTATATAGGAGGCATTGAATAAAATAGGAAGGTGCTACTTCCTTAGTGATTAATCCCATTTCACAAGCAAGATTTCGCATGTTTTTGAATATCCTAACTACCTTTTTAAATCTATTTCCGGTTCTTTCATGTTTTTCCACCCCGTTTTTATAATGCAATGTGGGGAAGTTGACTATTGACTTACCGTCAGAGGTCCTAAACCATATACCCTCGTAGTAGTACAAGCCCGTCCGGGAATCTCGTGTTGTATTTCTTGCTTTAGAGCGAACGTAAAGTCTATATTGAAGGCAAACCACAACGTCAGCATCATACATTGTTCTGTTTCTGTCAGCTAATACCTTTATACTTTTTCTACCTTTCTTAACCCTTCCTATTCCGAATCTGCTTCTAAGTGCGTCTATTACTTCGGATTTAAAGTTTTCCAATGACGAGTAACTACTTCTTCGGTAGTGTAAGTTAAGCAACGCTTTTTGGCTATGAGAGAGTCTCTCGCTGTTACCAATGAAAACAGGTACAGAGTCTATGGAGTTAAGTTGGACGATTATGTCCACGTCTGTATCTGCCCAGATGTTAGTTCCATTTCTATAAGAACCTTGAAGATAGGTTATAAAGTTGTACTCTCTGGAGTAGTTGTAATTTCCAATTGCCTCTCTAATTTTCTCGTGAGTCCATTGAGCTTTATTAGTTGTGTGCTTTTTTGCCCATATCCTCAGCTGACTTTCTGGTATAGGCATCTTTCCCCCATCGTTTTGATTTTAACTTAAAGTATACGAATCCTCCCATCTTATCTCAGAACGGAAACTCCCTAATCAGTTTTACTCCGTACTTTTTGCAAGCCTCCTTGGTAAACAGAGGAATTCCTCTTGCACAGCAATAGCATTTTATCCCTTGTACCCATAGACGAAAGAATTGGTACTTTTCCCGAAGAGATCTATTCAAACTTCCCGTCTGAGGTCCTACTATTACCCAGCGATAGTGTCCAAGTCCAAGAAGAGACACTTCATCAAGCTCTTCAAGTAAGGGTTCAAGGGAAACAAAGAGATTTTCAGTAGGGGCAGAATCAAGCAATTTCTTGGTCCTCTTCTGAAAGTCCAAGTTCGTGGTAGCACTCACTCCCAACCAGACATTTTCAGGGAGCCGTGGGAACCTTGAGTAACTCTCAGGAGCTTTTTCAAGAAAAGGAAGACCCTTTCAGTTTCTCTCTCTATCCTCTTCAAAGTCTTCTCTATCCAGCTTTGTTCCCAGAAATTTACATCGCTCATTGAGTTGACGAAGATTATCCGTTCTCTTCTTGAGAACTTCCTTTCAAAGTTTTTCGGCAGGAAAATAGGGGCAAAGTTCTTGAGCCTTTCTGCTTCTTCAGGGGAAAGCCCGTTGGCTTTTGCTACCGTCCGGTAGAACCGGCCTGCAAACTTCCTTGCGTAGCAGAAGGAACAGGAATGGTTACACCCCCAGACGGGGTTCCAGACAGCGTCACACCAGTCAATTTTGGTTCTGGCCACAGCTATCCTCCTTAGAACACCTTTACAACTTCCCCATGTTAGTTTTTAGTAAAGCTACATAGATAAGTTTCCTTATCTATGTAATATTTTATTGCTACTTTGGCCGTATGTCAATCTCTGATGTTTTTGTAAACTTGTAGTTTACACATTATAACACCACTAAAAGTTTATTGTAAATAAATAAACTGTTGACATTGTTGCTTTGTAGAAATAGAATAAAATAGGAGTTATGTGTCTTAGTAGAGAGGTGTGAGTAATGTTGACCCCATTGCAGGAAAGATGAAATAGAGGGGCGTAGTCATGTATGAAATACTTCGTCTCAAACCAAAGGATAGAAAAGCTGATTGGATAGACCGGTTGGTAATCCTTCTTCGTGGAAGGGAAGTCTTGGAGTTACTTACTACCGGTTTCTTTAAGATTGACGATGGCGAAAATCTGCTCAGAATACGTTTACTTGATGTATTCCCTGAGGAAGGAACTATCCTGCTTCACATAGATGGCCATGCTCCCGAAGGGCGTATGGATGTAAAAAGGCTTTATGAATCAGTAGGAAGTCTGTCTTTCCGTTTAGGCCAGTTGAGTCTATAATCCCTGAAGGAGGCTGACTATGGAATGTGTAATTCCTCTTTCTGTTTTAGCGAAACTCGGCAAATACGGGGTAAAGCAGTATAAGCCATATAACGATGCTAAGAAACTCTTACCTGAGAAGTATCACTTGAATATCGTAGAAGAAGCAGAAGTGGGAAAGGCCATAAAAGTAGAGAGCGAAGAAGATTTCCTGAAGTTTTTTACCTACTTTGTAGAGGAGCTCCTCGGCAAAGGAGAAGCCGTTGGGCAGCGGATTACTTATGAGGGCGTTCCTTTGGAAAGGTATGAAAAGCTGTACAGAGAGCTCCTTGAGTGCGAAAAGGACAAGAGTCTTTACTGGGAAAGATTGCAGATGGCCGAGAAGCTGGCCAGAACCCTTGAGAAAGAAGTAGAGGAGCTCCGTAAGGAAAGGGAAGGTCTAAAGAAAGAGAATCAGCAACTCCTGGAGGAGATAGAAGAACTGAGAGAGAAACAAGAGCGTTTAGAGCTTACCAGAAGGATTGAAAAACTCTTGAAGCTGGCTGAAAAACTTCCGGAAAAAGAACGAAAAGAGGTTGAAGAGCTGGTTAAGGAGCTTCGGGTAAAACTTAATAGATAAGATAGGAGAAATTAGGATTAAAGCTTGATAAAGAGCTTAGGAAAGCTAGTGAACTACTCCTCATTGAAATGAGGAGCTTCCCGCTTCAACGAATGCACTCGCACTCTCCACGGGCATAAGTTCGGGGCGTTCCACCCCTACCGCTCGTAAGGTGAGCGACCCCTTGAGTAATTTGAGTCCTTCTCTTAGCAGGTTTAGAGTAGCATTGTAATCTCTATCGTGTTCCGTTCCACAGTTAGGACATACCCATCTTCTATCAGACAGCTTGAGATTCTCGTTTTTATATCCACACACAGAACAGAGTTTTGACGACGGATAGAATGGATTTATCTTGATGAGTTTCCTACTGTAGAGCTTCGCCTTATACTCCAGATAGGTGATGAACTTCCTCCAGCTTGCGTCAGCTATGTGCTTTGAAAGGTTGCCGTTTTGAAGTAGCCCTTTGACGTTTAAATCTTCCACTATCACGACTTGGTTATCGCCGACTATCCTTTTGCTTAGCTTATGGAGAAAGTCGTTCCTCTGGTTCGTTATCTTTTCGTGGAGTTTTGCTATCTTCTTTTGCAGTTTTAGGTATTTGTTGCTTCCCTTTATCTTCCTTGATAGCTTCCTCTGGAGCTTTTTAAGTCTTTTTTCCGTCTTTAACAGGTGTCTTGATTTTCTATCTTCTCTCCCGTTGAGAGGGTGCAAAAAGACTTGAGTCCTACGTCTATTGCTACTACTTTGTCTGTTTCTGGAAGTGGTTCTATTTCCCTGTCAACAAGGACGTTAAGGTAGAACTTTCCAGAAGGTAACTTGGTTATTGAGATGCTCTTTATTTTTCCTTCTATCTCCCTATGCTTTTTGAACTTTATCGGTGTTTTGAGTTTTGGTATTTTGATTTTGTCTCCCTCTATACGGAAATGCTGGAGAATTGATACGCTGTTTACTCTCTTTTTACTCTTGAATCTGGGAAATTTCGCAAGTCCTTTAAAGAAGTTCTTGAACGCTCTATCAAGCCACTTTACGGCTTCTTGAAGCGATTGACTGTTAGCCTCTTTAAGAAACGGAAATTCCTCTTTAAGTTTTGGCAGTAGTCTCTTGTATTCATAGTAGTTCCACTTTTTTCCTTCTTTTTCATAAGACTCTTTAGCTATTTCAAGAAGCTTGTTGTAAACAAACCTGCAATGACCTATTTGACGGTTTAAAAACTCTACTTGTCCTTTCTTAGGGTAAAGTCTGAACCTGTAAACGTAGAGCATCTACTTCCTCTTTTGGTTCTCTATGTATTTGCGTATCACATCTTCAGAAATTGAGCCTATGGTTTCTATGTAGTAAGAGGAATTCCACAAGTGTTCTTTCCACAAACTCTTTTTAAGCTCGGGGAATTTCAAAAACAACTTTCTCGCACTTACTCCCTTTATCATCTTCACTATGTAGGAAGGTGCTATTTTGGGATGTGCAGATACAAATATGTGAACGTGATCTTGTTCTCCGACTTCTATCATAGCTACTTCAAAGCCTTTCTCTATCCCTGTTTCTATAATCACCTTTTTCAGACATTCCTCTACCTTTGGAGTTAATACCTTTCTCCTGTATTTGGTTGAAAAAACTATGTGGTAGTTGCAGTTATATACGCAGGTTCTACCTCTCTTTACGTTGGATTTCAGATTTGTTTTGCTCATACATATGGTATAACAAATTACGGAGTAAACCAAAGTAAAAATGCTTATTCTTCACACACGCATAGTCAAAAAAACGGCTTACGCCGTGCGCTGTATCTCCCCTTTGAAAAGGGGAGGATTAGCGCAAAATTTTTCCTAAAAAAGTTATCTGATTTTTAGTTCATTTGCTTCAGCTAAATTCTGAAGTTCATAGTAGTTTGAATCCCAGTAAGTTCCATACTCTATTATAGTTCCGTCTAAAACCGTTATTTCAAACTCTTCTGCAGTAAAGTCTTCCGTTTCAAATCCGCAGATATGTATCGTGTAAATGTGTTCTTTTCGGAGATATCGAATAACACCCCCTTCCGGATTTCTGATTACATCTTCTTTATATCTTGTTGACCAGTTTCTTGTAGAAATAGATTCAATCTGCAGACATCTGGGACAACCTATGAGTTTTTGCCTTCCGTCGGATATACTTATAAAGTCTTTGGTTATGGACATTTCCAGTTCATCTATCAATCCGGGATCTTGTAGTTGCTGAGGTAAAAGGAGTGTAGCCTTGAGTAGAGTTTTAAGATTAGTCAGAAGCTTACCGTCCTTGTATGAGGCTTCTTCACCAAGTTTGCGGCAATTTAGGAAAAGGGTTTCAATTAGTTCAACCTTCTTCATGATGCCCCTTAGTAGTTATAGTGCTTCCTTTCCTTCTGTTATAACTGGAATGATTGCTTACTCTGAAAATAGCTCATAATTGAGCGTTGTCAAGCAAAAATGAGCGATAGGGAGAAGAAATGATTGGTAAGCGATTAAAGAAGATTAGGAAAGAGCTTGGTCTAACACAGAAAGAATTAGCCAGCTCTATAGAAATCTCTGAGGCGACTCTCAGGAGATATGAGTCTGGTCAAAATTTTCCTGATGCGGAGGTTCTGGAAAGGATTGCTGATAAATACGGAGTTAATACTCATTGGTTGGTTACTGGGAAAGGGCCGATGTTCTTGAAAGATTCGTATAAAAACATTGATCCGGAGCTTCTTGAGGTACTGACTTCACTGTCTCCTGAGCATCAAAGAAAGTTGATGGAAATATTGAGGGAGCTTTCCAATATTCTGTGCGGGTTTAAGCGGAAGGAAGAGAAATGACTTACAGTAGATTTTTTCTTTCCTGCTTGAGGTTTCCTCTTGTTCTTCTTCCAGCTGTTATCTTTGATTTAGGAAGAATCCCGGGAGCTGCAAGGTGCTCCGTCTCTCGTTTAATTATTGCCTTGGCACATCTCTATTCTGTTGCAAGCCTTGCAGGAAACCAGAAAGTTTCCGTGTCGTATGAGGAGCTCCAGAATGTTTTGTCTTTGGAGAACAAAACCAGGGTTCATTTGGTTCTGGCTTTTCTGAAGGAAAGGGGAATATTGACAGGTAAGTTAATGGATGGTTTTTTCACCTTACTTTATCTTTTCCCTTTACCTTTGTTACCCAAGGTTTTTCTTAAAGTATTGCCTTCACTTGACAGAGCAGATTCGTTTTTCTCTTATCCGGTTTTTCTTACTGTTTTGCCTGTGAATGTTTATACAAAAGCAGTGTATCTTTATCTGATATCTCGCTCACAGCAAGAAGGCATCCCTTTGGAAGTGTCTTTTGAGGATCTGAAAGGAGTTTTAAAACTGAGGAAGAAGAAAATTAAGGAGAGCATTTCTTGGCTTGAAAAGTGGGGGCTTATAAAGGTTCGTGTTTCAGGTTCTACTATTTTCTTGTCAGGTTTAAACTTTCGCTGGCCTAAGGAATTGCTTAGGAAGAGTCGTGAACTTTATCCGGAGCATCTCTTTTTCCGAATATTTCATGGAGGGAAGAATGCAAATTGATAAGGACTTTGAAAACTACCTCTTACGTAAAATTTCTGAATTAAGGTTACCTTTTGATGTTTCTATAGGTCTCGGAAAAGTTAAGCGCAATATAAAAATAAGGGACTTGGATGTTGATAGGAGACAACTTGTTCTTTCAGATGGAAAGGTAGTTAAGTTTCCGGACATAAAAGCTTTGTGGTTTAGGAAAGGGATAGGGAAGAAGTTCTTATCTTTGCTTCCTGAAGAGTTCAGGAAGGCCCGTTTTGATGTTTTCCTTTATCCTCATTCTAAAAGTAATGTGGAGCGGTTCCAATGGCATGGTCCTTTGGTTCATTACCTTGTCCTTTCTAACCAGGAAAGCGTTGTTATGTATGCAAAGCTTTATGTCACGGCTTTTTCATTTGTTAGGCCGTATTCTGAGAGTTTGATATCTGGAGATGTTCGGTCTGTACCTGTTATTCCTGGCAAATGGAGGGAGGACTTTAGGGAGATTCGTCGTCTTCTCTTGAAAAGTTTGAAATCTCCGGTTCCTTGTACGTTTGTTATGAGAGATGGAAGAGAGTTTACAGGAATTCCCTCTATAAATGACTTTAGGAGAAATAGCTACACTCTGAGGCTGTTTCTTCCCAACAGGGAAAACTCGTCCTACAAAGTATTTCTTCTTGCTCATGCTATAGAAGATTTTTGGGAGGCGTAGCTGAAAGTTCCTCCCTGAATCGTTAAATTTATACAATGTCTTATATAAAAAGGAAATGATTCCCGCTAGGGAATTTCTCTCTATTTGTCTATGCTGTTCGTATTGTTTCCTTTTTAGAACTTATGTTGTATAAAATTAATCAAACTGCCTTAGGAGAAAGGATTGAAAAGTAATAGGGAAAAACGGGTAGGAAGACGGATAAGGCCTGAGAGCCTTAAGTTAGAGGAACTCCTCAAAGAGGAGATAAAGAAGGAATTTGCCAAACACAACGTTATCCGTATTTTATGCGACGAAAAGGGCTGGTCCCGTTCTGACTATGACCGGATTTTCAAGTGGCTTGACAACTATAATAGAAGGGTAGAGATAGGACTTCTCATTGATGCCTTATGTGCAGTTGGAGCCGACTGGGAAGAAGTGTTCAGAAGAGCTCTTAAGAGAAGAGAAAAAGAAATCAAGACTTAAAGTTCTTCTCAATTAGCTTATCGGCAATTTCAAGAGCTCTCTGTTTGGCAAGTTTCATTATTTCTTTGCGACTTAGCTGTTTATCAATAGACCCAATAAACGTCAGGGTTTCCTTCAGTATCCGATTTCTTTCTGATTTTAAGTATGTCATCTTGGTTATAAATCGTTCTATATCAGTAGCTAACTCTTTGGACACAATGTCCTCCGAATTCGGACTAAGGCTAATTATATGTCGGTTATAACCGGAGTGCTTGCAATCCTGTTTTGCAGGAGTATTTTATTTGGAAAGGAGAGGTGATGCTATGGACTTTTCGTTAGCCCAAGATAGAACTGTATTGGTGGCAAAAAACTTTAGGAACTACTTGGCTGATCTGGAACTTCTTAAAGTCTTGGAAAAGAAGTTTGGTATCAAAACAAAACCTTACAGCCCAGAAGCAGCTTTCCGAATAGTAAGAGGGAGGAAGTTACTAAACAGGGAATATAGGCCTTTAGGAAAGGTTACTTTTGCAGGCGACAAGGATGTTGGCTACGCTATTTATGCTGGTGGGAAAAGAATTGGTAGAGCGGTACTCGTTGAGGGAGAACTCCTGCTCCAGAAAGAAAGAGACTTAGAACCGGAGGAGCTAAGAGCTGTTCGGAGGCTTTTTGAAGATATCCGGAATTTGTATCATAGGACACTAAACTTTGTTGTAACTGAGAAGATAACGGAAATTACCAATTCCTTTTTTAAGAAACTCGGAATGCTTCCATTGAGGCCGGAAAGAGGAGATTTCTATCTCTTAGAAGATTCGGAAAAATTGCGGAACTTTATGAATACTGTTGAAGATATGAACCTTCCTGCTGGAGCTCCACCCTGTTTCATACTTCTTAAGCTTGAACCTTCCGCTGTTAAGGTCGTTAGATTATCTGTGCAGGAACGTTTAAGCTCTCTGTGGAAGCGTCTGGAGTCGCCAGGGGAAAGTGCTTGTTTCTTCAACAACATTGTTATAGAGGCCAGGAGTCTTCTTAAAGGATTGTCCACCGTTGGAAAATATATTTTTACTGACGAGGAAAGAGAGACCTTTCAGGATGAGCTTAAATTGCTCATAAAAACTGCTAAAGAGAAATCTAAAAGGAGGGGAGAACCGTGAAGAAGTCTTTAACATTAGCTACTGTATTGCTTCTGTCTTCCTGTACTAGTGAAATAGTTAAAGAGATTAAAGCTTTACCCCACGGTGGTAAGCCTGCTCCTGAGGTTTCTACTAATGAACTTAGCAAGATAAAACAAGGAAATAGTATTAGAAAATATTTAAGAGCCCTTG
>Ga0256833_1002043_pt1 | contig 14518 bp, 10 predicted proteins | sample 356284metaG_FD_190535 | JGI IMG/M metagenome (GOLD analysis project Ga0256833, IMG submission 190535) | Hydrothermal vent microbial communities from Mid Atlantic Ridge, Atlantic Ocean - 356-284 | ecosystem: Environmental > Aquatic > Marine > Hydrothermal vents | place: Atlantic Ocean: Mid...
CAAGTGGAAAAGTATTTATTTCTCTAACAGATATAGATAAAGAATTTGCAGGTGAAATTGCAAAAGGATTTAAAGAGTTAGGATTTGATATTGTTGCTACAAGCGGGACTTATAAAGTAATTAGCGAAGCAGGAATTGAGTGTGAGAAAGTTTTAAAAATAAGTGAAGGAAGACCTAATATTGTAGATATGATTAAAAATGAAGAAATTGCCCTTGTAATTAATACAAGCGATAATAAAGCAAGTAAGGATGATGCAAAAATTATTAGAAGAGAAGTTTTAAATAACGGTGTGCCTTACTTTACAACTATCGCAGCAGCAAGAGCAGCAATTGAAGCTATTAGATTTTTGCAAAATAATAATATTCAAGTTAAATCACTTCAAGATTACTTTAAAAGCTAATCCTTTTTTTCATTTTGTTTTAATTTTTCATTTATGTTTGTTAAAACATAGCGAATTTTAAGTTTTATAAAATTTTTAAAAAGTTAATTATTATAAGTATTTCAAAAAATTAGATTTTCTTGTTTAAAACACTTGACATAAAAATATTTTTTGCATATAATTTCAGTCCACAAAGAGATGAGCCGGCGTAGCTCAGTTGGCTAGAGCAGCTGATTTGTAATCAGCAGGTCGGGGGTTCGAGTCCCTTCGCCGGCTCCAGTGGAAATTTTAATTCAGCGTTTGACCAGTGAAATGGTGGGGTTCCCGAGTGGCCAAAGGGGACGGGCTGTAAACCCGTTGGCGTTTGCCTTCGCAGGTTCGAATCCTGCCCCCACCACCATGAGCGGGCGTAGCTCAGTTGGCTAGAGCGTCAGCCTTCCAAGCTGAGGGTCGCGGGTTCGAGTCCCGTCGCCCGCTCCAGTCATGACAAACTGGGAGCTGAGCAAACTACTTATATTGTTGTGTCTGCTCAAGTACTCCCAAAAAATATTGTTTTGTTCATTTACAAAACATTGCTAGCAGTGTTTTTGCCCATATAGCTCAGTGGCAGAGCACTTCCTTGGTAAGGAAGAGGTCGCCGGTTCAATCCCGGCTATGGGCTCCAGCAAGGCCTTGTTGGAGTTCATAAAGTTATTAAAATGATTTAATTTTAAGATATAATTGCATTTACAAAAATTTAAAATGGAGGAATAAAATGGCAAAAGAAAAATTCCAAAGAACTAAACCACACGTTAACATTGGTACAATCGGACACGTTGACCATGGTAAAACTACTTTAACAGCAGCTATTTCTGGTGTTTTAGCACAAAAAGGTTATGCTGAAATGAAAGATTATGACCAAATCGATAACGCACCAGAAGAAAGACAAAGAGGTATTACAATTAATACTTCACACGTAGAATATGAAACTGAAAAAAGACATTACGCTCACGTTGACTGTCCAGGACACGCAGACTATGTTAAAAACATGATTACTGGTGCTGCTCAAATGGACGGAGCAATCTTAGTTGTTGCAGCAACAGATGGTCCTATGCCACAAACAAGAGAACATATTCTACTTTCAAGACAAGTAGGTGTTCCAGCAATTGTTGTATTCTTAAATAAAATGGATATGGTTGATGATGAAGAATTACTTGAACTTGTTGAAATGGAAGTTAGAGAACTTTTAAATGAATATGAATTTGATGGTGATAATGCTCCTGTAATTGCAGGTTCAGCTCTTAAAGCTCTTGAAGAAGTAAAAGCTGGACAACTTGGTGAATGGTCAGAAAAAATTATGGAACTTATGAATGCAGTTGATGAATACATCCCAACACCAGAAAGAGATACAGAAAAAGATTTCTTAATGCCAATTGAAGACGTATTCTCAATTTCAGGAAGAGGTACTGTTGTAACTGGTAGAATTGAAAGAGGTATTTTAAAACTTGGTGATGATGTTGATATCGTTGGATTTAAACCAACAAGAACAACAAAAGTTACTGGTATTGAAATGTTTAGAAAAGAAATGGATGAAGCTCAAGCAGGTGATAATGTAGGTGTACTTCTAAGAGGTATTGCAAAAGATGAAGTTGAAAGAGGTATGGTACTTGCAAAACCTGGAAGTATTACTCCACATACAAAATTTGAAGCAGAAGTTTATGCATTAACAAAAGAAGAAGGTGGTAGACATAAACCATTCTTTGATGGATATAGACCACAATTCTACATCAGAACAACAGACGTAACTGGTACTATTCATTTACCAGAAGGTGTAGAAATGGTAATGCCTGGAGATAACGTAAAATTAACTGTTGAATTAATTGCTCCAATCGCACTTGAAGAAGGTACAAGATTTGCTATTAGAGAAGGTGGTAGAACAGTAGGTGCTGGAGTAGTTACAAAAATTATTGAATAAGGGTTTTTGCCCTTATTTATTTAAAGGAATAAGATGAGAGAAATTATCCATCTAAAATGTACAGAGTGTGGAAGATTTAATTATCATACAACAAAAGAAAAAAGAAAACATCCTGAAAAATTTGAAATTAGAAAATATTGTAAATGGTGTAATAAACACACTGTTCACAAAGAATCAAAACTTTAAGAGGCTTTGCCCTCTTATTTAAGCTCTTTATTAAGAGTTTAAATGAGCGGGCGTAGCTCAGTTGGCTAGAGCGTCAGCCTTCCAAGCTGAGGGTCGCGGGTTCGAGTCCCGTCGCCCGCTCCACAGGGCAGTAGCTCCAATTGGTAGAGCGGCGGTCTCCAAAACCGCTTGTTGGGGGTTCGAGTCCCTCCTGCCCTGCCATCATATGCCAATTTTTGGAAGAGGTTTGGAATGGAAAAAATTAAAAAAATTATAGATTATATTAAAGAAGCTAAAAGAGAACTTGATAAAGTTATATTTCCAACTCCAATGGAAGTAAAACAAGGCTTTATTTCTGTAGTAGTAATTGTAACAGTAGTTACAACATTTTTAGGTTTAGTAGATTTAATAATGAATGGAATACTTAAAGTTATCTTATAAGGATAAATATGGAAAACAAGAATTTTAAATGGTATGCACTCCAAGTCTATTCTGGAAGTGAATTAACAGTAAAAAAAGCAATAGAAAATTTAAAAAAAGAATTGCATCTTGAAAATAAAATTGGAGAAGTAATTGTACCAACTGAAGAAGTAATTGAAGTTAAAAATGGAAAAAAGAAAATTTTAGAAAGAAGTATTTATCCTGGTTATGTATTTTTAGAAATAAATGGTGAATTAGACCCAAATTTATGGCATAAAATACAATCTCTTCCAAAAGTTGGTAGATTCATTGGTGAATCTAAAAAGCCAACTCCTCTTAAAAAAGAAGATATTGAATTAATATTACAAAAAGCAAAACAAAAAACTGCACCTAAACCTAAAGTTAGCTTTGAAGAGGGTGAAATTGTAAGAATAATTGAAGGCCCTTTTGCTAACTTTACTGGTGAAGTTGAAGATTTTGATTATGAAAAAGGTATGCTTAAACTAAATGTTACAATATTTGGTAGAAGTACACCAGTAGAAATACATTATACAAAAGTAGAAAAAATAATATAAAGGATCAGGGATGGCAAAAAAAGTAGTAGAAGTATTAAAACTTCAAATCCCAGCAGGTAAAGCAAATCCATCACCTCCTGTAGGACCAGCACTTGGTCAAAGAGGTATTAATATTATGGAATTTTGTAAAGCATTTAATGAAAAAACTAAAGATATGATGGGTTATACTATTCCTGTTGAAATTACAGTTTATAATGATAGAAGTTTTACATTTATTACAAAACAACCACCAGCAACTGACTTATTAAAAAAAGCAGCTGGTATTCAAAAAGGAAGTAGTAATCCATTAAAAGAAAAAGTTGGGAAAATTACAAAAGCTCAACTTAGAGAAATTGCTGAGAAAAAATTACCAGATTTAAATACTGATGATATTGAAGTAGCAATGAAAACACTTGCAGGAAGTGCAAGAAGTATGGGAATTGAAATAGTAGATTAATACCACTATTGTGGAAGTAGAAAAACTACGTAGGAGTGAAAATGGCAAAAAAACATGGTAAAAGATATCAAGAGTTATTAAAAAAAATAGATAAAGATGTATATTCTTTAAAAGAAGCTGTAGAAAAAATAAAAGAATTAAAATCAGCTAAATTTGATGAGACTGTTGAACTTGCATTAAGACTTGGAGTAGACCCAAGACATGCAGACCAAATGATAAGAGGAAGCGTTGTTTTACCACATGGTACAGGTAAAACTGTAAAAGTTGCAGTACTTGCAAAAGGTGAAAAAGCAGATGAAGCAAAAGCTGCTGGTGCTGATATTGTAGGTGAAGATGAAGTTTTAGAAATGATTCAAAATGGTAATTTAGATTTTGATATTTTAATTGCAACTCCAGATATGATGGGTAAACTTGGTAAATACGGAAGAATTTTAGGACCAAAAGGACTTATGCCTAATCCTAAAACTGGAACAGTAACAATGGATGTTGCTCAAGCTGTTAAAAATGCAAAAGCTGGACAAGTTAATTTTAGAGTAGATAAAAAAGGTAATATGCACGTAGGAATTGGAAAAGCGAGCTTTACACCAGAACAATTATTAGAAAATGCAATAGCTTTTGTTGAAAAAATAAATAAAATGAAACCAGCAAGTGCTAAAGGTAGATATATTCAAAATGCAGCACTTAGTTTAACTATGAGTCCAAGTTTAAAACTTGATGTAAATGAATTAGCAGAATATAAATAGGCTTTTTGCCTAAGTCCAAGTGACTTAGAAAGCAGGTGGAGTTTTCCTTAATATCCTGCCGAGTCTAAGAGAAAGGAGCTTTATGAAGAAAGAGTTAAAAAAACAAATTGTTGAAGAACTCAGCAAAGAGTTTACAAATGAAGTAAGCATTTTTTATGCTGATTTTAAAGGTCAGACTGTAAAAGACCTTGAAAAATTAAGAAAAGCTGTAAGAGAAGCAGGCGGTAAAGCGCAAGTTGTTAAAAATACACTTGCAAGAATTGCATTAAAAAATAATGGAATTGAAGCTGAATTTGAAGAAAACAACATTTTTATTTGGGGTGAAGACCAAATAACTTTAGCAAAAGTTGTAACAAAACATGCTAAAGATTATAAAGAGACTTTCAAAATCAAAGGTGCTGTAGTTGAAGGTGAAGTAAAAGATGCTGCTTATGTTGAAGAAGTAAGCAAACTTCCAACTAAAGATGAATTACTTGGAATGATTGCATTTATGATGAAAGCTCCAATTGCAAAATTTGCATGGGGATTACAAAAATTAATTGAAAAAAAAGAACAAGAATAAAATAAATAAAAAATAGGAGGAGTAGTTATGGCATGTACATTTGAACAAATTTTAGAAACTATTGAAAACTTAACAGTTAAAGAATTAAACGAATTAGTAAAATTATTTGAAGAAAAATTCGAAGTTAGTGCACAACCAACAGTAGTAGCAGGTGCAGGTGCAGCAGGTGGTGAAGCAGCAGAAGAAAAAACTGAATTTGATGTTATCTTAAAAAATCCAGGTGCTAAAAAAATCAACGTAATTAAAGTTGTAAGACAAATTACAGGTGCAGGATTAAAAGAAGCTAAAGAAATGGTAGATGGAGCACCATCTACAATTAAAGAAGGTGTAAGCAAAGAAGAAGCAGAAGAAATCAAAAAAGCTTTAGAAGAAGCAGGAGCAGAAGTAGAAGTTAAATAATTCTTCTTGCTTTTTTTTATTTTTTATGATATAAATAAATTTCGATTTAAAATCTACAAATTTCTCACCCAGGAGAGCCTATGTTAAACCAATTAAAATCAGCTAATAGATTAAGACTTGATTTTTCAAAAGTACCTCAAATTTTAGATATTCCAAATCTACTACATCTTCAACAAAATTCTTTCAAAGATTTTATAAATATTGAAGAACCAGAAAAGAGCGGAATTCACAAAGTGTTTAAGTCAATGTTTCCAATTACAGATGCACAAAATAGAATTACTCTTGAATATGCAGGGATAGAATTTAAAAAACCTAAATATACAGTTAGAGAATGTATGGAAAAAGGTCTTACATATTCTATTCCTATTAAGATTAAAGTTAGATTAATAGTTCATGAAAGAGATGAAAAGACTGGTGAAAAAATTGGTATAAAAGATATAAAAGAGCAAACTTTATTTATTAGAGATATACCTTTAATGACAGAAAGAACAAGTTTTATTATTAATGGTGTTGAGAGAGTTATAGTAAATCAGCTTCATAGAAGTCCAGGTGTTATTTTCAAACAAGAAGAAGCACAAAATTCTAATAAACTTTTATATTCAGCTCAAATTATTCCAGATAGAGGAAGTTGGGTATATTTTGAGTATGATGTAAAAGATGTTTTATATGTTAGAGTTAATAAAAGAAGAAAAGTACCAGTTACAATACTTCTTAGAGCAATGGATTATTCAAAAGAAGATATTTTAAAATTATTTTATCCAATTATTGATATTAAAGTAAAAAATAATATTTTCTTAATGCCTTCAAGTCAGCTTGAAGCAGGAAAACTTGATTATGATTTAAAAGATGAAGAAGGTAATGTTTTAGTTCCTGCTGGTAAAAGGCTTACAAAAAGAAAATTAAAAGAAATACAAGAAAAATATGAATATGTTGAATATCCACTTGAACTACTTTTTGATAGACATCTTGCTGAGCCAATTTATGATCCATTAACTGGGGAAGTATTATTTGATACATTAACTATTCTTAATGAAGTTAAGCTTAAAAAAATTGCAGAATCTCAAATAACTGAATTTAAAATTGTTAATGATTTAGCAAATGGTGTAGATGATGGAATTTTAAGAGCATTTCATCAAGATATAGAAACATTAAAAATTTTAAAACAAACAGAAGGTATTGAAAACGAAAATGATTTAGCAAGAATTAGAATTTATAAAGTAATGAGACCAGGAGAACCTGCAACTCCTCAAACAGCAAAAGAATTATTTGATAAATTATTTTTTGACCCTGAAAGATATGACCTAACAAAAGTTGGTCGTATGAAAATGAATCATAAATTAGGACTTAATGTACCTGATGATGTTACAGTTTTAACTTATCAAGATATTATTAAAACAATTCAATATTTAATTGGTGTAAAAAATGGTGTTGGTCAAATTGATGATAGAGACCATTTAGGAAATAGAAGAATTAGAAGTATTGGTGAGCTTCTTGCTAATAAACTTCAAGATGGTCTTGCTAAAATGCAAAAAACAATTAAAGATAAGATGACTACAATTACTAATGTTAATGATTTATTACCAATGGATTTAGTAAATACTAAACTTGTTACAACTACTATTCTTGATTTCTTTGCGACAGGACAATTGTCTCAATTTATGGACCAAACAAATCCATTAAGTGAAATTGCACATAAAAGAAGACTTAGTGCTCTTGGTGAAGGTGGTGTAACAAGAGAGAGAGCAGGATTTGAGATTCGTGACGTTCATCCAAGTCATTATGGTAGAATTTGTCCAATTGAAACTCCTGAGGGTCAAAACATCGGTCTTGTAAACACTTTAGCAACTTATGCAAAAGTTAATGAGTTTGGATTTATTGAAGCTCCTTATAGAGTAGTTAAAGATGGTAAAGTTACTGATGAAATTGTATATCTTACAGCAACACAAGAAGAAGAAAAAGTAATTGCACCTGCAAGTGTAAAAATTGATGAAGAAACAGGTGAAATTATTGATGATTTAATTGAAGCAAGAAAAGATGGGGAAATTGTATTAGTTGATAAAAAAGAAGTTGACCTTTATGACCTTAATCCAAAAATGATTGTTGGGGTTGGGGCAAGTTTAATCCCATTTCTTGAACATGATGATGCAAACAGGGCTTTAATGGGTTCTAACATGCAACGTCAAGGTGTACCACTTCTTAGAAGCGAAGCACCAATAGTTGGTACAGGTATTGAAAAATATGTGGCTCGTGATGCATGGCAAATAGTTAAAGCAAAAAGAGGTGGTAAAGTTATAAAAGTTGATGCTAAAAATATCTATATTTTAGGTGAAGATGAAAATGGAGCATATATTGACCATTATGGTCTTGAAAAATATTTAAGAACTAATCAAAATACATGTTTTGACCAAAGACCAATTGTAAAAGTTGGGGATGTTGTAAAAGCTGGCGATGTTATTGCTGATGGTCCAAATATGGATAATGGTGAATTAGCTCTTGGAAAAAATGTATTAGTTGCATTTATGCCTTGGAATGGATATAACTTTGAGGATGCTATTGTTTTAAGTGAAAGAATAATAAGAGATGATGTGTATACATCAGTTCATATCTATGAAGAAGTATGTGAAGTAAGAGAATTAAAACATGGGCTTGAAGAATTAACTGCTGATATTCCAGGAGTTAAACCAGAGTATTTATCTCATCTTGATGAGAGTGGTATTGTAAAAGTTGGTACATATGTAAAACCAGGAATGATTTTAGTTGGAAAAATTTCACCAAAAGGTGATGTAAAACCAACACCAGAAGAGAGATTACTAAAATCAATCTTTGGAGATAAATCTGGACATGTTGTAAACTCATCACTTTATGCACCAGCAAGTATGGAAGGTGTTGTTATTGATGTAAAAGTTTATACTAAAAAAGGTTACGAGCTTGATGAAAGAGCTAAAAAAGCTTATGAAGAAGAGAAACAAAAAATAGAAGATGTTTATAAAAATAAATTATCAATAATTGATGAAGAAGAGATTTTAGCTCTTACAACACTCTTATCAAGCAAACCTTTAGTAAAAGAAGTGTCTATAAATTCTAAAGTATTTAAAGAGGGTGAGATAATACCAAAAGAAGAACTTCAAAATATTAATAAGTTTTTACTTTTAAGTTTAGCTGAATATTATGATGAAGATACAAAAGAGGAATTTGAAAAAATTAAAGCTAAATATCAAAAAGAAAAAGAAAACATTAGAAAAGAGTATGATGAAAAAATAGAAGTACTTGAAAGAGATGATATCCTGCCAAATGGTGTAGCTAAAATGGTAAAAGTTTATATTGCTAACAAAAGAAAAATAAAAGTTGGTGATAAAATGGCAGGAAGACACGGAAATAAAGGTATTGTAAGTATTATTGTTCCAGAAGAAGATATGCCATATATGGAAGATGGTAGAACTGTTGATGTAGTACTTAATCCTCTTGGGGTACCATCAAGGATGAATATTGGACAAATTCTTGAAACTCATTTAGGACTTGTAGGTAAAAAACTTGGTGAGCAAATAGAAAAGATTTTAAAAGAAAAACAAGATGATATGATGAATAAACTTAGAAATAAAATGAAAGAGATTGTAAGAGTTGCTCACTTTGGAGAACATTTTGAAAAATTCCTTGATAGTTTAACTAATGAAGAGTTATTAAAATATGCAAGAGACTGGGCAAAAGGAGTTAAATTCTCTACACCTGTATTTGAAGGTGTAACAGAAGAAGAATTTAAAAAATTATTTGATATGGCTGGAATTCCAGAAGATGGAAAAATGCAACTATATGATGGAAGAACGGGTGAGCCTATTAAAGAGAGAGTAAATGTTGGGTATATGTATATGATGAAACTGCATCATTTAGTTGATGATAAAGTACATGCAAGAAGTATAGGTCCATATTCTCTTATTACTCAACAGCCAGTTGGTGGTAAAGCACTATTTGGTGGACAAAGATTTGGGGAAATGGAAGTTTGGGCTCTTGAAGCATATGGTGCAGCTTATAACCTTAAAGAGATGCTTACAACAAAATCAGATGATGTTGAAGGTAGAAATAAAGCATATAGAGCATTAACAAGAGGTGAGAATGTACCAATTGAAGGGCTTAGTGAAACTTTCTTTGTTTTAAGTAAAGAGCTTCGTGCACTTGGACTTGATTTAGAGTTTTACAAAAAGGAAGAGGACAATGAAGAGATATAAATATATTAAACTTGACTGGGATGAAGAAACAAGACCACAAGATATTGATGCAGTTCAAGTAAAAATTGCTTCACCAGAAGAGATTCTCTCTTGGTCTCATGGTGAAGTTAAAAAACCAGAGACTATAAATTATAGAACATTAAAACCAGAAAGAGATGGTCTTTTTTGTGCAAAAATTTTTGGTCCTATTCATGATTATGAATGTTTATGTGGTAAATATAAAAAAATGAGATATAAAGGTATTGTTTGTGAGAAATGTGGAGTTAAAGTTACGACTTCTAAAGTTAGAAGAGAGAGATTTGGTCACATTGAACTTGTAACTCCAGTAGCTCATATATGGTATGTATCTAACCTTCCAAGTAGAATTGGTACTTTACTTGATATTAAAATGAAAGACCTTGAGAGAGTACTTTATTATGAAGCATATGTAGTATATGAGCCAGGTGATGCTCCTGTTAAAAGAGGTGATATTTTAGTAGAAGAAGAGTATAGAAAACTTGTTGAATTGTATGGAGATACTGGTTTTCATGCTGAAATGGGAGCTGAGATAATTAAAAAAATGCTTGAAGAACTTGATTTAGCTGAAATGTATCAAACATTAAAAGAAGAACTTAAAAATACTAAAAGTGAAGCAAGAAAAAAAGATATTGTAAAAAAATTAAAAATAGTAGAAGGATTTTTAAACTCAGACAATAGACCTGAGTGGATGATTATGACAGTAATTCCTGTACTTCCGCCTGATTTAAGACCTTTAGTTGCACTTGATGGCGGAAAATTTGCAGTTGCAGATGTTAATGATTTATATAGAAGAGTAATTCATAGAAATCAAAGATTAAAAAGATTAATAGAACTTGATGCTCCAGAAATTATTATTAGAAACGAAAAAAGAATGCTTCAAGAAGCAGTTGATGCACTATTTGATAATGGAAGAAGAGGAAATACAATCAAAGGTGCAAATAAAAGACCTCTTAAATCATTAAGTGATATTATTAAAGGTAAAACAGGTAGATTTAGACAAAACTTACTTGGTAAAAGGGTTGATTATTCAGGAAGAAGTGTTATTGTAGTAGGACCAAATCTTAGAATGGATCAATGTGGTCTGCCTAAAAAAATGGCGCTTGAATTATTCAAACCTCATTTAATAGGTAAATTACAAGAAAAAGGTTATGCAACTACAATTAAACAAGCAAAAAGACTTATTGAAGAAAAAACACCAGAAGTTTGGGAGTGTTTACAAGAAGTAGTTGACCAATATCCAGTACTTTTAAACAGAGCACCAACACTTCATAAATTATCAATTCAAGCATTCCATCCTGTACTTATTGATGGTAATGCAATTCAGCTACATCCTCTTGTTTGTGCAGCATTTAACGCAGACTTTGACGGTGACCAAATGGCAGTGCATGTTCCTTTAAGTCAAGAAGCAATTGCTGAGGCTAAAATATTAATGCTAAGTAGTATGAATATCTTGCTTCCAGCTTCAGGTAAAGCAATTGCAGTGCCAAGCCAAGATATGGTACTTGGAGTTTACTATATTTCATTAATTAAAGATGGTGTAAAGGGTGAGCATAAACTTTTTGCAAATCCTGAAGAAGTTTTAACTGCTTTTGATGAGGGAGCTGTTGATTTACACGCGAAAATCAAAGTGAAAGTAAAAGGTGAAGTTGTTGAAACAACACCTGGTAGAATGATACTGCATTCAATTACTCCTGATTTTGTGCCTGTTGAGATGTATAATAAAATTATGAAGAAAAAAGATATTGCTAATTTAGTAGATTATGTATATAAAAAAGGCGGTCTAAAAGTTACAGCTGAATTTTTAGATAAACTTAAAAATCTTGGATTTAGATATGCTGCTAAAGTTGGGGTTTCTATTTCAATGGCTGATATTGTTGTACCAGAAGATAAGCCAAAAATTATTGAAGAAGCTCTTAAAAAAGTTAAAGAAGTTCAAGAACAATATAAAAAAGGTCTACTTACAGAGCAAGAAAGATACAATAAAATTATCGATATCTGGACAAAAGTAGATAATGATATTAAAGAAAAACTTCTTGAAATAATGAAAAAAGATAAAGATGGATTTAATTCAATTTATATGATGGCAGACTCTGGTGCAAGAGGTAGTGCAAGCCAAATTAAACAGCTTGCAGGTATGAGGGGTCTTATGGCTAAACCAAATGGCGAAATTATTGAAACTCCAATTATTTCAAACTTTAAAGAAGGTCTAAACGTACTTGAATTCTTTATTTCAACTCACGGTGCAAGAAAAGGTCTTGCAGATACAGCCCTAAAAACAGCAAGTGCAGGATACTTAACAAGAAAACTTGTTGATGTTTCTCAAAACTTTAGAGTAACAATGAAAGATTGTGGAACTCATGAAGGAATTGAAGTTACTGATATTACAGATGGTTCAACTCTTGTAGAATCTCTTGAAGAGAGAATTTATGGAAGAGTTTTAGCAGATGATGTTTATGATCCAATTACTAATGAGATTTTATATCCAGAAGGTACATTAATTACTGAAGAAGAAGCAAAAGAGATTGTAAGAAAAGGTGTAAAATCTGTAAAAATTAGAAGTGCTTTAACTTGTAAAGCACCAAAAGGAATTTGTGCTAAATGTTATGGTATGAACCTTGCTGAAAGACGCCTTGTTAAGGTTGGTGAGGCTGTTGGTATTATTGCAGCTCAATCTATTGGTGAGCCTGGTACTCAGCTAACACTTAGAACATTCCACACAGGTGGTATTGCAGGTTCAACTCAAGAAGAGAGACAAATTGTTGCTAATAAATATGGTTATATTAGATATTACAACATTGAAACATATGATAGAGATGGTAAAAAAATTGTTGCAAATAGAAGAAATGCGGCTGTTTTATTAGTTGAGCCAAAACTAAAAGCACCATGTGATGGAATTGTTAAGGTTGAAACTCAACACGAAGAAGTAATAGTTGAAGTTCATTGTGATGATGGAAGTGTTAAAAGATTTTCACTTAGAAAAAATGATATTGTAAAAGGTACTGAGCTTGCAGGAATTTCTGGTAAAACAGAAGGTAAACTTTATATCCCATATAAAGATAAGCCTGTTAAAAAAGATGATGCAATTGTAGAAGTAATTAAAGAAGCATGGTATGTACCTCAAAGAATTCCATATGGGGCTGAGCTTAAAGTTGATGATAATGAACCTGTACCTATGAAAGTAGAAAGTAAAGCAAGTGGTATTATTAAATACTATAAATTAGTTGGTGATCATCTTGAGAGAGTTTATGACTTAAAAGCAGGAGATGAAATAGGATTTGATAATGAATATAAAGGTTTATTTGCTGTTATTGTTGATGAAAATGATAGAGAAGCAGATAGATATTATATTGTTAGAGGAAGCAAAATATTAAAAGATGATAATGCTGAAATTAAAGCAGGTGAGATAATTGCAGAGCCAATGAGTGGTGAGAGCAAAGTTATTGCAGAGTGGGATCCATTTGCAAATCCAATATTAGCGGAGGCTGATGGAGTAGTAAAATTTGAAGATGTAATAGATGGATTTACTGTTACTACTCAAATTGATGAATTAACAGGTGAGAGTAGAATTATTGTAAAAGAGTATTTACCAAAAGGATATCATCCAAGAATTTTACTTGCAAGCAATGATAAAGTATTTGAATATGTGCTTGAACCAAAAACAGTTATTCATGTACAAGAAGGTCAATCTGTAAAACAAGGGGATATTTTAGCTAAAACTCCAAAAGCAGTAGCTAAATCAACAGATATTACAGGAGGTCTTCCAAGAGTTAATGAATTATTTGAAGCAAGAAGACCAAAATCACCTGCAATTATTAGTGAAATTGATGGATATGTTAAATTTGGTAAGGCTATAAGAGGTAAGCAAAGATTAATAGTTGAGAGTGATAGTGCTGTTAAAGAATATTTAGTCCCAGCTGATAGACAAATTTTAGTACATGAAGGTGATTTTGTTCATGCAGGTGAGAGACTTACAGATGGGCAAATTTCAAGTTATGATATTTTAAGAATTTTAGGAGAAAAAGCACTTCAACAATATATTGTAAGTGAAGTACAAAAAGTTTATAGACTTCAAGGTGTTAATATTAATGATAAACACATTGAACTTATTATAAATCAAATGTTAAGACAAGTAAAAATTGTAGATAGTGGAGATACTAAATTTATTGAAGGTGATTTAGTAAGCAAAAAAATGTTTAATGAAGAGAATGAAAGAATCAAAAAATTTGGAGGTGAACCAGCTATTGCAGAACCTGTGTTAGTTGGTATTACAAGAGCTGCAATTCAAAGTGATAGTTTCATTTCAGCTGCTTCATTCCAAGAAACTACAAGAGTATTAACAGAGGCAAGTATTCAAGGTAAGTTTGATTATCTTGAAGACTTTAAAGAAAATATCGTACTTGGTAGAGTTGTGCCTGTTGGTACAGGAATGTTCTACCATAAAGATAGAGACCTTAAAATACAAAGAAGCGAGGAAGATTAATTCTTCCTTCATTTAGGGAAAAATATTTTTTGAAAAAGTAATTATTTTTGATATAATTGCGCACTAAAAACTATTAATTTCACAAAAAGGAAGCGAATGCCTACTATAAACCAATTAGTTAGAAAAGGTAGAAAAAAAGTTATTAAAAAATCAAAATCGCCAGCAC
>Ga0256833_1002044_pt1 | contig 14504 bp, 12 predicted proteins | sample 356284metaG_FD_190535 | JGI IMG/M metagenome (GOLD analysis project Ga0256833, IMG submission 190535) | Hydrothermal vent microbial communities from Mid Atlantic Ridge, Atlantic Ocean - 356-284 | ecosystem: Environmental > Aquatic > Marine > Hydrothermal vents | place: Atlantic Ocean: Mid...
TATAGAGTCTGACCCTTCAAAATTAAAAAATTATGATAAACTTATTTTACCAGGTGTTGGTGCATTTGGCGATGCTATGGAACACTTAAAAAGTAATGGAATGGATAGTGCCATAAAAGAGTATGCTCAAAGTGGCAAACCTCTTTTAGGTATTTGTCTTGGTATGCAACTGCTTTTTGAAAGCTCCCAAGAGTTTGGAGAGAGTGAGGGATTAGGGCTTATAGAGGGTAGAGTAGTAGCTTTTGATAAGCAAAAATTTGACCATAAACTAAAAGTTCCTCATATGGGCTGGAATGAGATGTTTAAACAGAACGATAACCCTCTATTTCTAGGATTAGATAAAGAGTTCTATCTATATTTTGTCCACTCATTTCACGCTGTATGTGATGACAAATACGCTATAGGCAAAACTTATTATGGCTATGAGTTTGTATCTGCTGTAAACAGAGATAATATCTACGGCATACAACCCCACCCAGAAAAAAGCCATGAGAATGGTTTAAAGATTATTGAGAATTTTGTAAAGTTGTAGGGTGCAATTTATTGCACCAATAGATAATAAAAATAACGGTACAATAAATTGACACCCTACCCAAGGAGAAGCAAATGAATGACCATTTCATAAAAAATATAGAGATTAAAAACTTTAAATGCTTTAAAGACTTTAAAGTAGAGGGATTTGGAAGAGTAAATCTTATTGGTGGGAAAAATAATGTGGGGAAGACTGCTTTTATGGAGGCTCTCTATGTAAATATCAATTCTCAAACAGTTGGAACTCTTTTGTATGCCTTAGTTGCAATTAAAAGTTCAAGATATACGCTTGATATTTTAGATGATAAAAATAGAAATATAAATTTTTCAGTGAAGAGGTTTATTGAAGATTCAAATAATATTTATACAAAATCAAATATAAATGAAGTATCTTTTAATATAAAAGATAATGATGGAGTTAAAGAGTACTTTTTTAAATTAAAAGAGAGAGATGTTAGAGTTAATATTAACAACTTCTCTTTTGAACTTGAGCATTCAAAAAATATTAATTATATAGATAATTTAGGATTAAATAAAAGTAGTTTAAAAGAGGCATTTATAGCTGTTCAAATTAGGGATAAAGAGGATACTCTTTATAAATATATAAATAGTTTTGACTCGGATGTTATAAATTTTAAGATTATAGGTGGAGATATTCCTCAATGTAAATCTTCAAATGGAGAGTATAGAGACCTTAATCAATTTGGAGATGGGCTAAAACATTTTATATCGGTAATCTGTTCTATCTATGCAAGTAGTAATGGATATCTGTTTATAGATGAGGTAGAGAATGGAATACACTATACAAAAATGGAACTTTTTTGGAGTGCTATATTATCTATTTCGAAAGAACAAAACGTCCAAATATTTGCTACCACTCATTCGGCAGAGGCTATTAACTCTTTTACAAAAATAGCTCAAAAGCAGAAAGATAGAGATATTGATTATATTAAATTAACAAAACTAGAAGATAATAGAAGAGTAGCAGGTGTTAGAGATTTTGAGATGTTGGAGTATCTATTAGAAGATGGACATGAGGCAAGAGAGTAATGAAAGTTGCTATTTTACATGAGGGTAACGCTAAAAAGACAAACGATAATGAGTTATTGAAACTTTTAATATCTGAATTAAATTTAAATATTGAGCAAGTGAGTTTTTTTGGTTTTGGAACTAAGAGTAATTTTTTTAATGTAAATAATCGTGAATATAAAATTCTTCTACAAAAGATAGAAGAGAGAACGATAGAGAGAGTTTTATTTGTAGTTGATGCTGATTATGAAAATAATGATAGTAAATATGGTGGTTATCAAAATACAAAAACAGAACTAGAAAAAATAATTTTAGAGTTAAATTTAGAAGAAAAATCTGATATATATATTACTTGTGACCCTACAGCACAATGTGGTTATTTAGAATCACTAATTTTATCAACCATACCAAAAGAGCAAAAAGAGTGTATAGAGACTTTTTTGAAGTGTTCAGATTTTAAATCAAAAGAGAACCATAAAGCTATTTTGAATCAGATATATAAAACAGCTTATCCCAAAGCACCTTTTGACTTCTCACATGAAAATTTTAATGAACTAAAACAAAAATTAAAAAACCTATTTAAGGAAAACTAAAATGATAATACTACCAGCGATTGACCTAAAAGATGGAAAAGCCGTAAGATTAAGTAAAGGACTCATGGAGTCTGCGAAGATATATAGTGATGAGCCGTGGCAAGTGGCTAAACGCTTTGAGGAGTTGGGAAGCGAGTGGGTGCATTTGGTTGATTTGAATGGTGCATTTGCAGGAGAGCCTAAAAATTTAGAGCAGATTAAAAAGATTCGCCAAAACTGTAATCTAAAACTAGAACTTGGTGGGGGTATTCGTGATGAAGAGACCATTAAAATGTATTTGGAGCTTGGGATTGATAGATTGATTTTAGGCTCTATCGCTGTCAAAGAGCCAGAGTTTGTCAAGGCTATGGCAAAAAAATATCCTATTGTGGTAGGAATTGATGCCATTGATGGCATGGTGGCTGTTGAGGGTTGGGCAGAGACTTCAGATATGAAAGCTACTGATTTAGCTAGAGAGTTTGCATCTTGTGGGGTAGAAGCTATTATATGTACCGATGTAGGACGAGATGGAATGATGAGTGGGGTAAATATTGAGTTTACTAAATCTATACAAGAGGCTTGTGGATTGGAGACCATTGCAAGTGGAGGATTAAAAGATATGAGTGATATAAAGGCTTTAATAAAAGCAGGTATTGATGGGACTATTGTAGGAAAAGCCTTTTATGAGGGGACATTAGATTTACAAGAGGCATTTGGAGTGGCAAATGAAAAGTAAATATTATGAGTTAACAATAACTATTGAAAATGAAGATTTTGTAGATTTTTTAGCCGATTTTGTAGCTAATATTGCAGGAGATGGAATTGAGATTGGGAAAAATAGTATTATTGTTCGTTCAGAGAATAGCTTGAGTGATGTAGAGGATAATATTAACTCTTTACTTGAAACATTAGGAAGTGATATTAAAGTCTCATATAAAATAGAGATAAAAGAGAATCAAGATTGGATATCATCGTATCAGAACTCAATTGAGCCTATTGAAGTAGGAAAATTTTACATCTATCCAAGTTGGTATGAAGCAAAAGAGGGTAAAATCAACATTAAAATTGACCCAGCATTGGCATTTGGTTCTGGTCATCATGCTACAACTTTCTCATGTTTAGATGCTATAGGAACTTATGTTACTAGTAGAGAGCATGTTTTAGATGTAGGCTGTGGTTCAGGTATTTTAGGATTGGCTTGTAGAAAACTAGGTGCAACTGTAGAGCTTTGCGATACAGACCCTATTTCAGTTGACTCTTGTGAAAAGAATTTCGCTCTAAATAGTGAAGAGTATGAAGAGCTTTGGGAGGGTTCAGCAAATCAAGCTAAGGGTGAGTATGATGTGGTTATTGCTAATATTATTGCTGATGTGCTAAAGTTTATTGTAGAAGATTTAAAACGAGCTACTAAGGTTGGTGGTATTTTAATTCTTTCAGGTATTTTGGACAAAAAAGAGGAGCAAGTTAGAGATGCCTACAGTGGGTTAGAGTTAATAGAGAGAAAAGAGAGAGATGAGTGGGTGACACTTGTCTATAAAAAAGTAAAATAAAATTAGGAAATTAGATAGATAGATGAATATGCAAAATAACAATCAAAACAACGAACAAAACAACAATTTTTTTAATGAAAATCCAATGTTAGCATTTGGTATTTTTATCTTAGTCATGGTTATTCTTTTTAAATCATTTATGGGGGATAGTGACCTCTCTGGAATGATGGGTGACCCACGAATTAAAAAAGTTGAACAGGTGAAATATTCAGATATTAGAAAAATGGTAAAAGAGAAACAGGTAAAGTCGGTAAAGATTACATCGACCATGCTTGAAGCAACAGATCTATCTGGAACTACAAAATATGTAGCAAAAAATATTCCTGCTTACGATATGGAGTTTATTCCTCTTCTTGAAGAGAATAATATTACCTATGAGGGACAAGTTGGTGAAGGTCCATTGGCACGTTATATTAATATGCTTTTACCAATTATTTTTATTGTTGCGATTTGGCTCTTTTTAGCTAAAAAGATGTCAAAAGGAATGGGTGGAATTTTAGGTGCAGGTAAAGCAGATAAGCTTATAAGTTCTGAACGACCTGATGTGAAGTTTGATGATGTTCAAGGAGTACAAGAGGCTAAAGATGAGGTTGTAGAGATTGTTGATTTCCTTAAATATCCAGAGCGATATATTGAACTTGGTGCTAAGATACCAAAAGGTTTACTTCTTGTAGGACCTCCAGGTACAGGTAAAACCCTTTTAGCTAAAGCTGTTGCAGGTGAAGCAGAAGTTCCATTTTTCTCTGTAAGTGGTTCAAGTTTTATGGAGATGTTTGTAGGGGTAGGGGCAAGTCGTGTGCGTGATCTATTTGAACAAGCAAAAAAGTCAGCTCCATCTATTATTTTTATTGATGAGATTGATGCTATTGGTAAGTCGCGTTCATCAGGAAATCAGATGGGTGGTCACTCTGAGCAAGAGCAGACGCTAAATCAACTATTAGCAGAGATGGATGGTTTTGGAACCAATACACCAGTTATTGTGTTAGCTGCGACCAATAGACCAGAGACACTTGATGCTGCACTACTTAGAGCAGGGCGTTTTGACAGACAGGTACTTGTTGACAAGCCAGATTTTGCAGGGCGTTTGGCTATTTTAAAAGTACACTCAAAGAGTGTAAAACTTGATGATAGTGTAGATATGGAGATTGTAGCAAAACAGACAGCAGGAATGGCAGGTGCAGATTTAGCAAACATAATTAACGAAGCTGCTCTTCTCTCTGGTCGTCGTAACAAAAAGAAAATAGGAGAGTCTGAACTCCTTGAAGCAGTTGAGAGAGCATTTGTTGGATTAGAGAGAAAAAATAGAAAAGTTTCAGATATAGAGAAAAAAATTGTAGCCTATCATGAGAGTGGTCATGCTCTTATGGCAGAGTTAACTAAAGGTTCAACTAGAGTTACAAAAGTATCTATTATCCCTAGAGGTTTAGGTGCATTAGGTTATACACTACATCTACCAGATGATGAAGATAGATTTTTAAAGCGTAAATATGAGCTTATGGCAGAGGTTGATGTTCTTCTTGGTGGACGTGCTGCTGAAGAGGTCTTTTTAGGAGAGATAAGTACAGGTGCAGGAAATGACCTTGACCGTGCAACAGCTATCTTAAAAGATATGATTTCAGTTTATGGAATGAGTGATGTAGCAGGGCTAATGGTTCTTTCACGCTCTCAAAGCTCTTTCCTTGGTGGAGGAGTGGTATCAAATGATTATAGTGAAAAGATGGCACAAGATATTGACATAAGTATTAAATCAACATTAACAGAGCGTTATGAGTATGTTAAAAAGACGCTTAAAGAGTATGCAGGAGCTATTGAAAATATGTCAGCTATTCTTTTAGATATTGAGGTGATTGAAGGTACTAAAGTGCAAGAGATTATTAAAGAGTTTGAAGAGGAGAATAATTTAGAATCTCGTATGGCTCATTTAGAAAATAAAGAAGTATTAGAAGAGGGAAAATAGTGAAAAAATTAATATTGGCAGTTTTTGTAATCGCTTCTGTTATATTTACAGCACTTCAAGCAAAAGAAGAGGTTGTTAAAGCAAAACAAGCAAAAAAAATGACAGTGATGGAGATTTATCAACGAATGAGTTTTCTTTTGGCTGACAAGTGGTATTTATCAGAATCAGAAAAACAGATAGATACCACAGGAGCAGAGAAAAATCCTGCTATTGCACACTTAGTTGGTGATGTAAATGCTGTAGGAACAGAGTATAAAGTTATAGGTCGTGGAGCGACTTTAGAGGAGATTTTACTCCCTAATACTATGAAATCTATGGTCACTATGTATCACTGTAACTCTTATAGCAACTGTACAGAGCTTTGGGCAACGCACTATTGTGCAAAACAGAATCAACCACGTTTTATTTTAAATGTTAAAGAGACTACTCCCAATAAGTTTGTCTTTGATTGTGATATGAAGACTAAGTTATGTAACTCAGCAGAAGATCATATTCATAAAATTATCTTAGAGCTTTCAGATGATGATGACCATCTAAAAGCTTCCTATTTAGCATGGAAAGATAAAAAATTGAGAAAGAGACACTCTATTTACCATTTTGATAGAATGTAAGCTATTAATCATCTTTTTTAAGCATTATTAATATATTATAGTTATAAAAAAGAGAGTAATAGATTTGAAAGAGTTTTTTAATTATGGTGAAAAGGTCAATGGTTATGAGGTTAGAGTTTTAAATGAAAGAGAAGCAAGAGCTGCAGCAGGAATTCTATTTGTAGGTGCTTTTTTAGGGCTTACTAATGGAGTAATGCTTGGAACAGCTATTTTTTCTAAATATTTTGTAAGTTTTTTTGCTTTAGATTTTCTAATAAGAGTTATTCAGCCTCGCTACTCTCCAAGTCTGCTTTTGGGACGTTTTTTTGTTCAAAATCAAACTCCTGAATATGTAGGTGCAGAGCAGAAACGTTTTGCATGGGGGCTTGGTCTTATGTTAGCTATACCTATGTTCTACTACTTAGTTATCGACTTCCAACCAAACCCTATTAAAGTTTTTGTCTGTCTTATCTGTATGACACTTCTCTTTTTAGAGTCAGCGTTCTCTATATGTTTAGGGTGTAAGCTCTTTAATCTGATAAAAAAAGAGAGAGCAACGCACTGTCCAGGTGGTGTTTGTGAAATAAAGGTAAAAGAGCCAATTCAAACCTTCTCAACTCTTCAAAAGTTTATTTTAGTATTGACTGTTGTGGTTGCCTCTTATGGGACTTATGCTTATTTTACTAAGTTAGAGAATAGAACAGTATTTGTTAAAAAGATGCAACAGCTTTTAATGAGTGAGGAGGCTTATGAACAGATGCAAATGGAGAAAGAGTGGGCTGAAGATGATGATGATTGGTAATCTTTATTGATTTAAATCTCTATTTTAATCTATATATTTAAACTAAAAAGTAACTTTTTTTAACATTAAATGTTAAAAAAAATGTTATAATTAGAGTTAGAAGAGAGTCTCTTATAAACTCTTTTCTAAAATTAATTTACTATATAGAATAAAGTAAGGAGACTAAAATGAATAAATTTTATACAATTATTATGATTATATTTTTTACTACAAATATGTTAACAGCAAAAACTGGGACATATAATAGAGAAAAATTGGAACTTGTGAAGATTATTAAGCAACAGCAGATACTCTCTCAGCGTATTGCAAAAGCTTATTTGTATGTTAAGAAAAATAAATCAACAGAGAGAGCGACACAGCAATTAAAGGAGAGTTTGGATAGTTTTTATAAAACTTACTCTACAATTAATTCTAAAACAAAAAGTTCTCAAATTCGAAAGATAATGAGTTCTATTAAAAAGAGCAGTTCAGATTTTAAAAGATTATCAAAAAAGTCTGCTACTGATGAAAATGTAAAAGAGATTTTAACTTTAAGTGATACGGTCTTGAATAAAAGTAAGAGAGTAGAACAACTTTTGAAAAAGAGTCTTAAAAAAGAAGCCTATCTATGGACAAGTAAATCAGGGCAACAGCAGGTGTTAATAGAGCGTATAGCAAGATATTATATTGCTCTACAATCTAATAGTAAAGATAAAACTATTGAGAAAAAATTGAAAAGCACTATTGCAGAGTTTTCAAGAAATCATGAGAGATTAATGAAAAATAAGAGTAATACTCAAAGTATTAAAGATAAACTAAATGAAGTTGATAGGTTATGGAAGAGAACAAATAAACTTTATAGTGATAAGAAGATTAGTACAATTATTTTTCAGGCAACAGATAAAATTTCAAAAAATATGAAAAAGGTTGGAAAATTGTATAGTGCAGTGTATAAATAATGATTATCTTTATAAAAAAAGTTATATCTATTGTTTTTTTAATAGCAGTAACTATTAATTTTTTGAGTGCATCACGAAGAGGTGATGTGCAGATTATTGAGGCTACTGAGAATATTCAGTACCTTAGTCAAAAGATAGCAAAAGATTATTTCTTCTTTTATTATAAGCAAAAAGATACAATCTTAAAGAGGAGAGTTAATGAAAATATAGAACAGTTAGGGTTGTATATTTTGGAGATTGAAAAGAGAACTCAAAAGGTATCTACTAAAAATCTATTAGAGTATTTTAAATATCAAATAGATGAGATGAAAAAGTTGGTAAACGACAAGATGACCTTAAAAAATGCTCAAAAGATGCTAGACCAAAGTGATGCATTTTTGGAAGGAGCAAAATCGATTTTACATGAACATACTTATAAGTTTTCAGAAGAGGAGAAGATGCTAATGTTAAGTAAAAAAGCTCAATATCTTTTGGAACGTGTAAATAGCTACTATATGGCATCACAAATTGGTTTAAGAAGTGACTTTAAATATAAAAAGATGAAAAGTGCGATTGATGAGATTGATGAGGTTATGAAAGATATTAATCACTATCAATATTTAATGATTTTAAAAAAAAGAGTTGATAAGTTTTCTGAATTATGGAGTCTAAATAGAAGTTTTTTTAATAGAGATAGTCTCTCTATACCTTGTATATTAACCGATTCAATTGAGTATAGTCAAGATATATTGGTAGAGCTTGAAGAGTACCATAAGAAGAATTTATAGAGAGAAGGGGTTTTATTTGAGATTTAGTATAGTTCAAAATACATTATATATTATTATAGTTGCACTCTTTATAGGTTTAATTGGATTCTCTTATAAAGCATATAATATTGTTCTGAATTATAAAAATAGTGAAAAGAGATTAGAGAATTATAAGAGTATTTTCGCTATTAATAATCTTTTAGAGTCCCTTGAAAAAGAGCAGTTTTTTTCACTATTATATTTAGAAAAAGAGGATAGTAGAACAGAAAAAACAGTTCAATTTAAACGCTCAAATGTTGATAAAGTTTTACAACAGAGCAGTAATCTTTTACCTTCTCAAGTTTCAAAAATTATCTCAGACAATCTCTATCAGGCACGATATCTTGTTGATAGCTCTAGTGGTAAAAAGGCTATGGATATTATAGTTAAAGAGTATCAAAATGGTATATTAGAACCTATCGTTAGTTATCTTGAAAACAGTATGAATATGAAATATAGAGATACAGAAGTAGCTTTAATTCGATTAAGAGAGAATATTAATCTTGAAAAAAGTCTCTTGGCATACAGTATCATTAGAAAAATAGTTATGAGTGATAAAGATCTATTGTTGTGGAATGATATCTTATCAAAAAGAGTTTTGCCCAATCTCTTTAATGAAATAGATGAGGAGGTCTCTTTAAAATTACAATCTCTATTTGATAGTAAAACATTTGAGAAGATGGGAAGAGAGCAGAGGGTTGAACTATTTTTAGAGCAAAGTAGAGGAGAGTATAAGATAGATTTAGGAGAGTTGCTTAAAGTTTTTAATAAAAAAGTAAAAATAGTTGATAGTAGTATAATGATTTTACTTCAGGAGTATAGAGTATCGATAGAACGTAGATTTATTTATAATGAACGTCAGATGTATAAGTATAGTATTGCAATACTACTTCTTATTATAGTTATTTTTATTTTATGGAAAATGATTAATATTGTCTCAAATACCAATAGAGAACGACTATTCCTAACCAATACTTTAAGAGAGATAGAGAGCGATTTAGACATTCATAAACAAAAAGAGCTAGAGAAGTTAATTAGTAGTAATAATAGTATTGAGATATACAAGTTTCTTGAAAAAGAGATAAAAGAGCCAAGTCGTGCTAAAGACCTTTTTTTGGCTAATATGTCACATGAGATTAGAACTCCTCTAAATGGTATTGTTGGATTTACAAAAGAGCTACAACAGACTCACTTAACCCAAGAGCAAAGAGAGATGCTTAATATCATTGAAGAGAGTTCTGAACATCTTATTCATATTGTTAATGATATTTTAGATTTTTCTAAAATAAAAGCAGGGAAAATTGAGGTTGAGTCTATACCATTTAATCTTATTGAGAAGGTAGAGTCTGCCATAGATACTTTTGTTGCCAAAGCAAGAGAGAAAAATATTGAGCTAAAGGTTGATATTGACCCATATATTCCTCTTGAACTTTTAGGTGACCCTACAAAGATATTACAAATTTTAACCAATTTAATCTCAAATGCAATTAAGTTTACGGTAAATGAAGGTAGTGTAGTAGTTTCAGTAGATAAATTGGTTGAAAATAGTAGTAGTGTAAAAGTAAAATTTATGGTAAAAGATAGTGGTATTGGGGTAGAGAGTAGAGAGAAGAATATAATTTTTGATGCCTTTTCACAAGCTGACCCAAGCACAAGTAGAAAATTTGGTGGTACGGGGTTAGGATTAAGTATCTCTAGCCAATTTGTAAAACGTATGGGGGGAAAACTAGAGCTTGAGAGTGAGGTGGGTAAAGGTTCTCTCTTTTACTTTACGTTAAATTTAGAAAAAACAGATAATTCAAAAGAGCGAGAAAAACTTAATTTAGAGCGTTTCCAAGTTGCTTATATCTCACCTGAAAATAGTCGAAGTATTGATAGTTGTTTAAAGAGATATGTTGAGTATCAAGGTGCTAAATTTAATATCTACTCTACTGATACAATTTTAACACTTCCTAAAGATAGATTACCTGATTTATTATTTATAGATTATCGATGTTTTGAAAAAAAGGGGGAGATAGAACAGTTTTTAGCATTGCCTTTAAAGATTGTTTTGATTGTTGCCGAGAATAGAGAAAAAGAGTTAGGAGAGATTAGTAAACAGATTGATATAACACTTCATAAGCCTGTAAACTTTACACGAACCATGAGGGCATTAGAGGTTTTAAATATTGTTCCTAAAAAAGAGATAAAAGTTGATAAATCGGTCTCTAAATTTTTAGGAATGAAGGCACTTGTTGCAGAAGATAACCTTATTAATCAAAAGCTTATGAAGAGTGTTTTAACTAGAGAGGGGATAGAGGTTACAGTTGTCAATGATGGAAAAGAGGCATTAAAGCTAAGAGAGAAAGAGCAGTATGATGTTATCTTTATGGATATTCAGATGCCTGTGATGGGTGGAGTTGAAGCGACAGAAAAAATTTTAGAGTTAGAGGCACAAACACGATTGAGACATGTTCCTATTATCGCTTTAACAGCTAATGCTCTTGAGGGAGACAAAGAGAAGTATCTTGCAAAAGGTATGGATGCTTACTTGTCAAAACCTCTTAAAATAGAAGAGCTAGAGAGAGTTTTAATTGATGTAACATAAACTATTTTAGAGTCTGCGTTGAATTTTAGCCTAATTGGGTAAAATTATATAATTTTTATCAAGGCAGTCTAATGAGTAAAGAGATTATTAAAATATTTGACACAACATTGCGAGATGGAGAGCAGAGTCCTGGGGCTTCCATGAATACAGAAGAGAAGATTCAGATTGCTATTCAGCTAGAGAAGTTGGGCGTAGATATTATTGAAGCAGGGTTTGCAGCTGCTAGTCCAGGTGATTTTGATGCTATATCTAAAATAGCACAACGTATAGAGAATTCAACTGTCTGTTCATTAGCAAGAGCTATTGATTCAGATATTAAAGCAGCAGGTGAATCTATTACTAAAGCGAATATGAGACGAATTCATACTTTCATTGCTACCTCCTCTATTCATATGGAGCATAAACTAAAGATGACTCCTGATGAGGTAATTAAAAGAGCAGTTAGAGCAGTTACCTATGCACGAGAGTTTGTTGCAGATGTTGAGTTTAGTTGTGAAGATGCAGGTCGAAGCGATATAGGATTTTTAAAAGAGATAAGCGATGCTGTCATTGAAGCAGGAGCTGAAACCATTAATTTACCAGATACTGTAGGGTTTAGATTACCTAATGAGATTGGTGAGATGGTACGAATTATGAGCGAATATACTAAAGGTAGAGCTACTATTTCAGTACATAATCACAATGATTTAGGTTTAGGTGTTGCTAACTCTCTTGAAGCTATTATTAATGGAGCAAGACAGGTTGAGTGTACTGTTAATGGATTAGGTGAGAGAGCAGGAAATGCAGCTTTAGAAGAGATTGTTATGGCATTAAAAGTAAGAGCAGATAAGTTTAGTAACTTTGATACTAACATAAATACCAAAGAGATTTATCCTGCAAGTCGTCTTATTTCAGATATTACAGGTATTGAACCACAACCCAATAAAGCTATTGTAGGTAAAAATGCTTTTGCTCATGAGAGTGGAATACACCAAGATGGAATGTTGAAAAATCGAGAAACCTATGAGATAATTACCCCAGAGAGTATTGGTCTAGTAAAAGATGATACTTTAGTTCTTGGAAAACACTCTGGACGTGCAGCTTTTAAAGATAAGTTAGCTAAATTAGGCTTTACTCTTGAAGATGAAGCACTTAATAAATCGTTTGAGCGTTTTAAAATTTTGGCTGATAAGAAAAAAGATATTTATGATGATGATTTAAGAGCATTGGTTACCAATGAGATGACTAAAGCAACACAGGTTTATGAGTTAATCTCACTTCAGTTAATGGATTTTACCAATGGAGTACCAAGTTCAGTAGTCAAGATTAAAAAAGATAACCAAGAGATAGTAGAGGCAGGAATAGGTGAGGGTACAATAGACTCTATCTTCAAAACCATAGAGCGAATATCTGGCATAGAGAGTCATCTTCTTGACTACAAAGTAAAGTCTGTATCACAAGGAAAAGATGCACTAGCTTCGGTTACTGTTAAAATCTCATTTAATAGTGGAGAACCTGCAATTATTGGTCATGGGCTTCATATTGACACCATGTTAGCAAGTGCAAGAGCCTATATTGGTGCATTAAACTCATATCTTAGTATGGTTGGAATGCTTAAAAAACGACATTGTGATTCGGCTAAAACAGTTTAATCACACATATTATGTAGTTTTGGGTTAAATTGTTACGAAAATTTATAAGTTATAGTAAAAATATATATTTTTTGACCTAAAAGTACTATTTCACTGTAAACTTATACAATTACTCTACAAATAGTTTATAAACTGTTCTTGGAGTTAAAAGGTACGTTTCATTACTGCTTAAGTTCTTCTTGTTTTGTACTCCTATGCGAAACAAGAAGAGATGATTTTAAAATAAAGTTATTGATTATGTTAAAAAAAAGACTCTTTCTTCTACTACTATTCCCCATCTTTTTATTTTCAAATATTACTGTTGGTGCTGAAAATGAGAATAACTATTTATCTATGCTTAAAGGTAAACGAGTTGCACTTGTTGTAAATCAATCCTCTTTAGTTTATGGAGAGCATTTAGTAGATTTACTCTTACGACAGAAGGTAAATGTGGTTAAAATATTTGCACCAGAACATGGTTTTAGAGGTAAATTTGATGCAGGTGAGCATCTTAAAAATAGTATTGATGCCAAAACAGGGTTACCCATTATCGCACTTTATGGAAAAGTTAAAAAGCCTACACCTCATGACCTTAAAGGGGTTGATATATTGGTATTTGACATTCAAGATGTTGGGGTTCGTTTCTATACCTATCTATCAACACTTCACTACATTATGGAATCTGCTGTTGAGTCAAATATTCCTATTATTGTTTTAGATAGACCAAATCCTAATGGTGGTCGAATAGATGGAGAGGTGCTAAATTTGAAATATAAATCATTTGTTGGTATGCACCCTGTACCTATTTTGTATGGAATGACTATTGGGGAGTATGCACTTATGATAAATGGTGAGGGGTGGTTAAAAGGGCATAAGAGAGCTAACTTAACAGTTATTCCTCTAGTAAATTATACTCACAACTCTTACTACTCTTTACCAGTTAAACCCTCTCCTAATTTACCAAATGACTTGTCTATTTATTTATACCCATCATTAGCATTTTTTGAGGGTACAACCTTCTCTGTTGGGCGTGGAACTTCTCAACAGTTTCAGCTCTATGGTAGCCCATACTATACAAAAAAGAGTTTCTCTTTTAAACCTATCTCACGAGAGGGAGCAAAGTACCCTAAGCATCAAAATAAAATCTGTTATGGTGTTAATTTATCCAATGAGACTATCAATCCAACTGCTGGAATTAATCTCTCTTATCTTTTAGATGCTTATCATCACTATCCGTACAAAAAAAAGTTCTTTTTAAAGAGTCATTTTATAGATAAGTTAGCAGGGTCAAATAGATTGCGTAAGCAGGTGTTAGCAGGTAAAAGTGCAAAGCAGATTAAGAAGAGTTGGCAAAAAGGGTTAGTTAAATTTAAAAAGATACGTCAGAATTATCTGCTGTATCCATAGGAGTAGTTATTGAGTGAGAGAAAGATATTAGTTTTTTTAGGTTGGGGCATGTTTATTTTGCTATTTATAGCCATTTGGAATAGTAGAGTACTAAACACAACGGTTCTTATTCAAGCAGGTCATGTTGGTAGAACTAAAGGAAATAC
>Ga0256833_1002045_pt1 | contig 14504 bp, 13 predicted proteins | sample 356284metaG_FD_190535 | JGI IMG/M metagenome (GOLD analysis project Ga0256833, IMG submission 190535) | Hydrothermal vent microbial communities from Mid Atlantic Ridge, Atlantic Ocean - 356-284 | ecosystem: Environmental > Aquatic > Marine > Hydrothermal vents | place: Atlantic Ocean: Mid...
ATTGCTTACTCAAGCCCCTCTGTGTTTGTGGAGCGTATTATAGAGAAATTTTTACTCTTTGTCAAGTCTTTTCCTCCAAAAAGTAAAAAAATTTGCAACTTTTTTTACTTTTGAAACAAAAGTGCCCAATTTATGGTATTTTAATACTCTTTCGTAAATATTAAGTCTACACTCTGTTTATCTTTACCTACTTCTATTTCACTATTAATATGTTTTGTAAGATTAATTTTAGTTTTAATAGATGCACTATTTTTATTTTGATTATAATATATCACTATATTCTTACTAATACTTTTACCAATACTAAATCCATTCTCTTTTACTGATATATGATCAACTTTTATACCTATTGAACCAAGTAAAGATTTAGCCAAACTTCCACCAATCATATTTAACATTGCTTCTTTTGAGTGAGTTCCCACTGCTGAAGAGTCATCAAAAAGTAAATAAGCTAAAATTTGTTCTTTTGTAAGAGGTGGGTTGGAGCTAAAAAATAGAATTGGTCTTGTTGGCGTTCCTGTAATATTAATCTTTATATTATAGTCTCTACCATAATAACCCATTTGTATATTTAAATTTGGAGCGCTACTTTTACCATTAAATATAATTTTTCCCTTTATAATTTTAAGTTTTTTATCATTTAATTTATAATATCCATTTTTATCTATACTAACTACACCTACAAACTTAGATAAAGAGTTGTAGCTTTTATTAATCTTTATATTAGGAATTAACCTAAAGTTAGCACCATCACCAGAATAGATAACTCCTTTTTGAGATTTAACTAATAAATTTAATTTTATATTTTTAGCAAACTCTGTATTATCTTTCTCTTTTTTTCTCTGTAGTATAATTATATCTTTATTATCAGCTAAATTTTTTCTTGCTATTGTACTTTTAATTAAACCATCTACAATATCTATTTTCCCATCAATTGATTTTTTATCACCATTTAAATTTAAAATAGTATCAATATTCAACACTACTTTAGCATCTCTATTTTTTAATTTTAACCTATTTGCTTTTACTATAAATTTTCCTTTTTTAGTATCTATATTATACTTTCCATTAAAATTTAAAGCATCATTAACCCAAAAGCTCTTAACTTCTATTATATTTTTATTAGAAAAATCAATTAAATTACTCTTATTATCAAAAATTTTATAACTATTAGCAATAAAACTATATTTATTAATACTTAAAATATTATTTATATAGTTACCTTTAATATTTATTTTATTTATAGTAGTAACTTTTTCTTTATTTTTATAAATTATTTTAGGTGAATTAATTAAATAACTTACTTTAGAATTATCTAATAAACTTACATCTATATTAATACTACCATCTATATTAATAGATTTATCTAATTTATATATTTTTTCTATTGAATAGATTGCCTTTTTTATAGATTTTGATTTTATATTCATTTTTATATTATTAATTTTACCATAAGTATTTAATGCTAAAGAACCAATTTTTACATTTCCATTAATATATTTTTTTGAAAAAATATAATTTATTTTGCTAGACATATTTGAATTTTTAATATTTAGATTTACAAAATCTCTACTTACTTCTAAATCAGAAGTAAAACTTTTAATATTTTTATAAATAATTTTTTTATTATCTTTTAAAAGTATTGATTTTTTAGGAATCTCTATTTGTAATTTTGACAACAGCGTATTATTATAATTCCAAGTTCCAGATAAATTTAATAAGTTACTTTTTAGTAATAACTCTCCATTTATAGGAAAGATTTTTTTAAAATTAATATTTGATGTAATTTTTAGATTAGATACTTTTAAATTAGAGTAATTTGAACCAATATCTATATAATTATTGAGAGATAAATTAGAATTATTTAATAAAGTTAATTTTCCACTCTTATAATCACTAATAAAATTACCCTTTAATTTATCTGATTTTAATTTAACTTTTATACTATTATCATTACCCTTAAAAGTTAATTTTAAATTTTTAAATAGTGTTTTAAATTTAGACTTATCTATAATAGGCTCTAAAGGTTTTAGTGTTCCACTATATTTTAATAAATCTTGTTCAGCTTTATAAGTTAATAAATTTTTTAAATATGCTTTTTTTGTATATGGAGATTTAATTTTTGCATCTATACTCCAAGATAGATTATTAGTTATATAATTATATTTTACTATATTTTTAGATGAAAGAATAGAAAACCCTTTTATATTTTTTAAAATATTTTCTCCACTCAAAGTTGTATCTATTTTTAATTTATATAATCCAAAATCTCCTAAAATTTGCATAGGATTTATATTTTTAGCTATTAATGGAATATTATATTTATCCAAAAGATATTGCGATGGATTATAAGCCCCTTTTGCATGATATATATTACTATTTATATTGCCATTTAGTTTTGCCTTTCCAAAATTAGAGTTAGCGATTACTTTTAAAGTTGCACTATTTATAATATAGTTAATAATATTAATTTTAATATTTGAACCTACTAATTTAATTGTATTTAAAATAAATGGAGTAAAAGTAGCCTTTTGGGCATCTATTTTTAAACTTTTGATTAAAATATTTTTAGGTATTGGTAATTTTAAATTACTATTATGAGTATTATCTGATTTTGGTATTAAAGTGATTAATTTATCTATACTATCACTTTTAATTTTTAATAAATTTACTATAATTTTACTTTTTATATTACCATCTAAGAATAAATCCCCAATACTACTTTTCAGTTTTAATTTAATTAAATCTGCTTTAATACTACTATTACTATCTTTTAAGTAGTAAAAAATATTTTTTAAATTAAGTGTTAAATCTTTAATAGTTTCATTTTTATATCTATAATTATTTACTTTAATTTTACTCGTTCTTATATTTATAATATCAATAGGAACTATTTTTTTATCATTTGTATCTTTATTTCTACTATTTAAATCTGAAATTATCTTTTTAATACTATCTTCTAACTTATTTAGATTTTTTCCTTGAATATACAAACTATTAATAGATAAAACCCTATTTTTTAAACTTAAAGAGGCATTAATATCTATCTCTTTACTATTATATTTTAATTTTATATTTGCATTATCTAATAAGAGTTTTTTTACATCAAAAGAGACATTATTAGCATTTATAGATAAATTTTTAGCATTTATTCCTTCTATATTAAATGGTTTTAATGAAGCTGAAGCTACTTTTATATTAATATATTTAGGAATTAAAGAGTTATTAGTAACTTCATTATTAGTAGTGTTTGAATCACTTTTAAACTTTTTAAGTATAGATACTAATTTATTTAAATCGAAATCTTGTAAAGTTATTGTATCTATATTTAAAACTCTATTTTTAAATTGACCACTAAAATTAAAATTAGCAATATTACTTTTAGTTTCATACACTACATCCCCTATATTAAATTTTGAATCTATATAGGATAGAGAATCTATTGATAAATTTGTCCTTTTAATCTTAATACCATCTATAGAAAATGGTTTCATCATTAAAAAAATATCTCTAAACTCAAAATTAAAAGGTATATCAACTTTAGAACTACTATCATCTGTTGATTTAAAATCATTAACTACATTTTCTAAAACATCTTTTTGTACACCTATTAGATGTAATTTTTTAATAGAGATTATACCATTTATTAATTTATATGGATTAAATTTAAAATCCACATTAGATGATAAAGTTTTACCTTTATATTTTAAATCCTCTATACTAAAACCTTTAAATAGTTTACCATTTACATAAGAGTAACTAAAACCATACTCTTTTATATTAGTAGCAATATACTTATTAAAAAAATAGTTGCTACTAACAAAGATAGATAATGATATAAAAAGTATTAAAATTAATATTAAAATAGTGATAAATTTTTTCAAAATGATTGTCCTAACATAATAGAAATTGCATAATCTTTTCTTTTATGAATATTAAAACCTATATCTACTTTCACAGGACCTATTGGAGTTTTATATCTAATTCCAAAACCTAAAGTATCTATTCTATTACCATTAAATTTATACTCTTGTTTACTTATCATTGTACTATCAAAAAATATTGCTCCATAAAATCTTTTATGTATTTTATAGTTTGCTTCTAATTGTAAATTTACAAAACTTTTACCGCCTAATTGAGTAAAACTTTTATTTGACAAAACTGCTCCTATTTTATCTTTTCCATAAGCTCTATTACTAAATAATCCACCACCATAAAATAGTTTAGAGGCTGGTAATTTACCATTTGTTTCATGAATTGCACCAAATTTACACACAGCAGATAGTGTTAAATCATTAAAACTTTTAATAACCCTTCCTTCTAAAAGGTATTTAAAATATTTAACACCATTTTTTCTATAATTAAGCCCTATTTCACCATGAGCTTTAACTAAAAATCCATTTTTAGGGTCTATTTTTGAATCTCTTTTATCGTAAATAATAGTTAAATAGGGGGATAAAATATTAAATATACCACCTATTTTAGCTGAATAATCTTTGTTTAATTTAATATTTAATCTCTCTAATGTTAAACCATATTCCAAATCAAAGCCATGATAATTATATAATAAATAACTTTTTATAAATCCACTTTTTTGAGTATAAGCATCTTCTTTATCTCTTAATAAACCTATACTACTATATATGTCAAAATATCTATTTTTAATATTTAAAAAAGCAGGTGCAAAAAGTTTAGATTTAAATTTTTGCACTTTTCTTGAAATTGATAACTCATAAGATAACTTTTTTGCATTATGTAAGAAGTTATGTTTTTCCCATAAACTTTTTACTCTTAATCCAATTTCACTATCTAAACCAAAAGCTAAAGTAAATCGTCTTAACTTCTCTTTTTTATCCAACTCTATTGATGTATCTACAAATTTACTTTTCTTATCCAAATCATATTTTATTTGTAAATTTGCAAATGTCTTTAAAGCATTTAATCCATTATAACTATCTTGTATTTTTCTAATATCAAAAACTTCACCTTTTTTATAAGCAATTCGAGATAAAATAACATCACTCTTAATATCATAAGGTTTTTTTGTAATATTTATATCACCAAAATAACATAAGTAATTTTTATCAATACTATATTTTAAATTAGCACTATGTCTATTCAAATCTATATAAGCTTTTGTATCTATTTTGGCATTGCAATACCCATTTTCAAGTAATTTAGTCTCTATCTTATCTTTTATCTTATCAAATTTTTCAGATAAAAATATATCACCTTTTTTAAAATTTATTAAATTTTTTACTTTAAAATTACTATCTATTTTAATGTTTTCTACTCTAACTGGTTTTCCAGCTTTTATAGATAAGTAAATAATATTACCTCTCTTATCTATATTAAATTTTGCATCAAAATATCCATGACTATCTAAGTATCCTTTTAGAGTTGGTTTTATATTATCTACAAACTCTTGAGTAAGTATATATTTTTTATTAAAAAAATTAAGAGAGTTATTACTTTTAACACCTAACTCTTTAGCTATATCCTCCTTATTTAAAAATTTAGGAGCTGTTATAACCAATTGATACTCTTTTGTAATATTATTATCCAATGATGCAAATAAAACTATACTAAAACTTAAAATTATATATATATATTTCAATCTTTAATTTCCTATTTCAATAACTCTTTTTGTAGCCCATTTTGCTAAATCTAAATCATGGGTTATTAATAAAATTGCCATATCATCTAATAAAGATATTAATAATTTCATTGTTTCTAATTGAACAATATTATCTAATGCACTTGTTGGCTCATCACACAAAAGTATCTCTGGTTGCATCAAAATTGCTCTTAATATACTACATCTTTGTAATTGACCACCAGAAAGCTCATGAGGTAAAGAGTTTAAATTATCTTTAGTTAATGATAACTTATCTAAATATTGCTCATAATTTTTACTCTTTGCTACATCTAAGATTTGATTTAAAATTATATAAGATGGATGAAAAGAGCTATAAGGGTCTTGAAATATCCAAGCTATTCTAGCTCTTTTAATACTACCTTTTTGGGGTTTTAAATTTTCAGCTATTAACTCAAAAAGTGTAGATTTACCTATACCACTCTTTCCAACAATAGCAACAAGTTCACCTCTTTTTACTTTTAATGAAAAATTATTAAATAGTAGCTTTTCACTATATCCAAATGTTAAATTATTTATATCTAAAACGATATTACTCATATTTATAGACCTCTTTTTTAAAGCAACTCTTTATTAAAAAACTTATTTTAAAATTACTCTCTTATTTGTCCTGTACCATATATTTTATATTTATATGTTGTTAATTCATTAATTCCCATAGGACCTCTTGCATGTAGCTTATTAGTTGAGATTCCAACTTCTGCACCAAATCCAAATGCTCCACCATCAGTAAATCTAGTAGATGCATTTACATAAACAGTTGCGGCATCAACTCTATTTAAAAACTCTTCTGCTTTTGTATAATTTTCGGTAATAATTGCTTCTGAATGACCTGAACCATATTTACTTATATGCTCTATTGCTTCATTTAAACCATCTACTAATTTAATACTTAAAATATTTGCTAAATACTCTGTATCATAATCTTCATCTGTTGCCTCTTTTGCCTCTATAATCTCTAAAGATTGGCTATCTACACGAAGTTCTGTATGGTAATTATCAAAAGCCTCTTTTATTCTTGGTAGAGCCTCTTTTGCTATAGACTTATCCAAAAGTAGAGTCTCCATAGCATTACAAACACCTGGTCTTTGGCACTTTGCATTAATAGCAATTTTTATAGCCATATCTAAATTAGCACTCTCTTCTATATATGTATGACATAAACCCTTATCATGCTTTACAACTGGCACAGTTGCATTTGAAGATACATATTTAATTAATGCTTCTCCTCCTCTTGGAACAATTAAATCTACATAATTTTCTTGTTTAATTAAATATGCAACACCCTCTCTTGAACTATCAGGGAGTAAAGAGATAATCTCTTTAGGCAAATTAAATGAAACTAAAGTATTTTGTAAAACTTTTGCAATCGCCCTATTTGAATACTCTGCCTCTTTACCACCTTTTAAAATAGCAACATTTCCACTCTTAAAACATAAAGCTCCAACATCTGCTGTTACATTTGGACGAGACTCATATATAACACCAATAACACCTATTGGCACAGAGACTTTTTCTATTCTAATCTTATCATCTGTCCACCAACCATCTAAAACTCTACCAACAGGCTCTTTTAAAGCAGCTATCTCTCTAAGAGAAGTAGCCATATCTTTAACCCTTTTCTCATTAAGTAAAAGTCTATCTACCATTGCACTACTTAAATTAGACTCTTTAGCATTTTTCATATCTATACTATTTTGTTCTATAATAAAGTTAGCATTACTCTCTAAAGCATCTGCCATAGCATTTAAGACCTCTTTTTTCTTAGCACTATCAAGTGTTGCAATAATCGCACTACTCTTTTTTGCATTTTCTAAAAACTCTTGCATTTTAGTTCTCCTCTTTATATTTAAAAATTTTACCTAAAATTGTATTATTGTTTTGTGTATCATTTTCATCTTCTAATGTATAGTTATCTTCCACTGTAATCTCTGTTAAATTATCATCATCTAATTTTGTATCTTGAGCCTCTTTAGGTTTTTCATAATTATTAACAATTTTTATATACTTAAATATTGCCTCTATCTCTTTATCTGTCAGATAGTATCGAGGCATAATCTTTCCACCTTTTAATATTGCATTTTTAAATTGATTAAAACCTAAAGCTCTTATATCTGGTCCATAAAACTCTTTTTTTATACCTTTTTTATTGATAAAAGATGCAATATATGCTCCATCACCTAAATCGTTATGACAACTTGCACAACTAACGCCTCTTGGGTTCTTGTATAGCATCTGTCCATACTCAAATTCTGATATAAAATCTTCGCAAAACAGAGATAAAGAGCTAAAAATTAGCAATATTGCAAATCTCAAACGCACCACCTAATCTTTTTTTAGATATAATACCAAAATTCTTTAAAACAAAGGGTTAGTATGACACTAATAGATGGAAAAAAGCTATCAAAAAAAATAGAAGAGTCTATAAAAGCAGAGGTTAATGAGTTAAAAGCAAAAAGTATCGTTCCAGGTTTAGCAGTTGTTTTAGTTGGTGACGACCCAGCAAGTCACACTTATGTTAGTATGAAAGAGAAATCTTGTAAAAATGTAGGTTTTTATTCAATTGTTCATAAAATGCCAGATACAATCACTCAAGATGAAATTATAGAAACAATAGAAATGATGAATAATAATCCAAGAATTGATGGTATTTTAGTTCAACTTCCTCTTCCTAAACATATAGATACAACAAAAATTTTAGAAGTAATAGACCCTAAAAAAGATGTTGATGGATTTCACCCTTATAATATGGGTAGAGTTGTAGAGAACTTAGATGCATTTGCCCCTTGCACACCTGTTGGTGTTATGGAGATGTTTAAAGAGTATAATATAGATTTAGAGGGTAAAGATATTTGTGTTGTAGGTGCTAGTAATATTGTTGGTAAACCTATGGCAGCACTTTTACTTAATGCAAATGCAACAGTGACTATAACACATATATATACTAAAGATTTAGCTTCACACACAAAAAAAGCAGATATTGTAATTGTTGGTGTTGGTGTTCCAAATTTAATTAAAGAAGATATGGTTAAAGAGGATGCGATAGTTATAGACATCGGTATAAACAGATTAGAAAACGGTAAATTAGTTGGTGATGTAGATTTCGAAAATGTATCTAAAAAATGTTCTTACATTACACCAGTACCAGGAGGAGTAGGTCCTATGACAATTGCAATGCTACTACAAAATACACTTAAAGCTGCAAAAGGCAGAATTAAATGAATAAACTAAAAACATTCTTAAGCTCTTGGACAGGCACTATAATTATAGTTTTACTATTTGTATCTTTTATTGCACAATCTTTTATTATTCCATCTGGCTCAATGAAAAGAACTTTGCTTATTGGCGACTTTCTATTTGGTACTAAATTTAGCTATGGTGTACCTATCCCTACTTTGCCTGTTATTGGCACAAAGCTATTACCAGATTTTAATGGTAATGGACATTTAATTGAAGGCGATAGACCAAAAAGAGAAGATATAGTTATATTTTATGTACCAACAAATAAAAAACAAAATTTTGTAAAAAGGTGTGTTGCCGTTGGTGGGGATGAATTACTATATTACGATAAACATCTTTTAATACACTTTCACGAAGGTGATGAGTATATCAAAAAGAATTATCCATCGAAAAAAATTGTAAAAGCAATGGGTAAACTCTGGGTAGATAATCCATATAAAGATAAATATAAGGGTATTCAATACTCACCAGAGTATAGAGGAAATAGTTTTATGTTAATGCAATATAATATAAATAAGATAGATATGAAACCAGTTTATATCGAAGATTTAGATGCACCAGTTGGAGGGTTAAGCCCTACTCCTATGAATGCATTTTATAAAAAAGTATCACCTGATCACTTCTATATGATAGGAGATAATAGAGATAACTCAGATGATAGCCGTTTTTGGGGTGAAGTTCCATACTCTTTAATCATAGGAAAACCTTGGTTTACATACTTTAGTATAGAGTATAGAAGTTATGAAAGAGTTGCAAAAGGAGTTGGTGGAGGTAGAGATTTTCAACTACTTAAAAAGATATGTAAAGGAGTTGACCCACTATCTAAAGAGTGTAAAGCTAAATGGAATAAATATCGCTTTACTATTAGATGGGAGAGGATGTTTAGAAGTATAGATAGCATACAAAGAGATGAGCCAACAAGATGAGTGAACTAGAGATATTAAAAATTGTAGCTTCTATAATTGCTTTGGCAATTGCTATAATTGGACATGAAATTATGCATGGATTTATAGCATACAAGTATGGTGATAATACTGCAAAAAATGCTGGAAGACTTAGTATTAATCCAATAGTTCATGTAGATTTAGTAGGAACAATCTTAATACCAGCTATTTTATATTTTACAGGTGCTCCATTTCTTTTTGGTTGGGCAAAACCTGTTCCAGTTAATATGAATACTGTTATTAGAAATGGTGGGTATAATGGAGCAATGGGGGTTGCATTAGCTGGTATAACTTATAATCTTATTTTAGCAACACTTTTAGCAACTATACTACCTCTATTTTTACAACCACAAACATATACAGAGGCATTTTTTACACTTTTAATAACACAAAGTATTATGATAAATGTAGTTTTAGCTGTATTTAACCTATGGCCAATACCACCACTAGATGGTTCACAATTTATAATGTATTTAGCTGCTAAATTAAAGTTATTTAAAGTAGTAGAGTTTTATGAAAAGATATTTCCTTATGGAATAATAGTTCTTTTTGGAATACTTTTTATACCACAATTAAGCCATCTACTATTTTTACCAGTAGGATGGATTTTAAATTTAATTTTACCTTAAGGAGAGTAGATGAAGTTTTATATAGCAACAGACCATGCAGGAATAGATTATAAAGATTTTGTAATAGAGCTTTTAAAGAATAAAAATATAGAAGTAGAAGATTTAGGTCCATATAATAAAGATAGAGTTGATTATCCAGATTACGCTAAAAAGTGTGCCGAAGCAGTAAAAGCAGACCAAGGAAGTTTTGGTATATTAATTTGTGGTACAGGTATAGGAATGAGCATAGCAGCAAATAAAGTAAAAGGTATAAGAGCTGCCTTATGCCACGATGCCTATACAGCCCAAATGGCAAGAGCCCACAACGAAGCACAAATACTATGTTTTGGACAAAGAGTAGTAGGCTTAGGCACAGCCCAAAGCATTATAGAAGCATTTATAGATACTAAACCAGAAGCTGGAAGACATCAATATAGAGTAGAGAAAATAATGGCGATAGAGTAGATTTATCTATCTCTTTCTATAAAATAATACTGTCCCCCATAAAAATACCCAAAAACAGAAAAGTTTTTATTCCTAAATGCTAAAATAAAACCAATTATCAATCCAAACTTCACTAGATTTCAAAATACTAGTAACCTGATTTAGAAAGGGAAGTCCTGCCTTTTATTTACACTCTCTTTGAAAAAAAATTAAACACTAATAACTTTCAAAGGAGTATAGGTGTAAAGGGGGAAGAGGTGTATAGGGAGTAGTATCATATTATCGATTTATTATCTCTACTCCTTCACACCTATACTCCTTGATATTAGATTTTAATTTCAAGCTATGCTATTCCATAGAACTCAAATTAGTAGTAATTAGCAATTCTATTTAAAACTATAATAAAAAAATTTTAATTTTTTATACCTTCACCAATCTTTAATTATATAGCAAACTTATAATCCATAAATTTTTCTAAATAAAAGCATTCCTAAAAATGTTGCACTTAGAGATAGTATAACATTTAATAATATATTTAATAATGCTTTTGTGTATAATCCCTCTTGTATCATAAGTAATGTCTCTAGTGAAAAAGTAGAGAATGTTGTTAAAGCTCCAAGTAATCCTGTCATTAACATAGCTTTAATATTGGGTGAAATAATTTGTTCAAAATAGAGAAATAAAAAACCTATTATAAAACTACCTAAAATATTTACGCTTAATGTTCCATATGCAAATGATGTACCTAATAATCTATTTATATAAGTAGAGATAAAAAACCTAGATAAAGCACCTATCATACCACCTATTGCTACACTTGTTATAATATAAAAGTTCATACTCTAACCTAAATAATTTACTATCTCTATTTGCTTTAGAGTAATAAATGTTTTAGATAATAAATCTCTATTATTTTTTAAAAAATAATCTATTTTATCTTTATTATCTATTATTTCAATCACTAGTGGTATATCTTGGGATAAATTTAAAATATCAAATGTATGTATTTTTTTGCTATGCCCTACTCCAGCAACTGCTTTATATATAGTAGCTCCACCTAAATTACTATTTTTTACTCTCTCTAAAATTAAGTGCCACAAAGATTCTTTATTATATTTATCTATATTTTTTAGATAAATTTTTATCTCTATTTGTTTATTTCTCTCCATTTTTATTTATATCCTCAAATATTACAAGTTCATAACGACTCTTTTTAGCAACTATAGCTTTATTTTTAGACACTGAACCCATTCTATTTAGAGAACTTAGTTCATCTCTTAATATAGCTATCTCTTTTTCCATCTCTTCCATCTGCTCTTTAAGTCGTAAAATTACATCAATTCCTGCAAGATTTACACCTAAATCTCTAGTTAATCTTAATATCATCTTCATTTTATCAATATCTCTTTGAGAATATAAACGCATTCTACCTTCAGTTCGAGATGGTTTAATAAGTCCATCTCTTTCATATTGTCTTAAAGTTTGAGGATGAATATTTAACATTGAAGATACTATACTGATTAGATATACTGGTTCATCATATCCATGCATTTTTAGCTCCTTATTCTGGTAGTTTTTCTAAGCACTCTTTTAGAGAGTCATCTAAACTATCAACATCTGGTAACTTAATATTAGCCACTAAATACATATCTCCTTTACCACCTATACTTTTTGGAAAACCTTTATCTTTTAAACGGAATTTTTGACCATTCTTTGTTCCTTTAGGAACTTTTAGAGTTACCCTTTTTTCTGGTGTTTCAACTTCTACTTTACCACCAAATAGTGCAGTTTTTAAAGGAATATCTATTGTTTTATAAAGATCATCTCCTTGTCTTTTATACTCAGGTGATGGTGCAACATTTACAACAATTAATAAATCACCTCTTTGTCCATTATAACTATTTCCTTTTCCTCTAACTCTAAGAGTTTTTCCTGGTTTAATTCCAGCTGGAATTTTAATATCAAAACTTTCACCATTATCGAGTGTAATATGGTGTTTACCACCTAATACAGAAGTTATAAAAGGAACTGTGATAGAAGTTTTTATATCTAAATTTGGACTCCTGTGGCTACTAAAGCCTCCACGGCTACCAAATCCACCCTGACTTCCAAAGCCACCTTGACTACTAAATCCTCCACTACTAAAACCACCACCAAACATTGCTCTTAAAATTTCATCTAAATCAACTTCTCCACCTTGATTTCTAGCAAAATCATGGAAATTTTGACCACCAAACATTTGGTCACCAAATTGATCATATTGAGCTTTTTTCTCTTTATCACTTAAAACTTCGTAAGCGGCATTAATCTCTTTAAATTTTTCCTGAGCTTCAGGTGTTTTATTAATATCAGGATGATATTTCCTCGCTAATTTACGGTAAGCTTTTTTAATCTCATCTGCTGATGCATTTTCACTTACGCCTAAGGTCTCATATAAACTTTTTGACATAGACCTACTCCTTATATAAAAATATTTAATTAGTGGTATTATATCAAAAAAGTTTAGTCTATGTCAATCAAGTTTAAGAAAAAATTAAACTTTTTATAAAATTAATGTAAAAAATGTCTTACAGTTGTAAAATACATAGAAACTCCATACTCATTAGCAGCATCTATTACCTCTTGGTCTCTTATACTTCCACCTGGTTGAATAATTGCACTAACACCAGCACTAGCAGCTGCATCTACAGAGTCTCTAAATGGGAAAAATGCCTCAGATGCAAGTGCTGCACCACTAATATCAAGCCCTAATTGTTTCGCCTTTTTAATTGCACACTCAGCAGCATCTACACGACTTGTCATACCCATTCCAATTGCTACCATTGCACCATTTTTTACATATACTACACAATTACTTTTTGTCAAACCTGCTACTTTCCAAGCAATTTCTAAGTCTAGTATCTGCTCTTGAGTAGCTTCTTTATTAGTAACACATTTTGCATTTTTAACCTCATTATCACAAATACAATCACTATTTTGATAAACAAAGCCACCATTTATATGTTTAAAATCATATTTATCATTAGAAATTTTTAGTTTATCACTATCAAAACTAAATAGTTTTAATCTCTTCTTTTTATTAAACTCTTCTAACGCTTCATCAGTAAAATTAGCTGCTACTATTACTTCTAAAAAGATTTCATTCATCTTCTTTGCTAACTCTAAATCTACAATTCCATTTACAGCTACAACTCCTCCAAAAGCCGATACGGGGTCACATTTAAGTGCTTCTGTATAAGATTCTAATAGTGTATCTTTAATTGCAAAACCACAAGGGTTTCCATGCTTTACAATACATATAGCATCTTTTGAACCAAAACTAGAAGCAATTTTTACTGCACCATTAATATCTGTTAAGTTATTAAAACTAGCTTCCCCTTTAATAGTTTTAAAATTTTTACTATAAAAGTTTTCAAACTCATATAATGCACCATCTTGATGTGGATTTTCTCCATATCTAGTATCAAATACCTTCTTACCAACTATAAATTGTTTATCACCAAATCCATTATTGTATCTTTGGTTCATATAGTTAGCTATCATACTATCATAAGATGCTGTATGCTCATAAGCTTTTATCATTAAATCTCTTCTAAATTCAAAAGAGTCTGT
>Ga0256833_1002046_pt1 | contig 14500 bp, 15 predicted proteins | sample 356284metaG_FD_190535 | JGI IMG/M metagenome (GOLD analysis project Ga0256833, IMG submission 190535) | Hydrothermal vent microbial communities from Mid Atlantic Ridge, Atlantic Ocean - 356-284 | ecosystem: Environmental > Aquatic > Marine > Hydrothermal vents | place: Atlantic Ocean: Mid...
CGCTTTACTTGCGCATTTCATTCCGGGACTGGGGGCGGAAGGCGTCGTATGGTTGCAGGCATTGATTTTTGGCTTCACCGCGGCCATGACCGAAGAGCTGGCCCGCTACTCCATACTGCGCAACAATCTGAAAGAAGCCCGCAGTTGGAAGGCGGCGTTGATGTACGGGGCCGGGCATGGCGGTTTCGAGGCCATGATTCTGGGGCTGCTGGCCGGATTGACCGTGGTCAATATGATCGCCCTGCAAAACAATCCCGAGGCTCTGAACGCCCTGCCAGCGGACAAGCTGGCGCTGGTGCAGCAACAAATGACCGCCTTCTGGACCACACCCTGGTATCTGGCTCTGATGGGGGCGGTGGAGCGCATTTCGACGCTGATCATCCAGATCTCGCTGGCCGTCATCGTCATGCAGGTCTTCTTGAAAAAGAACAAAAGCTGGCTGTGGGCGGCCATCGGCTGGCACTGGTTTGTGGACGCCGTCGCCGTTCTCAGCGCTGCCCGTTTCAGCATCCCCATCACCGAGCTCATCATCGGCGTGCTGGCTCTCACCAGCCTCATGATCATCTTCTACTTTCGCCCGACGCCGCCGGAAGATGAGTCGCCGCCCGAAAGCGAAAAGCCCCGCGATCCGATCCCGCTGGAGGCGCTGAACTTCAGCCCGCCCACCGACAAACTGGACGATTCGCGCTATCGCAGCTCATGATTCACACCCGGGATCTCACCCGTATTTTTGAACGACCGAAAGCCGCTCCGCTGACCGCGGTGGATGGGTTGAACATCGACGTCGCCCGCGGGGAGATTTTCGGCTTTCTGGGACCCAACGGCGCCGGCAAGACCACTACCATCCGCATGTTGAGCGCGCTGATCCGGCCCAGCGCCGGCGAAGCGGTGGTGAATGGTTACCGCGTGGGCGAACAGAACGCCGAAATCCGCGGCAGCGTGGGCCTGCTCACCGAGACGCCGGGCATGTACGATCGGCTCAGCGCCGAGTATAACCTGCGGTTATTCGCCCAGCTTTATGGCGTGGCAGACGTGGCCGGGCAGGTGGAAAAATATCTGACCATGATGGGGTTGTGGGAGCGGCGCGGGGATGTTGTGGGCGGTTTCTCCAAAGGGATGCGCCAAAAGCTGGCGCTGGCGCGGGCGCTGCTGCACGAACCCGAACTGGTTTTCCTGGATGAGCCCACCGCGGGCCTGGATCCCGAGGCAGCGCATATGGTGCGAGACTTTATTCTGGAACTGAAGTCGCAGGGGCGCACAGTCTTTCTCTGCACGCACAATCTGGACGAGGCGGATCGGCTGTGCGACCGCATCGCCGTGTTCAAGACTCGGCTGCTGGTGGTGGATACGCCCGCCAATCTGCGGCGTAAGCTGTTCGGGCGGCAGATCGTTTTCCATCTGACAGGCGATGCTGCCGGGTTTGCCGACGCCGTGCGGGCCTACCCCTTCGTGCAGGACGTCCGGGCTATCGAGAACAAGCTGCTGGTGCGGCTGGATGACCCCGACAGCCAGAATCCTGTCCTGGTGCGGGCGCTGGTGAGCGCCGGGGCGGACGTCCGCTTCGTGGGAGAATTACGCTATTCGCTGGAAGACATCTATCTGCAACTCATGGAGCAAAGCAAATGAAGACCCTCTTCCTCACCGGCGCCAATCGCGGCATTGGCCTGGCCATCGTCAACGAAGCCGTGAAACGCGGCTACGCCATCTTCGCGGGCTGTCGTCATCCGCAAAAAGCCGCCGACCTGCAACGGCTGGCCTCGGAAAATCCCGACCGCGTGATCCCCATCGCCATCGACGTCACCGACGCCGCCAGCATCGAACGCGCCCGGGATGATGTGAGAAAAGCAACCGGGGCCATCGACTTGCTGATCAACAATGCCGGGGTCTTTCCTCATGGCGAGCGCATCGAAAATCTTGACCCCGAGACCATGTTGCACACATTTCATGTCAACGCCGTGGGCCCGATGATCGTTGTGCAGAAATTTCTGCCCCTGCTCCGGGCCAGCCAGCAGGCCAAAATCCTCAACATCACCTCCCAACTGGGGTCCATCAGCCTGCACATGAGCAACCACTACAGCTACAACAGCAGCAAGGCGGCGCTGAACATGCTCACCCGCATCCTGGCGTCCGAACTGCGGCCCGCGGGCATTCTGGCGGTGGTGGTGCATCCTGGTTGGGTGCAAACGGATATGGGAGGAACCGCTGCGCCCCTCCGTCCTTCTGAATCCGCCCAGGGCATCCTGACCCTGGCCCAGCGCCTGACCCTGGCCGAATCGGGCGAATTCTTCACCTGGGAGGGGCGCAAACACCCGTGGTGACAGGATGATCTCACACATCAATCATTCACACATTCATCACGCACTCCTGACCTCATCCGCCCAGGCCTCCTTTCAATCCCCATGAATTTTCGAGCGATCATCATCCTCATTCGCAAAGAATGGGCCGAGCTGTACCGAAACACGCTGCTGCTGGGATCGGTGCTGTTCATGCCTCTGCTCTTTGCCGCCATCCCCATCATCATGCTGTGGGGCATGGGGGATCTCGCCGCGGACGCCATGGGAGGGCTGGGCGGAAATCTGCCGCAGCAGATCACAAAAATGTGCGGCGATCTCTCGCCGGGCGCTTGCAGCATGGCCTTTTTCATGGCCCAGTTCAATACCATGTTCATGTTCATCCCCATCATCCTCCCCAGCACCATCATCCCTTACGCCATCGTGGGAGAGAAAACGCAGCGCAGCCTCGAACCTCTGCTGGCCACGCCCATCTCGACGCTGGATTTGCTGTTGGCCAAGGCCCTGTCCGCCATCATTCCCGCCATCGCCGCCACCTGGCTCTCGTTCCTCATCTATGCCATCGCCACCTGGGCGTTACTGCCCGATAAGGCCATCTTCGCCGTGATTTTCCAATCCTTGTGGCTGTTCGCCATTTTCGTCGTGGGCCCGTTGTTGGCGCTGCTGACCGCAGACCTGGCCCTGATGGTGTCTTCGCGCAGCACCGAACCCCGGGCCGCACAGCAAGTGGCGGGCCTGGTGGTGCTGCCGCTGGTGCTGTTGCTGCTGGGGCAGATGTCGGGCATGCTCTTGATCACCCCCGCTTTTGTACTCCTAATCGGCCTGGCGGCGCTGCTCCTTGACATCATTCTCACCTATCTTGCCGTTCAGGTCTTCGACCGCGAAGCCATCCTCACCCGCTGGGCGTGATGCCAGGGTAAATGCTATCCGTTCCCGCTCCCAGGAGTCGAGCAGGAGCGCATGAGCAAGATATTACAGCGCGAATTATGCAATGAAGTGCAAAACGCATCACATCATGAACATGTCAAAACGCTCTCACAAATTCCTGCTGCTCCTGATAACGCTGGCCGCGGGCTTGCTGCTGACGCCCGCATTGGCCCAGACGCCGGAACTGCATTTGCGCCTGAGCCGCGATTGGGGCTACGGCGGCCCAAACGGCGATATCCAGGGCGTCTTCAGTTTTCATATCACGGGCACCGAAGATCTGACCGCTGTCGAATTTTACATCGATGAGACCCTGGCGGGCCGGGTGGACGCGCCGCCCTGGAAGCTTCGCTTCAGCACCGATGATTATCCCCTGGGTCTGCACAAACTCTATGCCGTCGGATACGCCCCAGATGGCCGGACGCTCAAATCCAATGTCATCGTACAGAACTTCGTGCCAGCCAGCGCCGCCTGGTCGTTCATCATCAAATTCACAATTCCCTTCCTGCTAATAACCCTGGGCGTCCCCGCCTTGCTGTACTGGATTGATCGCAAGCGCAATCCCGACAAATACAGCGGCCATGGCGGCGCATTCGGCGGCGCTGTGTGTCCCAAATGCGGCTGCCCTTTCCCCCGGCATTGGTGGGGGTTGAATCTGGGCGGCAAAAAATATGATCGCTGCCCGCATTGCGGTAAGTGGAGCATGGTGGGCCGGGCCAGCAAGACAGAATTGAAACAGGCGGCTTTCGATTGCGGTCTGGAAAAGCCGCCCATTAACGCGCCGGCCTCTCGTCCGGAAGACGATCTGCACAAACGGCTGGATGACTCCCGTTATTTCCCGCGGGACTGAGCCATTTGTGGTTTCCGGGGCCTGCCTGGCTCTGAATGTATCGCGTTCGGGCAGGCGTTGTGCTAAAATGGAGTCTCGCAATCCCGTACATAGCCCCTCTTTCCAACACATCATTCTATGCCCCGCAGCCGCGTAAAACAACGTCTGAATTCCTGTAGTTCCATTGTCGTCGCCCTGATTCTATTGATCATTGTTTTGTCATTGGTTTATCTGAATGGGCGGGGCCAGACGGCGGCAACCGCTCCTGCGCCCTCGGCGCCGCCCACCTTTATCAGCCGGGCGGCGCTGGATCTGGCCCCCACGCCCGCGCTACCCTTCGATTTGCCCGATCTGCCCACCTTCACCCCCACGCCCACCATCACGCCCACGCCCACGCTGACGCCCACCCCCACGCCCACGCCGTTGCCCACCTATGTGGCCGAGATCATCGGTGAGCTGGTGAATCTACGCAGCGGGCCCGGCAGTGATTACGAGGTGTTGACTATCATTCCCCTGGGCGACGAAGTGGAGCTGGTCGGCAAAACAGCAGACGGAGAATGGATCCTGGTCCGCACCAATGAAGGCCAGGAGGGGTGGATTTATCGCGAGTTATTGCAGCCGGAGACGGACGCGAAGATGGCAGTGCTGACGCCGCCGCCCACGCCCACGCCCGGCCCGCCCCAAATCATCGTCGAGCTGGCCAATCTGCGCAGCGGCCCGGGAGCGGTTTACGATCTCATCACCATGCTGCCGCAGGGCGCCATCTTCGTGCCCGAAGCCCGAAATGAGACGGGCGACTGGGTGTATGGGGCTACGCCCGAGGGAGAGACCGGCTGGCTGTACACCGCCTTGCTCAGCGAATTCAACTACATCAACAGCCTGCCCCAGCGCCCGCCGCCGCCCACGCCCACCCCGGGCCCGGCCACGCCGACCGCTTCGACTACTGTGCATCTGGCCGCCCCGGCCGCCGCGCCTGCGGGCAATGCGCCGCCCCTGGTTTTGGCCAATTACTTCGCCTGGTATGACGCCTCAGGCTGGGATGCCTGCAATATCAGCGCCGGAGATCGCCCTCTCCGGCGTTATCATTCTGACGATCCCGCAGCCATCGCCCGGCATGTGAATCTGGCGCTGAACGCAGGACTGGATGGTTTCACCATGCAGTGGGTGGGGCCCGGAGACCGCACCGATGGCAATTTCGCAGCGCTGCTGAGGCAATCCGCGGGCAAGTCCTTCTACAGCACCGTCGTCTTTTTGCGACACATCTGGCCCGGAGCCACCCAGGCCAACACCCGCGACGCCCTCGGCTATCTCATCAACACCTATAGTGGAGACCCCAACTTCCTGCGTATCGACGGTCGTCCAGTCATCTTTTTCACTGACGTCTATCGCATTCCCACTGCGGGCGGGCAATCAGCGCAACAGGCCTGGGCCAGCTTGCGGGCGCAGAAGGATCCAAACCACGCCACCATCTGGATTGCCGAAGGCCTGGATCCCAGCTTTTTGTCCGTTTTCGACGGCCTGTGGGTTTACAAAGTCTTTCACGCCGATTATCCCAATGATTACCTCAAGGCGTCGATGTGGGCGGCCCGCACCCGCGCCTACGGGGCCGACAAACTCTGGATCGCCACCATCAGTCCCGGCTGGGATGATCGCAACGCCGGCTGTCGTCCCGACATCCGCGTGCCCTCCCAACCCTTTGTCAAGCCGCGCAACGATGGCGCGACCTATCGAGCCACCTTCGACGCCGCCATGCAAAGCAATCCCGATCTGCTATGGGTGAACAGCTTTAACGAGTGGGTGGAAGGAACCTATATTGAACCCAGCCAGTATTACGGGGATTTTTACCTGAATCTGACGCGGGAAATGACCACGCGTTTCAAGAGCCGCTGATCGTCGCGAAACCTGACAGGTTCCCGTCGCCTTGTTGGAGACTGGAAACAACTTCACGGGCCTTCAGCTTTGCTGAAAACAGGAAACGGCGGCAAAAGGAACCTGTCAGGTTGGGATGATGATGCAAAAATCTAGAAAGGCAAATCCTCTTCAGCGACGGCCGGCCCTTCCTTGAAAACCTCAGCGCCGCCGCCACCCGCTTCGCCGCCGCGACCACCCAAAAAGCGGACATTCTGCGCCGTGAGCTCCAGCGTGGCCCGAGGCTCATTCTCCTGCCCCATCCAGGCGCTGGCGTCGACTTCGCCTTCCACCAGCACCAGGCGTCCTTTGCTCAGATACTGATTACAAAGCTCGCCCAGCTTGCGCCAGGCCTTGACCCGAAACCAGGTGGTTTTTTCATGCTGCTCACCATCCTGGCCCTTCCATTTGCGGCTGACCGCCACCGAAAACGTGGTGACCGGCACGCCGCTGGGGGTGTACCGCATCTCGGGATCACGCCCCAGATGTCCGACAATAACTGTGTGTTGATACATTTTCGCCTCCTGCACGACTGATGCTTGCGGGTATGAAAGAAAAAACTACACGTGCGAGTATAACGGTGAAGATGGCCTTTTGTCAAAAGCCCACGAACGCATGTTCCCTATGCGATATCGCGCTTCAAATCGCTTCTTCGGGCAACATTTCCCAGACGCCTTCCAGCCAGGCCGACGCAGCCATCAACAACGATTCCTTGCGATCATTGCTCAGCAGCAACACCAGCATCTCATCCTCGCCCGCTGCGATTTCATCAATCACTGCGCCATTTTGCGTATGCCGCGCCAATGTTTCGCCGATGTCATCCAGCCCGACGATGGGATCGCTAGTCTCATCCACAGCCACAGACGCACCGTAAAGCTCCAGCTTGGTCTGATTGGCCAAATATAGATCAACATCCACAAATACTCGGGTTCTGTCGGTGACGGGCTGCTCCAGACTGTCATCCACCAGTGAGCGATCCCACACGACGATAGCGGTGATAGGCGCGCCCTCCAGCGTCACCATATCCTCCCAGATTTCGTCGGTAAGTTTGAAATGCAAGTCTGCCATGATTTTCAATGCCAGGGTGAGACAACGATGTTTTGTCCAGCATAGCACGCGAAACAGCGCATGTCAATGACTTTGGCGCTTTTTCTCCCAATTTCGCCGAGCCGCGGCGATGGCGGTGAGCTGCGCCCGCAGTCGCTCTTCATCGCTGCCCGCCAGAGCATCCCGCAACTCGGTGAGACGCCCCACAAAATCATCCGTCGCTTCCAACACCGCCCACCGATTGGTGAGCAGAATGTCCATCAACATTCGCACATCGGAAGCAGCCACGCGCGAGCTGTCGCGAAAGCCGCTGGCCGCCACATCCCAGACAGCAGGATCGGTCTCGGCCACGCCCATGACATAACTGACCAGGCCCGCTGCGCTGAGATAGGGCAAATGGCTGATGGCCGCCACCAGACGATCGTGCCGCTGCGGCTCCAGCAGCAAGGGCCGGGCGTGGATGAAGTCGACCATCTCCTGGGCCAGCGAAAATGCGGCGGGCGCAGTGCGGGGCAGAGGGCAAAGCACGAAGGTGCAATCCCGATACAAACCGGGCTGGGCCGCAGCCAGGCCCGCTGTCTCTTTGCCGCACATAGGATGCCCTCCCACCCCTTGCACATGATCGGGCAGGGCGGCCAGCGCCCGGCAGATCTCGGTCTTGGCGCTGCCCATATCCAGCAACACGCCGCCCGGCTTCATCTGCGGCCCCAGCTTCGCGATCTGGCGCAGAATGGTGCGCACGGGCGTGGCCAGCACCACCAGATCAGCCGCAGCCACAACCGCCTCGGCGTCCAGCGTAGCGTCATCCACGCAGCCGCTGGCCTCGGTCTCGGCTACAGCCTCGGGCCGGCGCACCACGCCGGTGACGCGGCGGCAATGCCCCCGCAAATCGTACCCCAGCGAAGCGCCCATCAGTCCCATGCCCACGATAACGACATGGGCATCTTTCAGTTGGGGAATAAAAACAGAATCATCCATGATTACAAAGTTCGGCCCAAAGCGCTCGCCAACACCCGCAGATCATCCATCAGCGCCTGAAAACGCTTGGGCTTGAGAGATTGCGCACCATCAGAAAACGCCTCGGCCGGGCGGGGATGCACCTCGATCATCAGGCCATCGGCCCCGGCGGCGATGGCTGCTTTGGCGATGGGAGCCACCAGCCGCCACTTGCCCGTGCCATGGCTGGGATCGCCAATGACGGGAAGATGGCTCAATTGTTTTAACGCAGGAATGGCGTTGATGTCAAACGTGTTGCGGGTGTAGGTTTCGTAGGTGCGGATGCCCCGCTCCACCAGCATCACATTGGGATTGCCATTGGCCATGACATACTCCGCCGACATCAGCAGCTCCTGAATCGTGCCGCTGAGGCCGCGTTTCAGAAACACCGGCTTATCCACCTTGCCCACGGCCTGCAACAAACGATAATTCTGCATGTTTCGGGCCCCGATCTGCAGGATATCAGCGTAGCTGGCCACCAGATCGACTTCTTCCGGGGCCATGACTTCGGTGATGATGGGCATGTTGTAGATTTCTCGGGCCTCGGCCATGTATTTCAGACCTTCTTCACCCAATCCCTGGAAGGAGTAGGGCGAGGAGCGGGGTTTGAAAGCGCCCCCGCGCAAGATGTGGGCGCCCGCTTCCTTGACAGCGTGAGCCGTCTCCAGCATCTGACTGCGACTTTCCACCGAGCAGGGCCCGGCCATGACCACAATCTGCTCCCCGCCGATGGTCACATCTCCCACCTGAATGAGGGTGTTCTGGGGATGGAACTCGCGGTTGGCCAGCTTGAATGGCTCGGCCACGCGCACCACCCGTTCCACGCCCGGCATCACTTCGAAAGCATTGCGGCTAATGCGCCCCGTCTCGCCCACCAGCCCGATGATAGTGTGGGATTCGCCGGGCGAAAGATGCGCTTCCAGGCCTAAAACGTCCACGCGTTCCAACACGCGTTGCAGGTCTTCCTCGGTGGCCGAGGGTTTCATAACGACAATCATTTCTTATTTCTCCTGATTTGAAAATAAAGTTATGTCGTGTCATTCTGAGCGACCAGCGGGAGCGAAGAATCTCGCATTTGCAAGCGAGGAGATTCTTCCGTCGCTATCGCACCTTTAGAATGACACAAATGGAATTTTCATCGGTATTGGTGGGCAGACGACCGAGAAGTCTGATTTGAAAATAGATTGGTAGAATGCAGAAAAAGCCGATCTACGCAGATAAAAAAGATTGAAGATTGATAGCGTTTCGGTGGAGAGTCAGAATCTCAATGAATCTCTATCAATCTCGATGAGTCTCCACGAAACTCATGACGCCTGCAACAGTGGATGATGATGAGCATCTGCAACAAGCATCGTCCCCCGTCCATCGTCTTTTCATCGCGTCGGCGCTGGCTGGCCCGCAGTTGGACTGCTTACTGCTCACTGTTTACCGCTTACTCGATGGGCTCGGGCACAGTGCGATCCATGGCCTGGGCAATGCGTTTGACCTGGCGCACCAGCTCCGCGAAACGCTCCGGCTTCAGGCTCTGCGGCCCGTCCGAGAGCGCCTCTTCGGGCCGGGGATGCACCTCGACGATGACGCCATCAGCGCCGGCGGCGATGGCGGCCCGGGCCATGGGCGTCACTGCGTCCCAGCGCCCGGTGGCGTGACTGGGATCAGCGATGACGGGCAGGTGGCTGAGCTGCTTGAGGATAGGCACGGCGTTGAGATCGAAAGTGTTGCGCGTGTATTTTTCGAAGGTGCGGATGCCCCGCTCGCACAGCATCACCTGATAATTGCCGCCGGAAAGGATGTATTCGGCCGACATCAGCAGCTCCTCCATGCTGTTCATCATGCCTCGCTTCAGCAACACGGGCCGTTGGATACGCCCCACCGCATGCAAAAGCCCGAAATTCTGCATGTTACGGGCGCCGATCTGCAGGATGTCTGCGTATTCTGCAATCATGGCCACCGCGTCGGGCGTCATCACTTCGGTAATGATGGGCATGTTGTAAGTCTCGCGCGCCTCGGCCAAAATCTCCAGCCCTTTCAAGCCCAGACCCTGGAAGGAGTAAGGGGATGAGCGGGGCTTGAAAGCGCCCCCGCGCAGGATGTGCGCGCCCGCTTCCTTGACCGCGTGGGCGGTCTCCAGCAACTGGCTGCGGCTTTCCACCGAGCAAGGCCCGGCCATGATGATGATCTCAGGCCCGCCGATGCGATAGCCCCCCACCTGGAACACGGTGTCGTCAGGATGCGATTCGCGACTGGCCAACTTGAAGGGGGCGCTAATGGTGGTCAGACGCTCCACGCCTGGCATCTTCATAAACGCCTGGGGACTGATGCGGCGGGTCTCGCCCACCACGGCCACCACCGTGCGCTCCTCGCCATAGATGGGATGAGGAGAAGCGCCCATTTTCTGAACAGAGGCAATCACCGCGCCGATTTCAGCGGCGGTGGAATTGGGCTTCATGACGATGATCATAAGATTTTCACGATCTGGTTCGGTGAGGAGTGTTAGATTTGAAGCAATTCAGATTGCCCGTTTTTGTTCAGATCGGGCATGGTCGCAGCAGGATAGGAGCCCAGCAGCTTGACGAATGCGGCCCGGGCCAGGAGTGCAGTCAAGGCTTCGCGTTGGGGGACGTCTTGCCAATGACCTTCGAAATCCAGATGAAAAACGTAGTGCCAGGGGCGATTGCGCCGCGGGCGACTTTCCAGTTTGGTCAGATTGATGTTGCGAGAGGCGAATTCATTCAGACAAGCGACCAGAGAGCCCGGGGTGTGGAAGGTGGCGAAGACCAGGGAGGTTTTGGCCTCAGGGGTGTAGGGAGCGTCGCCGCGGCCCACGACAAAGAAGCGGGTGTAGTTGGCGGTCATATCTTCGATGCCAGCGGCCAGGATATCCAGGTTGTAAATTTTGGCGGCCAGTTTGCTGGCGATAACAGCCACGCCCGGTTCGGGGTTGGCGGCCAGGTCCTTGGCGCTGCCTGCGGTGTCATACCAGGGTTTGGCGGGCCAGCCATGGCGGTTGAGGAAACGTTCGCACTGGGCCAGGGCCTGGGGGTGGGAACGCACTTCGCGGATATCTTCCAGGGCGCTGCCGGGCAGGGAGATGAGATTGTGGCGCACGCGCAGGAAAATTTCCCCCCAGATTTTCAGATCATGTTCCAGGAGCAGATCGTAGGATTTGTTGATAGAACCGGCGACGGAATTTTCCACCGGCACCACGCCGAAATCGGCCCGGCCTTCATCCACCGCCGCAAAAATCTCCTCAAAAGATCGGCAAGGCAGGGTCCCGACCTCATCGCCGAAGTGCTGACGGATGGCTTCTTCGCTGAATGCGCCATGAGCGCCCTGGAAGGCGACCACTTTCTGCTTGCTCATCTTGACCTCCCACTGATGCGCTCCCAGGCCGAAACCTGCTGCTCGATCCAGTCATCCAGCTCATCTTCATCCAGCGGAGGCAATTGGGCCTTGTCGGGCCGCAATTTCACCGCCTCGCCCACATAGACATGCTGAATGTCCGCCGGTTTTTTATCGGTGTTCCAGTGCACCAGAATGCGGATGCAGCGAGGCAGACTGCCCGGCACGTCCATCTCGTGCCCGCACAGCAGCGCTGCATCCCACCAGCCCAGTTGGCGGGCGGCCAGCGCCGGAAATTCGGCGTTGATATCGCGGGTGGTGGTAAAGATGGCGCTGGCGATGTCCTCCGGCTCGATGCCGTTCAGCCGGATCATCAACGCCAGCAGACGACGGGTTTCCCGCAGTATTTCCTGTCGGGAATTGGATGTGACGGTGGTGGCGCCGCGCACGCCTCGACAAACCATGACAGGCTTCTCCTTGGGTGGGGTGATGTGCGCCCATGCGGGCGTGGTGATGGGTTGGGAATACCAGAGACCAACTTGCAGCATGAGAGACCTCCTGTTGACAATGGGAGCTTTGACCCACGCTGCTTTCTGAGAAGCGAATTTTGAAAAAGTCAGACAACAAAAAGAGCGTGGGCTGGCTAAGCTCCACGCTCGAAAAATCAGGGGTGATGTGCGGTTACACAGCATCCTGCCTGGCGCGGAGCTTCTGGCTAAAATAAAAGTAATAGCCAAAAAATTCCCCACCAAAAACGCGCGCGTTCGCCTCCCCCAGCGAACTGAGCGTGGCCAAAGTGGATGCAGCGGTGCGTAAATCGGACATTGTGCAACTTCAGAGAAAGGATGGCAAGGAGCATAGCACAGGGGCGTTTTATGTGTCAAATTGACCCGGCATATAAAAGCAAATAATCTCCCAACCTTTTTTTCTGTGAGATAGCTTTCATACTTGTCTCGCAATGTTGCGCACTGCGTCATAAAAAAGTATAATAGCATCCTGACGAAGTATTTTGCCAGCGTGAACCAAACATTCCGTCCTGCAATGATGCACACCCTCGCACAGCCCGGCGCCCCGACCGGCATCCCCGAAAAGACGATTGCCGTGATTCATGTCTGGTTGACGCGCGAGCGAAATCATGGGAGTGGGGAAACAGCGGTGGGGGCGTCGAAAAATCATCATTCCTTTGTACAGCATCACCGTGAAACTGGAAAATTGTTCTGGCATCATTTCGGCGCAGACGATGATCCCATTCTTCACGTTACCCTCATGAACCATTTCTATTCAGACAAGGAGAATTGATATGCGCTATCTGGTTTGCATCAAACAAACGCCGGATACAGCGGAGCTTCCCAAGATTACGCCCGAGGAAGCTGCTTCCGGCAAACTCAGCGTCAATCTTGTCGTCAACCCGTGGGATGAGCTCGCCATCGAGGCGGGCCTGAAGCTCATGGAAACTTATGGCGGCGTGACAGGGGCCATCACTGTTGGAGATGAAGGCGCCATCGACGCCCTGCGCAGCGCCCTGGCCATGGGCTGCAAAGACGCCACGCTGGTGGAAAACGCCGACGCCGATGTTTTTGGCGTAGCCACACTGCTGGCCGCAGCGGTAAAGAAGGATGGCGATGTCGGCGTGGTGGTGACCGGGCAGATGACCGTGGACGGCAACACCGGCGCCCTGCCAGTCATCCTGGCCCGCAAGCTGGGCTGGCCCGTGCTCACCAGCGTCGCCAAAATCGTCGATCTCAATGATGACGGCATCACCGTTGAGCGCTCGGTGGGCCAGGCTCGACTGACGGTGAAAGCCCCCCTGCCGGCAGTGGTGTCCGTCAACAAGGAGATCGGGGAGCCCCGCTACCCAACCTTCATCAACATCCGCAAAGCCGCTCGCGTAAAAGTGCCGACGCTCACCGCAGCCGACCTGGGCGTAGACGCGCCCACGCCCGTGGTGCACATGGACAACTTCCGCAAGCCGCCCGCCCGGGACGCCAAGGTGCAGTTGTTCGAAGGATCACCGCAGGAAGCCGCCGCGGCGCTGGTCGATGCGTTGCTCGCAGAAAAGGTGCTATAGGAGGAGATGACAATGAAATTTCTGGTTTATATCGAAACCGATAGCGGTGACGTGGTCGCCAGCAGTTGGGAGGCCCTGGGCGCGGCCCTGAGCCTCGGCGATGATGTCGAAGCCGTCGTCATCGGCGACAAGATCAGCGTTGTCGTGGAAGAGACCGTCAAACGCGGCGCCCAAAAAGTGTATGTCATCGAAGATGAAACCCGGGCGCTGTTCGATCTGGAACGACATCTGGCCGATGTGAAAAACGTGCTGGACATGAGCGGGGCCGACGCCTTTTTGGCTTCGCACACAGGCAATGGCCGCGATTTGGCTGCGGCGCTGGGCGCAGACAAGGGCGCTGGCGTCATCGCCGACGCGTTGGAGCTGAGTGTGGATGGCGACAAACTGAAGGGCGTGCGCGGCATCTATTCCGGCAACATCCTGGTGGATGTCACCGTGGATGGCGCTCCCCAAATCGCCACCCTGCGCCCGCGCGCCTTTGCTGCGGCTGAAGACGCTGGCGCCAGCGCCGATGTCGTCCTGGTGGACCCGGCCGCCGCCGACAGCCCCTACGAAGTGCTGGGCGTGGAGCGGGCCGAGACGGGCGAAGTCAGCCTCACAGAGGCCAGCATCATCGTCTCTGGCGGCCGCGGCGTGGCCAAAGACCCCGAGCTGGGATTTGATCTGATTCGCGAGCTGGCGGGTCTGCTGGGCGCGGCTGTGGGCGCATCCCGCGCTGCGGTGGATGCTGGGTTCATCTCCTATGAACATCAAGTGGGACAGACCGGCAAGGTCGTCCGCCCCGATCTGTACATCGCCGCCGGTATCAGCGGCGCGGTGCAGCATCTGGCGGGCATGGGCGCCAGCAAAGTGATTGTGGCCATCAACAAGGACCCCGAAGCGCCCATCTTCAGCGTAGCCAATTACGGCGTCGCGGGCGATCTCTTCCAGGTCATCCCCGCTCTCAGCGAAGCTGTACGCGCGAAGCTTGGCAAGTAGTCGTTTGGCGTTTACGTTACAGCCTTCACGCATCCGGGGTCGTCACGGCCCCGGATGTTTTTTGTTGCGGAGGTTGGGGGATGGAAATCTGCAATTGAATACCCCCGTAACGCCAAT
>Ga0256833_1002047_pt1 | contig 14495 bp, 14 predicted proteins | sample 356284metaG_FD_190535 | JGI IMG/M metagenome (GOLD analysis project Ga0256833, IMG submission 190535) | Hydrothermal vent microbial communities from Mid Atlantic Ridge, Atlantic Ocean - 356-284 | ecosystem: Environmental > Aquatic > Marine > Hydrothermal vents | place: Atlantic Ocean: Mid...
AGGCCGCGGCGGGCCCGCGCTCAGCGCCGCCACGCCCATGGTCACCCCACAATCCCATCGCCCCCTACGTCCCTCGCCGCGCACGCCTTTCGCGCCGCTTGGCATCCAGTATTCTACCGCATCCCGCAGCACGAACCAGGGGCTGCCCAACAACCCGGGTGGCGAGGTCGCCTTGACCGTCCATAACCCTGGTCCTCGACCTAAACGCCCAGTTAGGTCGCCGCGGCCGGATAGGGCAACAGTTTCAATCCTTCTATAAAGCGATAATCCCGCTGATTTTTGCTCGCCAAAGGCAGTCCTCGCACCATAGCCGTTGCGGCTATCAGGGCATCCGCGATGAGGAGGCCATGGCTCAATCGGTATTTCTCTAACAAAGAGACGGCTTTTTCGCTAATTTCAGCATCGATTATAAGCACCTCAAAGCGCTCGATAAAATCTTTTACAGCCCGTTGTTCTCGCTTATTACGACACCCCACAAGCAACTCCATGTAGGTAATCACACTTACCCCTATACTGTGCTCGTGTTCCCAAAGTGCCAATTGGGTTATCGCTTCCTCGAGCCCTCGTGCCACATCAATTAAAATATCTGTGTCTATGAGCAAATCCGCCATGACTACTCCCACTCTTGCCGTCGAAGATGGCGAACCCAGCGGTTACTATCCTGTATTTCTTCACGCTCGCGCCACAATCCGACAAAAGCATACGAACGCAAAGGCTTTTTCGGACGAGCAGGCCGCGCCACCCGATAATGTCGCTCCAAAAAAGTTAAAAATGCCAACACTTGCCTCTGCGCCTCCGGCGGCAAAGCCCGAAATCGCCCTTCGAATTGCATATCCTGCTGAGACATACCTTCCTCCGAGAGTCGACTTGCCTTCGCAAAGGCATTTTTCAACATCATACGGCTAACATCCCGCCTCTGCCTCGGCCCAGGGCTCCACCAGGAGCACGAAGCCCTCACGGCCCACCACCCGCACCGTCGCGCCCGCGGGGATGGGGCACGGGCTGCGCGCGCTCCACAGCTCACCGTCCACATACACGGTGCCCTCGTGGTGCACCGGGGTGCGGGCCTCCCCCACCTGGCCGATGAGCGCGTCCAACGCCTGCACCGGCGGCCGGCGCATGGCCTCCAGGGCTTTGCGCACCGCCAGCCAGAAGTAACCGCCCACGCCCACCGAGGCGACGAAGGCCAGGGCCGGATGCACGGCCAACATGCCGCCGGGGGCGTGAAAGAGGAACACCGAACCCACGATGAACCCCACGGCCGCGGCCGCCAGCCAGCCCCACGCCCGAGGTCGCCGCACGGCCTGCACGAACAGCCCCGCGGCCACGGCCAGCACGCCCAAGGCCCAGGGGTTGAAGGGCAGCACCCACAACGCGTAGCCCGTCAGCCCCAAGGTGACAAACGCGGCCACTTCCAACACCCCGGTCCCCGGCGTTATCACCGCCAGGGTGGTCAGCACAATGGCCGCGACCAACAGCCCATAGGCCACATCGGGCGTCAACCAGCTTTCCATGGCCAACACCTCAACCCACGCCCAACCACAGCAAACCGCCCAGCCGGGTCCAATCGGTGCCAAAAATCATGGAACACAGCAGGGCCAAAAAGATGAGGAAGAAAATCAAGCCGCAGCCTATGCCCGTGCAGGAACACCCTCGGCCCCAGCCGAAGTGTTCCTGCAGCCAATCGTACACCCACACCAAAAGCACAATGCGCAACAGGCCAGTAAGACAACCCGGACGCTCATCGTACATCCTGAACCTCCATCGTGGTTACACCACCTCAATGCGCGGGGGCCCGGCCACGGCCTCGCCGATGCGCCAGAAGGGCAGCTGCCGGGCCCGGGCCAGGCGCTCGAAGGCCGCCCAGCGGCCCGGCGGCACGGCCAGCAGCAGCCCCCCGCTGGTTTGCGGGTCGAAGAGCAGCATCTGGTCCGGCTCGGCCAGCTCCCGGCGAAAGACCACCCGCGGGCCGAAGAACTCGCGGTTGTCGAACGCGCCGCCGGCGAAGGAAAACAGCGTGTGGGCATATTCCCGCGCCACGTCCAAAATGGGCACCTGCGCCCACACAATGCGCAACCCCACGCCCGAGGCCTCGGCCATCTCATACCCGTGGCCCAGCAGGCTAAAGCCGGTCACATCGGTGGCCGCGCGCAACCCGGCTTCCAGGGCCACTTCCATGGCCGTGCGGTTCAGGCGCTTCATCCAGCGGGTGGCCTCGGCCACATGCTCGGGCCGGGCCTTTTGCCGCTTGAGCGCGGTGGTGATGCAGCCAATGCCCAACGGCTTGGTGAGCACCAGCACATCGCCGGGCTGCACCGCGGCCTTGGTGAGCAAGCGCCGCGGCTCGGCCCAGGCCAGCACCACCAGGCCATACTTGGGCTCTTCGTCCTGGATGGTGTGCCCGCCGGCGATGAACACCCCGGCCTCCGCGGCCTTTTCCGCGCCCCCGCGGAAGATTTCCCGCGCCGCCTCCACGGGCAGCTGGGGCGGAATACCGGCGATGTTCAAAGCCAAAAACGGCCGCGCGCCCATGGCATAGGCATCCGACAGGCTGTTGGCCGCCGCGACCGCGCCGTAGTCGTAAGGGTCGTCCAACACCGGCGTGAAAAAGTCGGTGGTCACCACCAGCGCGCGCTGCTCGTCCACCTGCCACACGGCCGCGTCGTCGGGCGAAGTGAGGCCCACCAGCAACGCCGCGGGGGCCTGGGTCTGCATGGCTTCGTGCAGAGGGCGCAGCACCTGCGCCAGCGCTTCCGCGCTTAGCTTCGAAGCTCAACCCGCGCACTTGGCATAGGCCGTCAGGCGAATTTCCTTGCCGCTGGGTGGGTCGGTCATGTTTTGGCTCATGGTCCACCCCAAGGCGCGTGGCTTACGGCTGGGTTCCACCTGCCTCAGGTGCAGGGGTGGGGGTGGGAACCGGCGTCGGCGTCGCGGTGCCCCCTTCCCCCGCGGTGATGTCGGGCAAGGGCAGCAGGTAGGGGTTGTCGCTGGGAACCAGCATCACCCGAATGCCCGGGCTCAGCTTTTGAATGTACTCGTAGGTCAGCAGCTCGGGGTTCTCCCGCAGCACCTGGGCGATGACCTCCAGGGCCTGGGCTTCGGCCTGGGCCTGAATGACCCGGGCTTCGGCTTCGCCCTTGGCCCGAATGATTTGTGCGTCGGCCTCGCCCTGGGCGATTTGTCGCAGCTGCTCGGCCTCTTGCTTCTTCTGCTCCACCAGGAACCGGGCTTGTTGCGCGCGCTGTTCCGCAATTTGTTTCTCTTCCACGGCCTGCGCGTATTCAGGCGTGAAGTTGATATCGCGCAGCACGAAATCGTGCAAAATCAAGCCGTTTTCGGCCAGACGCTTGTTCAATTCATCGTAAATCATGTTGCGCAGCTCGAAGCGTTTGGTGCTCACCACCTCGTCGACCCGGAACTGGGACACCGCATCGCGGATGATGCCCCGCACTAAGGGCCGCACCAAATCGTCGGTGTAGCGGTCCTGCCAGGTCAGGTGCACTTCCACCACCCGGTCGGGGTCGATGGAATAGATGACCGACGCGTCCATGAAAATGCGCTGGCCGTCCTTGGTGCGGGCCTCGATGGAATCGTCGCCGTAAATCTGGCCTTCTTCCACCCGGGCCGACATGGTGTAGGTTTGCTTCGACACGGGGTAGAGTTTGACCGTCTCCGCGTAGGGCACAATCCAGTGCAGCCCCGGGTCCAGGGGCTGTTTGCGGTAGCCATCGGGCGCGACCGCGGAAATCACCACGCCCCGCATCTCGGGGGGAATGAAGACCAGCCCGGCGGCCAAAGTGGTCAGCAAGGCCGCGGCCACCGCGGTGGCCAGGCCCACCTTCCACAGCCGGCGGGCGGGTTTGCGCTGCGCGGAACGGGCCACGGCCAGCACCAAAAACCCGGCCGCGGCCAACCAGGCGACACTGCTCAAAAACTGCACCACGGTGACGATGTTCATGGGCGCTCCTTGGGGGCAAGAAGTTGGCTTGCCTTTTCAGTATACCCAAAAATCACGCGCCCAACACGGCGACCTGGCGGAACCAACGCCCATGGGAGCCGCGGCGCCCCGGCGCCGCGCCCAAAAGCCACGGCCCAGCGCGGAGGCGCGGGTGGGAGTGAAACTACGGAAAAAATCGCAGGGAGCGATGAGCGCCGCAGGGGCACACGGCGATGCGCCCGGGGCGAGCGGCTGGTCGCCATGCCCCCCGTCCCCTATGAGGGGAAGGGAGGCCACGGGGGGAAGGGGTTCACGACACAGCGAGGGAGCGGGGCAACGGTTGATGCGCAGCGGGCTGCGTTCGGGCGGCAACCAGCCACCGGCACGACCACCGCTCCCCGCTAAAACCCCTGCAACCGGCTCAGGTCCGCGATGCCCCGGGCCAGGGCGGCCACCCGCTGCACCAGGGCCAGGCGGGCCCGGCGCAGGTCCTCGTCGGGGGCCATGACCAGAATCTCTTCGAAGAAGCGGTGGATGACCGGCTGCAGTTCCCGTAGCACCGCGACCAGGGTTTCGACAGAGGGCTGCGCCTGCACGCGCTCGGCCGCGCGCTGCCAGGCCGCGTACAGGGCCTGCGCCGCGGGTTCGGTGTAACGCTCGGGCGCCAGGGGATAAGTCTCCTCCAACCCGCGCACGATGCGCGCCGCGCGCGCGTACGCGGTCAGCACCTGCGGCCAGTCGGGGGCCTGCACGGCCTGGGCCAGCGCCCGCGCGGCCTGGGCCGCGGCGTAGGGGTCATCGGCCTGCTCGGCCAGCACCGCCTCGACCACATCGTGGGGCAGCCCCGCTTCGTCCTTGAGCACCCCCCGCAGGCGGTCGACCACAAAGGCCCACACCTCGTCCACCGTCTCGGCGGAAACGGGCACGGGCTGCAGCCGGGCCGCCTGCTCCAGCGCCCAGCGCAGCCGGAAGGGTACCTCCCGACCCAGCAGGATGTGCACCAGCCCCAGCGCAGCCCGCCGCAGGCCATACGGGTCCGCGGAGCCCGTGGGCTTGAGCCCCACCGCGAACAGGCCCACCAGGCTGTCGAGCCGGTCGGCCAAGGCCAGCACCAGACCCGGTTCGGTTTGCGGCAGCGCGTCGCCGGCGAAGCGGGGCAAATACTGCTCGAATAGCGCCTGGGCCACGGGCTCGGGCTCCCCTTGGGCCCGGGCGTATTCGCGGCCCATGATGCCCTGCAGCGAAGTCATCTCGATGACCATGTTGGTGGCCAAATCGGCTTTGGCCAGTTGCGCGGCCCGCTCGGCCCAACGCTGCGCGTCTTCCCCCAGGCCCAAAGCCTTGGCCAGCACCGGCACCAGGCGCTCTAAGCGCCGCTGCTTGGCCAGCATGGAGCCCAGCTTCTCCTGGAAAGTCAGCGTATCGAGCTTGGGGAAGAAATCTTCCAGGCGGTGCTTGAGGTCTTCGCGCACGAAGAAGGCCGCATCCGCGTAGCGGGCCCGCAGCACATCCTCATACCCCCGGCGCACCAGGTCCATGTCCTCCCGCCGGCCGTTGGCCACGGCGATGAAGTAGGGCAACATGCGGCCCTGCGCATCGACGATGGGGAAGTACCGCTGGTGCTTCTTCATCACCGTGATGAGCACCTCTTGGGGCAGCTCCAGATAATGGGCCTCGAAGGAACCCCGCAGGGCCACGGGCCATTCCACCAGGTCGGTGACCTCCTCCAGCAGGTCCGGGTCGTCGGGCACCCGGCCGCCCACTTCCGCGGCCAGGGCCTGCAGCTGGCGTTGAATTTCGGCCCGGCGCTGGTCCCGGTCGAGGATGATGTGCTGCTGCTGCAGGGTCGAGGCGTAAGCCGCGGCGTGGGGCACTTCCACCTGGGGGGAACCGACGGGCCGCGGGCCCCGGGTGATACGGCCGGCGGTCAGGTCCGCGTAGGCGGCGGGCACCACCTGGTCGCCGTGCAGGGCCAGCAGCCAGCGAATGGGGCGGCTGAAGGCCACGCCGGTGGTGTTCCAGCGCATGGTCTTGCCGAAGCGCAGGCCGCGAATCCATTGGGGAATGAGTTCGGCCAGCACCTCGGCCGCGGGCCGACCAGCCTCGCGTTTGACGGCCACCACATAGGCCTTGTCGCCCTCGGTGCGCACCTTCAGGGCCTCCACGGGCACGCCCTGCTTGCGGGCGAAGCCCAGCGCGGCTTTGGTGGGGTTGCCCTGCGCGTCGAAGGCCACTTTGGCCGGCGGGCCTTTGACCTCGATTTCCAAATCGGCCTGGCGGGGGGCCAACGCGTCCACCTGCACCACCAGGCGCCGCGGGGTACCGCCAATGCGCACCGCGGCGAAATCCAGCCGGGCCTCCCGCAGGGTGCGGGGCACCAGCGCTTGCCACTGGGCCACCGCGCTGCGCACATCCTGGGCCGGTAGCTCCTCCACGCCCAGCTCAAAGACGAAGGCCGCCGGGCCTTCAAGGCCTGCCGCGTCCTGGGGAACCGGCGTCGCGGCGGCCGCGGTCGTGGCCGTTGCCCCCTGCTTCAGCCACGGAAAGCCGGCTGCTTCCCGCTGGCGCAAATAGGCCTCGCCCACCTGGCGGGCCAGGTCCCGCATGCGGGCGAAGAAGGCCGCGCGCTCGGTCACGCCAATGGCGCCCCGGGCGTCGAGCACATTGAAAGTGTGCGAGCAGCGCAGTACATAATCGTGCGCGGGAATGACCAGCCCGGCTTCCAGCGCGGCCCGGGCTTCGGCCTCGAACAGGTCGTACATGCGACGCAGGCGTTCGATGTCGGCCACCTCGAAGTTGTATTTGCAGTGGTCGATTTCGGCCTGCAGCAGCACATCGCCGTAGGTCAATTCCTCGTTCCATTGAATATCCCACACCGAGCGCATGCCCTGCAGGAACATGACGATGCGCTCCAGGCCGTAGGTGATTTCCACCGCCGGCACGGGCAAAGGTTGGCTGGCGGCTTGTTGGAAGTAAGTGAACTGGGTGATTTCCAGGCCGTCCAGCCATACTTCCCAGCCCAGGCCCCACGCGCCCAGCGCGGGGCTTTCCCAGTTGTCTTCCACAAAGCGGATGTCGTGCTCTTTTTGCGAAATGCCCAAGGCCTCCAGGCTTTGCAGGTAAATCTCCTGGGGGTTGCCGGGGTCGGGCTTGAGGATGACCTGATACTGGGTGTGCATTTGCATCCGGTTGGGGTTTTCGCCATAACGCCCGTCGTCGGGCCGGTAGGAAGGTTCCACATAGGCCACCTTCCACGGCTCGGGGCCCAACACCCGCAGCACCGTGGCCGGGTTCATGGTCCCGGCGCCCACTTTTTCGCTATAAGGCTGCCAGAGCAACGCGCCCTGACCGCGCCAGAATTCGTGCAAACGCTGGATGACTTCCTGAAAAGTGAGGGGCATGGGGGGCCTCCCAGGGTGCGGATTGGGGGTATTATACCCCGACGCCCGGCGGCGTGGGCCTCATTCGGCCTCCGGGGCCCCGGTCCACACCATGGGCCCGGCACCGGCCACCGGGGGCAGGGGGACGACCGTGGAGCCTGAGGCGGCCAACACCCGCACCCGCTGGCGGGCATAGGGGAACGGATAGGCCCCGCGGGCGTGCAGGCGCACCTGCAGGCCGCGCCCGCCGCGCCGCAGCACCAGGGCCACCCACAAGCCGGGGCCAAAGCCATCGCCGGCGTCGAAGTAGGCCCACCCCCGGGTCGGTTTGTCGCCCCGAGGCGCGACCGCCCACCATTCCAGCGCGCCGTCGGCTGCGTGGGTGGGCACGGCCCAGCCCTGCCGCAGGAACACCCGCGGGCCATCCCCTTCAGCGGGCAGGGGGAACCAGCCGGGGCCGGGGTCGGGCGCGGGGCCGGAACGGGGTTCCAACACGGGCCACACCTGCAACGCGGGGCCCACCAAAAAGGCCCGGCCCTGCAGCCAGGCCGCGGGCCGCGTCGGTTCCACCCACCCCAGGGGCCGCACCAAGGGCTCACCCGTGCGCGCGCTCCACCAGGCCAGGGTGTACCAGTAGGGCAGCCAGCGCACCCGGGTTTGCAGCGCCCGCCGCACCGCATCCTGCACCGCGGAGGGCCAGCGCCACGGCTCGCGGGGCGCGGAGGCAATGGACGAATGCAGGCGGAAGAAAGGCAGCCACGCGGCCAGCTGGAACCAGCGCACGAACAAGTCGGGGCCGGGGTCGCCCGAAAAACCGCCGATGTCGGGCCCGTAGTAAGGCTGGCCGCTGAGGGCCAAATGCAGCGCCTGGGGGATGACCAGCCGCAGGGCCGGCCAGCTGCTTTCCAGGTCCGCGCTCCAGTTCCAGGCCTGGCGTTGCACCCCGGCCCACCCCGAGCGGCTGAGCAGCCAGGGCCGGCGCTGGGGGAATGCGGCCCGCTGGGCTTCCCAACCGGCCCGGTTCATGTGCAGGCCATAGAGGTTGTGCCACAGGCGATGGTCTCCCGGGGGTTCCCCCAAATGGCGGGTGTCGGGGGGCAGGGTGGGGTCGCCCCAGGCCGCGAAAGTGGCCGGCTCGTTCATGTCGTGCCACACACCGGCCGCACCCCAGGTCCACAGCGCGGCGTAGGCCTGTTGCCACCAGGCCCGCACTTCGGGCCGGGTGAAGTCGGGGAACGCGCACCAGCCGGGCCACACGGGCGCGTGCACTTCCCGGCCCTGGGCATCGGTGCAAAAGTAGCCCTGCGCCCGGCCCTGGCGGTAGCGGGGCGCGTGCGGGTCCACGGCCACGCCGGGGTCGACGATGGGCACGAGGCGCACGCCTTGGGCCGCGGCCCGCTTTTGCAGTTGGGGCAGGTTGGGGAACCGGCGCGCGTCCACGGTGAAGACGCGACGGCGATGCATGTGGTCGATGTCTAAGTGTAGCGCGTGCAGGGGCAAGTCGTGGTCCGCATAGCCCCGCAGCACGGCTTCCACTTCGGCCTGGGTGCGGTAGCCCCAGCGGGATTGGTGAAAGCCCAAGGCCCAGCGCGGGGGCAGGGCCGGAAAGCCGCTATAGGCGGCCCAACGGCGGGCCAGCACCCGGGGCGGGCCCACCACCAGCAGGGCCTGCGCGGGGCCGCCCTCGAAGGCGAAGGTCATGCCCGCGGCGTTCAGGCGCACCTCGCCGGCCGCGGGGTTTTCGTAGAACCACAGGTAAGGCCATTGCCCCGGCTGCACCACCCACACCACGGGGATGGAAAGGTATAGCGGGTCCTCCCCCGGGCCGTAGGAGCCGCCGGGGTCCCGGTTCCACAGGCGGTAGGTGCCGGGCCGCAAATTGGGCCCCGCGGCCCGCAGGCCCAGGCCCAGCACCGCGGCTTCGGGCGGCAAGGGCACCCGGTGCAGCCAGCCTCGGGGCTGGGGCCAGGGCCAGGGGTCGTAACGAAAGGGCCGCGACCGGCCGGGCACCTGCCACACCAGCCCCGCGGGGGTGATGTGCAAGTGCAGGGCCGCGGTGCGCAGCTGCCCCAGCCCCGAAGCCGGGTGGGGCTGCCAGATGGGTCGGGGCTGGGGGTGCGGCCAGGGCGGGCGGCCCCAATCGGGCACCCGCGGGCCGGGGTGCCAGCTCAGGCGCACCGTCTCGGGGGCCAAAAAAGTCAGCTCCAGGTGCACCCCGGCCGCGAAATGCACCCGCGCGCCATGGGCCGTCGGTTCCCCATGCAAAGGCGGCCCCAAGGGCAAACGGGGGCCGGGCAACGGCGGCAGGGGCCGCCGCGCGCGCCACGCCCGGCGCAGGCTATAGGCCAGCGCGCGCCACGCGTTGGCCGGGCCCACCAAGCGCAAGGCGTAAAGCAACCCGGCCAGCCCCCGGGGGGTGCCGGTGCGTTGCGGGCGGCGGGGCATGGTCGCCGCGGCTCAGTGCCGGTGCACCCGCCGCAGGTCCGATTGCAGACGGCCCTGCAGGTAGGCCTGCACCGCGTCGTCGATGCGCCCGCCGGTCAAATACACCTCATAGCCGGCGGCCAACAGGCGCTGATAGCCCGGCTGACCGATGCCGCCCACGATGACCACCTGGCAATCGCGGATGTTGGCAATCATGTCCTGGAAGTGATGCCCATGGCCATGCCCGTGGCCGTTGTCGTGGTCGTGGTGCTGATGCCCGTGGTCGTGGTGGCTGTGGTGGGCTTTGGGGCGCTCTTCCCGGCGCACAATGCGCCCGTCTTCGACGATGAAGACCACATAGCGGGGCGCCTGCCCAAAGTGGGCGCTGATGCGTTCGCCGTCTTCGGTGGGCACGGCAATGCGCAATTGGGCCATACGATGCCTCCTGAAGTGGGTGTTGGGCGTGGGAAGCGAAAAGGACACCGCGGTTGCTGCGCGGCAGCCGGCGCGGGCTCAGCCCAAAGTGCTTTCGCCGTGGCTGAGGGCGTAGAAGCTGCGGCCCGGCTGCCCGCGCAGGTGGATGAATTCAGTGATGAGATACCCCCGGGCGAAGAGGGTCTCCAATACCTCCCGAATGTGCAGCCGCCAACGCAAGGCCAGGTCCAGGTCCGCGGCCTTGAGGCCAAACCAGTCTTCGGGAATTTCCACCAGCACGATGCGCTCCGCGGCCGGTTGGGGGAAGGTCACCTCGGCCGGCGGTTCGGGCCACCCCGCGGCGTTCAGCGGGGCCGGGTTGAGAATGCGCGCGCCGGCGGCGAAGAAATGGGCCAAATCCAGCGGCCGGCGGGGCTCGGCGCGCATCCGTTCCAGCACCCGCCGGGAATTGACCCACACTTCCACCAGCACCCGGTCCGAAGGTAAGCCCCGATTGAGGGGGTCGGTCATGGTGCCATAGCGGTTGCGGTAATAAGTGCGGGCGATGCCACCCAGTTTGGTGATGTTGAGATGTGCATTGCGCCCCCACAGGGGGTCGAAAGTCCAGGTGATGAGGGGCAAATCCTGGTGCCGCACGGCCTGCCATTGGGCCCGCTTGAGCCAATAGCCCAACCCCTGGCCCTGCCACTCGGGCACCACGCCCAACATGTGGGAGTGGTGCTTGTAGAAGGGCGCGCGGCCGGGCATGCGATGGCGGGCCAAAAAGCCGAACACGAACCCCACCACCGGCTGCTCCGGCAGCTCCAGGGCCCGGGCGCCCAGCACCACGCCGCCTTCGTGCGCCACGGTGAGCAACAACGACGCGGGCACCACCTGCATCCGCCCCTCCCAGGCCCGATGCTGCACTTCCACCACCTGCTCCATCTCTTCGATGGTCTCCAGATGGCGAATTTCCACCTGCCCCCGGGGCAATGTCAAACGGCGCATGGGGAACCTCCTCGTCAGGCGCGCGCCGCAGCCGGGGCGTTGGCCCCTTCGCCGGACGCGAGCGCGCGGTCGGCCAGGCGATAAGCCGCGGCCGCGAACGCGGTGGCCACATTGAGCGAACGCTTGCGGCCCCGCATGGGCAGCCGCCAAACCCGCTGACACAGGGCCAACACCTGCGGGTCCAGCCCCGTGACCTCGTTGCCCACCACCCAGGCCCAGGGTGTGTCCGGCGGCTTTTGGCCGGGGGGCAACGCCTGGGCCTCGGCCGCGGTCTCTAAGGCCCACAAGGTCCAGCCCAGGGCCCGCAGGGTGCGCAGCAGGGCCACACCGTTGGGATGCCACGACCAGCCCACACTGTGCTGCGCGCCCAGCGCGGTTTTGGCCACCTGGGGGTGTGCGGGCGTGGGGGTGATGCCCACCAAAAACGCGTGGTGGAACCCGGCAGCATCGGCCACCCGCAGCAGCGCGCCCACATTCCACGCGCTGCGCAGGTTTTCCAGCACCACCGCGCGGCGGGGCAACGCCGGCCGCGGGCCGGGGCCCGGCGGTTCGGGCGGAGGTGCGGCCCAGCGGGCCCCCCGCGTCACCGGGCCCGCGCAGCGGGGGCAACGCCCTACCCCCTCTTCCGCCGGAAAACGCAGCCCACAGCGCGGGTTGGCGCAGCGATACACCACCCAGCCGGTCATGGCGCTTCAGTCCTCCCACGCCGGTAAATCGTCGGCCGGGTAAGCAATGGTCTCCACCTCGGCCAACGACGCTTCCAGCACCCCCTCCAGGCCAACGCGCTGCTCAATGGCTTCCACCACCTCTAAGCGGGCCCGGGTGGCCGGGTTCCTGGAGATGATGGAGCAGCAATCCTTGTAGGGCTGCTTGGCCAGGTCGTAGAACTTGAGCCGCTCGGCCCAGGCGATGATTTCCTGCTTGTTGAAGGCGATGAGGGGGCGAAAGAGGGGAAAATCCACCCCCGCGTCCACCGCGGTGAGGTTTTCCATGGTTTGGGAAGCCACCTGGGCCAGGCTGTCGCCGGTGAAGATGGCCGCCGCGCCCCGCTGCCGGGCCAGCCGCGCGGCCAGGCGGGCCATGAAGCGGCGGAACACCACCAGCTCGTAGCGCGCTTCCCGCGGGGGCAGGTCCAGCGTGGCCGCCTGGAAGAGGTGATAGGGCACATAGTGCACCTTGAGGCCGGGGATGTACGCGGCCAGGGCCTGGGCCAGGTGGCCGGCTTTGTCGTGGTGCGCGTAGCGGGCCGCGGTGAAGGCGTGAAAGTGCACCAGCTCCACGGACGCGCCCCGGCGGGCCATGAGCCACGCGGCGATGAGGGAATCCACGCCGCCCGAAAACAGCCCCAGCACTTTGCCCGCGGTGCCCACGGGCAGGCCCTGAAAGCCCTGGTGCGCGTCGGTGAACACGAAAGCCCGCCCGGGGATGATTTCCACCCGCACGGTGAGGTCGGGCCGGGTGAGGTTCACCCCGAGGCCCGTGGCCTGCACAATGGCCGCGCCCAATTCCCGCTCCATGGCCAGGGTGCCTTTGGGGAAGGATTTGTCGGCCCGCCGGGCCCGCACCGCGAAAGTGCGCACCCCGCGACGGGCCACCGCCTCCCGGGCCAGGGCCACCCCGGCCTCGACGATGGCCTCCCAGCGGGGCGGCACCTCCCGAGGCACGGCCCACCAGGCCACGCCAAATACCCGGGCCAGGTTCAGGTCGGGCCGCGGGCCCCAGGCCAGCAAACGCCCCCACACTTCGCGCACCTGCTGCAAGGGCAGTTGTCGGCGCAAATTGCGCTTGAGCTGCTTGATGAAATCGCCCCGATTTTTGCCTTTGAGGCCAATATCGCTGCTGTAGTGAATGAGATAGAGATGCTCGCTCATACGCCCTCGAAACCGGGCCAACAGCCCGGGGCTGTGCAGGGTACCGACGCGGCCAATTGTACTACGGGCTGGGGTAAAATAGAGGCGCGGCACGGCCGCGCGAACCTTCCTCAGGAGAAATGCCATGGACGAAGTGGTCAAGATGGTGGTCGAGAAAACGGGGCTGAGCGAAGAAGTGGCCCGCCAGGCCGTCGAAGTGGTGGTCGATTTCCTCAAGACCAAGCTGCCCGAGCCGTGGGGCTCCCAGGTGGAAAAGCTGCTGGCCGGCGACGCGCCGGACCTGGGCGACATGCTGCAAAAGGGCCTGGGCGGCCTGTTCGGATAGGGCCATGACCGAGGCGGCCGCGACGCGCGTCTATCCGCAACGCCCCTGGGTGGGGGTGGGGGCGGTGGTGCTGCACCAGGGCCAGGTGCTGTTGGTGCGTCGCGGCCGCCCACCGGGCCGGGGCATGTGGGCCTTTCCGGGCGGCGTGGTGCGGCTGGGCGAAAGCGTGCTGGCGGCCGCGCGCCGCGAGCTGCTCGAAGAAACCGGCCTGGACGCCCGGCCCGTGGATGTGGTGGATGTGTACGAATACATCGAACGCGACGACGCGGGCCGGGTGCGCTATCATTATGTCATTGCCGAAGTGCTGCTCACGCCCACGGGGCCCACGGAGGTGCACGCGGCCGACGACGCCGCGGCCGCGGCGTGGTTTCCCATTGCCGCGCTGCAGCGGCCCGATGTAGGGCCGGGGGTGCCGCGGGTAGTGGCCAGGGCGCTGGCCCGGCTTGGCCCTCACCCGGGGGAACCGGCGTCCGCGCCGCCCGATGCGGGTTCCTCCGGCGGGAAGTGAGCCAGGTCGGCCGCCAACGCGGCGCGCCATTGGGCCGGCAAAGGCTGCGGGCGGCCCGTGGCCCGGTCGATGAACACCTGCACGCTTTGCCCCCGGGCCGTCAGGCGCGCGTGACGGGTTTCCAGCACTACATAGCCAAAGGCGAAGGACGACCGTCCGACCCGCACGGGCTTGATGCCCACCGCGGGCCGGTCACCCAAATGCAGGGGGGCCAAAAAGTCCAGCTCTAAGCGGGCGATGACGAAAGTGTAATCCTGGGGCTTGACCGGGCCGATGCGGCGTTCCACATAAGTCACCCGGGCCAGTTCCAGGTAGGAAAAATACACCGCGTTGTTCACATGGGCCAACGCGTCCAGGTCGCGATAGCGCACCTGGATGGGCACCCACACGGGGTAGCGCGCGGCCCACTCAGGGGGAATTGCTGCGTCCATGACAACCTCCTGCCGGGGATGGGGGGATTATACCCGCCACCGCCACGCCCGCCGCGGCAGGGGCGCGCGGAGGAGGAAACCGCGGATGCACGCGGATAAACGCGGATAAAAAGAAAAAACTACGGAAAAACACGGAAGGACACGGATGAAAAAGAGCAGTCAGCGGTCAGCAGGGAGCGGGGAGCGCGGTGGGGGCG
>Ga0256833_1002048_pt1 | contig 14494 bp, 9 predicted proteins | sample 356284metaG_FD_190535 | JGI IMG/M metagenome (GOLD analysis project Ga0256833, IMG submission 190535) | Hydrothermal vent microbial communities from Mid Atlantic Ridge, Atlantic Ocean - 356-284 | ecosystem: Environmental > Aquatic > Marine > Hydrothermal vents | place: Atlantic Ocean: Mid...
TCGTGGTCCGGCATTCGCCGGAACTGGCCGCCTTCAATGCCATCCTGGTCATGTTCGTCATCATGCTCCTCCAGGAGCCGGTCATCGCCTACCGGGAGAAAAAGCCGCTGTGGCCCGCTTTCCTGAAATCCTGCCGCAATATCCTGGAATCCCTGGTGTCAGGAGCGCGGAACATGGTGGCCGTTGCCCTGGCCACGGCCGCGGCCGGCATTATCGTCGGCGTGGTCGCCCTGGGGCTCGGCAACCTGATCTCGGAGATCATCGATGTCCTCTCCATGGGCAATGTCTTCCTGATGCTGGTCATCACCGCCCTGGCCAGCCTGATCATCGGCATGGGGCTGCCCACCACGGCCACCTACATCGTCATGGCCTCGCTGACCGCACCGGCCATCGTCAACATCGGTGCCATGCAGGGTTTCATCGTGCCGCTCATGGCCGCGCACCTGTTCTGCTTCTACTTCGGCATCCTGGCCGATGATACTCCGCCGGTGGGGCTTGCCGCCTATGCCGCCGCTGCCATTGCCAAGTCACCGCCCATCGCCACCGGCATCCAGGGATTCATGTACGACATCCGTACCGCCATCCTGCCGTTCATGTTCATCTTCAACTCGGACCTGATCCTTCACAATGTCAACTCCTGGAGCCAGGGCATCCTCATCTTTGTCATGACCTGCCTGGGCAACTTCGCCTTTGCCTCGGCCACCCAGGGCTGGTTCATCGCCAGAAACAAGGTCTGGGAGATCCCGCTCTTTCTCTGCGTCTGTTTTATCCTCATGCGGCCGGACCAGATCGCCGCCTGGCTGGGTATGCCCCATGAGCAGCGCTACTGGACCTATCTCATCGGCCTGGGCCTCTATGGCGCCCTCTACCTGATGCAGCGGCCACGGATGCCACAGGAGCAGGCTGCCGCGGCCTGAAGCAGGGGGCAGGGGTCTTCGTGCCGTCCGGGGTGGTGATGATGGCGGTTTCCGATACCGGGTCTGTTTGCATGGTCTGTTGAGGCCGGAGCCTGATACTCTGGTCCGGCTGTGCTGGTTTATCACGGGAGAAACACGATGCTGAACGTACAAAAGATCATGGTGCCCCTGGCGTTTTCCCCCTTTTCGAAAAACATCCTCGAGTATGCCGCCGGTCTGGCCGAGGCCCTGGGAGCGGAGCTGATCCTGGTGAACGTGATCAACGAACGTGACCTGGAGGCGGTGCAGCTCATCACCTCGTTCGGCTACGACGTGGACGAGGAGCATTACCTGCAGGAGATCCAGAAACAGCGCATCGGAGAGCTGGAGAAGATGATCGGGGAGATCGATTTTCCCGAGGAACGGATCCGGGCCGTGTTCCGCGTGGGACGGCCGGCCAGGGTGCTGCTCCATTTCGCGGTGGAGGAAGAGGTGGACATGATCGTCATGGGCATCCGGGCGCGGTCGGAGATCGCCCATGCCTTCACCGGGTCGGTGGCGGAGAAGCTCTTCCATCGCTCGCCCATCACCATTGTCTCCTACCGCGACGAGGAGAATGCCGCCAGGCTGCGCCGGCGGCTGCACATGGATCAGCAGTAAGGAGTGTCAGGAGTTACTGGCGCGGTTCCGCCGGGAGCGGGCACCTGGCGGCAAGCAGGGGGAGAAAGTTGGCCAGGAGCAGGGTCCTTGCGGCGAGGCTGTCGCGGCGCATGTACTCGCGGTCGCTGTGATCGAATTCGCCCACCGGGCCGAGGCCGTCCAGGACCGGCAGCCCTTCCCCGGCCAGGGTGTTGGCGTCCGAGACGCCCCGGCGTACCTCTTCCCGCACCTCCATGGCCAGTGACGCCGCCACCTCCGCCAGCAGGGAGAAGAGCTCCCGGTTGGCCGCGGTCGGCTCCATGACCGGCCGCTCGTTGGTGATACTCAGCTCGCAGCGGGTACCCGGTATGATCACGGTGGCGGCGATACGGGTTATTTCCCGCCGCAGCCATTGGCCCGCCTCCCTGTCCGGGTATCTGCTGTCGATGAGGGCCATGCCGTGCTCAGCCACCGTGTTGGGGCCGATACCGCCTTCCACCCTGCCCACGTTGACGACAATGCCCCTGTCCGGGGCATTGCATGCCTCTATGCGGATGATCTTCTCTGCCAGTTCCAGGACCGCACTGGCCTTGGCATGTCCGGCAAAGGCGGCATGGCCTGCCGTGCCGTGCACATCGAGCCGGAAGCCGGTCTTGCCCCTCCGTCCGGTCACCACCTCGCCTGCCATACCACCGCATTCGGTCACCAGCGCGCAGCAGCAGGTGCGGGCCAGCCGTCTGAGCAGCGGGATGGAGGAGGGAGAGCCCACCTCCTCGTCGGAGTTGAACAGAAGAACCAGGGGCAGGTGGTCCAGGAGACCGGTCTCCGCCAGGCAGCGGACCGCGCCCATGGTCACCACCAGGCCACCTTTCATGTCGATGACACCGGGGCCGATGATCCTGTCACCCTCCTGGCGGCAGGTGGTAAAATCGCTGTCCTCGGGAAAGACGGTGTCCATGTGGCCGCAGATCAGGATCAGCCGTGAGGTGGTGGCTGTCGCCGCCCTGGTCCGGAAGACCAGGTGATCGCCGAACTCGCCGCCGTCGATCTGCTCGCAGGCCAGGGGCAGGTCGGCCAGGGCAGCGCGGATCCGTGCCCCCACCCGGTTCACCCCGGCCCGGTTGCGGCTGCCGCTCTGGATGTCAACCAGCTCACGCAGCAGGTCGAACAGCTCCTGTTCCCTGGTGCGGGAGAGACGGGGCAGGACGATGCTCACGACCGGTAGCGGGCAAAGGAGAAGTTGCTCTCGCCATAGACATCGGCGTCGGCGTCCGGGTAGCGGACCTCCTCGCCGTTCCAGGGCTTGCGCAGGATGAGATCATTGCCGTCGCGCCCCACCACGTTGCTGCGGTGCATGGGGATCTTGCCGCCGGCCGTGGCGATGTAGCGCGGTATGGCATCGCCGACAATATTGCCGTACATGGACTCGACGATATCCCTGCCCTTTTCCACCGGTACCCGGAAGTGGGCGAACTGCGGATTGCGGTAGGAGCAGTTGAAGATGTAGTAGGGCCGCACGCAGGCCTCCTGGATGGTCTCGCAGAGCTTCCACATCTTCACCCGCGAATCGTTGATGCCACGCAGGAGCACGGCCTGGTTGAGGACGGCAAAGACCCGCCTGGCGATGTCGCGGAAGGCCTGCTGCGAGACCGGGGTGATCTCCCGGGCCGTATTGATCTGGGTCACCACGCGCAGGGGCTTGATGTCGTTGGATGCCTCGAGGATATCGAGCAGCTCGCTGTCGATGCGCATGGGTGCGGTCACCGGCACCCGGGTGCCCAGTCGCTTGAGGCGCACATGGTCGATCGAGTCGAGCTGTTCCAGCAGCCAGCGCAGCATGGAGTTGGGCAGGACAAGGGCGTCGCCGCCGGTGATAAGGACGTCGCGGATCCGCGGGTTGGCGCGGATATAGTCCAGGGCCTCGCTGTAGGCGTCCTTCGAGAACACCCTGTCCTTTCTGCCGATGTGGGCGATGCGCAGGCAGTGGGTGCAGTACATGGCGCACATGTTGGTGCTCTTGATGGTCACCACCCGGGGATAGAACTGGTCCACCAGGCGGGCCGGCGAGTGGTCCGCGGCCACGGGCGGGATCTCGATGCCGGCATTGTCCACCATCTCGCCGGTGGGCACCGACTGGAGCATGACAGGATCGTTGATCTCGCCGGGCATGATCAGGCTGGTGTAGTAGGGGGTGAGCCGCATGCGGTAGTTCTTCGTCACCCGGGCGATATCGGCCACTGCCGCGGCCGGCAGATCGATGAGCCCGGCCAGTTCCTCCACCGAGCCGATGGCGTGCCGGATCTGGCCGGCAAAGGAATTCCAGGCCGCATCGTCCATGCCCAGGGAGGTGCGGATCCGCTGCTGGTTCTCAAGAACCCTGTCCCAGAGCTCGATGCCCGAGGGGGCCTCGACATCCTTGCGCTGCAGGTACTCGTCCACCCGGGCATTGGCCTGCTGAACGATCGCAAGCGCCCTGCCCACCCGGCCGCCCACCGAGACCATGTGCTCGTCGATCTCCTGGTGCCTGCGGGCAAGGGCGGCGAGATGTTCCCTGGCAATGCCGAACCGGTCCGCGCCGATCCCCTGCCGGTCGCGAAGATCCTGCAGGGCCCGGAAGAGCTCGACAATGGGCGCGGTCCGTTCCCCCTGGCCGGCTGCGGCAAGGAGACTGTCTATCCGGGTACGTTCTTCGGGTTCCGGATCCTGTTCTCCCCGGCCGTCGTAGAGATGGTCGAGCAGTTCCCGGGTATACTGGTCGAGTTCTTCACTCATTGCGGTCTGCACTCCTGCATCTGATTGCGGTTGTCGATGGTCAGTTCGATCATCCTCCGGGCCTGGTCCAGCCCCTCGCGGACATCATCGGGTTCCCGGGCCACCGACACCGCCCGGGCAAGAAAGGTACCGGGCATGACGAGATGGCGGGAGCCTATATGTTCGAGGATCACGTAGTCCTTGAAGAGCTCGCCGCGGGCGACGCGGCAGAAGGATTCACGTTCATGGATGTTCTGGGGAATGTAGCCGCAGGTGACATGCCGTTCCCTGAGTTTATAGTTATAGGTGCCCCAGCAGACCGGCGGCGGCGTATCGTCGGGTTCCACAGTGTCGGCCGGGAACCGGCCCTCCAGAACCGCGTGATACTCCAGCTCCGGCAGCGACGGGCTGCCCGGCGGCAGGATCTGTTCCAGGGCGTAGCAGAATTCGAGGGTAGTCCCCTGCTTGCGGGCATTGATCTCCACGAAGTGGACCCGCATATCGGCATCGACCAGGTAATCGCAGCCAAAGATGCCGCGGTATCCCTCGCGGCCCATGAGCCGGCCCACGCGGCGGGTGTATTCCCTGAGGCGGGCGGTGATCTGCCGCGGCAGGATGGAGGGATAGGTGGAACCCACGAACCGGTTGCCGTCCTCGATCCGCTGGTCGGCCACGCCGGCGATGTAGACCTCGTCACCATTGGCGACCACGGCGAGCACCGTCGGGTCATGGAGATGAGGGATGTAGCGGCTGATCAGGTACTGCTCGTCCAGGTGGCCGAACTTGCGGAGGATATCCTCCTGACAGCGGGTGATGGCGCTGGCCGTGCCGGCGGCGCTGTAGAGCCTGCTGACAAAGATCCCGTCCGGCCACAGGGGACGGAGCTGTTCGGTGGTGGTCAGCAGGTCGGCCATGGATTCACAGATACGGAAGTCCACCACCGGCACCGTGCCGGCGAGCATCCGGTACTGGACAGCCTTGTTGTTCAGCCGCCGCGCCAGTTCCTTGTCCGGACCGAGCAGCGACACCCGAGGACGGTCGTCCAGGGTCATCTCGGGGATGCTCTCGTACATGTGGATGAAAAGATGCTCCTGGCCGGAGAGGATGCGATCGATGAGCCGGTGGACGGCCGGATGTGCGGACACGGCCTCCATGAAACGGGCCGAATCGGCACGCAGGCTGACCGGCAGTCCTCCTGTCTCCGGCTCTGCCGGCACACCGGGAGGCGGAAGGACGATCAGGTTGCGGTGGGTGTACTGGTTGAGGATATCGGGAACAATGGAGATCCACTCGCACCTGCGGCCTGTCCGGCGGCTGAACATCTCGGCCAGAAAACGGTTGAGATCGTAGCACTTGAGTTCCCCGATATAGAGGAAGTAGTAGACGTCCGGATCATAGGTGACATTGGTGAAAAACAGTTCGTCGTCCATGGCCCTGCCACTGCAACAGAGAAGGTTTTGTCTGCTCCGGCGGACAATCAGGGTGCCTGCCGGGTTCAGCTTGATAGTATGTCCGGCAATGCCGATTGTCCACTGTTTTTTTTATCAGCAGGACACCTGCTGAACTTTTGCAAAAGTGTCGGCATTTCAGAGGAGTTGCCGATAGCGGTGAAGTATTGCCTCCCCTGCCCCGGCGGCTCTTCCTGCTTGACATTCTGCCGGAATGTACTATTACATTAACGAAACATCTCTTCTCCCATCCCTTATGCACAGGACCTCTCTCACACCACGGCAGCGGGAGCTGCTCGACTACCTCACCCGGGAGATGGAGCGTACCGGCGTCACGCCCAGTCTCCGAACCGCGGCCCGCGCCCTGGGCATCAGCCACACCGCCGTGGCCAGCCTGATGCACGGGCTGGAGCGGAAGGGGTGGATCCGGCGACAGGGCCGCTACAGCCGCAGTCTCCAGATCCTCTCCAGGCCGGATGACGGGTCCGGCCATGGCCGGCGGATCCCGGTCATCGGCCGGGTCGCGGCCGGACTGCCGCTCTATGCCCAGCAGGAATGGGCCGGCGAGATCGTGGTGGACAGCCGCATCTATCGCGGCGACAACCTGTTCGCCCTGCGGGTGCGGGGCGATTCCATGCGCGATGCCGGTATCCTGGAACACGACCTTGCCATCTGCGAGCCACGCCAGTTCGCCGAAAACGGCGAGATCGTGGTCGCCCTGCTCCACAACGAGGAGGCCACGGTCAAACGGTTTTTTTACCTGGGCGACCATATCGAACTCAGACCGGCCAACGATGCCTACCCCGTGATGCGCTACGCCCTGGGCGAGGTGCTCATCCAGGGCCGGGTCATCGGTATCCTGCGCAGTCCCGGGCAGATGGCGTCGCTTTAGTGAAAGTATCAACATTTTCATGTGGTTGCCGGTACCAGTGAACGGTCTCTCGCTCAGGGCCGGCGTGAATGTCGCCGGCCTCCCCGAATGTACGGACAATGTACTTTACATTTGCTGTACATTTGCTATCCTCTCCCCATGCACAGTGACCAGCGGGAGATCGTTTACATCAATTTTGTCCATCTTGGTGTCGGCCTGCAGCGGCTGCGGGAACCCGACCTGCGGTCGCGGCCGCTGATCATCGCTCCGGCCACGGCCCGGGCCCTGGTGCTGGACATGAGTCCCGAGGCACGCCGGGCAGGGGTGCGGCGGGGCATGCGCCTGGCAGTCGCCCGCAGCCGCTGTCCTGAGGCGGCCGTGCGGCCGCCGCAACGGCAGGAATATCAGAAGCTCGTCAACCGCTGCCTGCGGGCCGGCCTGGCCTTCACCCCCCTGGTGGCACCGGGCAGGGGTACGGGGCATCTCTATCTCGACATCAGCGGTTCGCGCCGGCTCCTGGGCCCGGCCGTGGACGTGGCCCGAAAGGTGCGGCAGGAAATGGTCCGGATCACCGGCCTGCGGCCGGCCTGGACCCTGGCCGCCAGCCGGCTGGTCGCCCGTACCGCCAGCCGGCTGGTCAAGCCGGATGGCACATACGTGGTCGTCCCGGGCACCGAGGCGGCCTTTCTCGCCCCCCTGCCCCTGTCGCTGCTGCCGGGTATCACGCCACAGGAGCTGGCCCGGCTGCGGGAGCTGAACATCCGCACCGTGGCCCAGGCCCGGCAGCTCTCCCGCCAGGACCTGGCCCTGCTCTGCGGCAGCCGGGCTCCGCTGCTGCACCGGATGCTGCGCGGTATCGATCCCCGGCCGGTTCACCCCTGCCCGGTCTCTGCCCCTCCCGGGCTGGAATACCGCTGCAGCTTTTCACCGGACACCAACCATGAGCAGACCGTCATTGCCGGTCTCCATTCCCTGGTCCTGCAGGCCGGCCACCGGCTGCGGGCCCGCGGCCTCGGCTGCCGGCGGGTGGCGGTGCGGCTGGTCTACAGCGACGGTGTGGAGGTGGTCCGCCAGGCTGCGGCCAGGGGCGTGGCGGCTGACAACCAGACCATCAGGCAGCTGGCGGTCACTGCACTCTACCGGGGCTGGCATCGCCGGGTCCGGCTGCAGAGCCTGTCCCTGTCGTGCAGCCGCCTTCTTGCCCCGGCGGTCCAGCTCTCACTGTTTGCCTGCAATGAAAAGGCTGGAAAAAACATCGAGATCAGTCGGGCTGTCGATGTGATACGTGAGCGTTTCGGTGCCCTCGGAATCCGGCCGGCGAGCCTGTTGCCGGCGCAGCGGCGCTACGAGATCGATACCAGCCGCCGATGATTCCCCTCACGGTCCGTTCCCACTACTCCCTGATGCGGGCGGCTGGCGGGGTCCGCGATCTCTGCCAAAGGGCGCGCCGGCTCGGCTACCCTGCCCTGGGCCTGACCGATACCGACAACCTGCATGGCCTGTGGCCATTCCTGGAGGCATGTCGCCGGGAGGGGATCACGCCCATCATCGGCGCCGAGCTGCGTTGCGGCCGCCAGCGGGTCTTCTGCCTGGTTCGCGACAACGACGGCTACCGCAACCTGTGCCGCCTGCTCACCGCCCGCCACCTGGAGCAGGACTTTGCATTGCCGCGCCTGGAGGAGCGCAATTGCCGGGGCCTGATCCTGCTGACAGACCAGGGGCCGCTGCTGCGCATTCTGCACGGGCAGGGTGTCACGGTCGCTGCCGGCCTGGTGGGCCGGCCCGACAGCCGGTCGGCCGGCCTGCGGACCCTGGCCCGTTACTTGGGAGTGCCGGCCGTGGCCCTGGCCGATGTCTTTTTTACCGCTCCGGAACACTACGCTCTCCACCGGCTGCAGCGGGCCATGGCCTGCCGCCTTCCCCTGTCCCGGCTGCGCGACTGCGGCCGGGCCGACAGTTTTCTGGCCCCGGTAGCCGCGTACAGGCAACGGTTTGCTGTCTGGCCCGAGACCATCACCAACACGCATCGCATCGCCGAACAGTGTACCTTCCGTGGCCCCGGGTTCGGTATTGTTCTGCCCCCGTACCGGGATCTGTCACCGGTACAGGCCGATGCCCTGCTGCGCCGGGATGCCCTGGAGGGGGCCCGGCAGCGGTACGGCGATCCGCTGCCGCCGCAGGTCTGCCACCGGCTGGAGCATGAGCTGAAGGTGATCGCGGCCAGGGGGTTTTCCTCCTATTTCCTGGTGGTCCGCGACATTGTCCGACCGGTGTCCAGGACCTGCGGCCGCGGTTCGGCCGCCGCCTCCCTGGTGGCCTACTGCCTGCGGATCACCAATGTCTGTCCCCTGCGGCACAACCTCTATTTTGAACGGTTTCTCAATCCCGGCCGGACCGATCCGCCGGACATTGACATCGATTTCGCCTGGGACGAGCGGGACAGGGTCCTGGCCGGCGTCATGGCAGAGTACAGCGGCCATGCGGCCATGGTCTGCAGCCTGGTGCGCCTGCAGCCGCGGATGGCGGTGCGGGAGACGGCCCGGGTCCTGGGACTGGCCGATGCCGAGATCAGCCGCATCATCAGGAAGCTGCCTCTTTCCCGGTTCCGGAGCCGGCTGACGGCAACAGGTGCTGACGATATCGCCCGCCGACATGGTCTTGCGGATCCCTGGCCGCGCATCCTGCGGCTCGCCGCCGGTCTGGTCAGGATGCCGCGCCACGTTTCCGTACATCCGGGTGGTGTGGTGATCACCCCGGAACCGCTCAGTTCATACGTGCCCCTGCAGCGCTCGGCCGGCGGCATGCCCCTGATCCAGTGGGACAAGGACAGCGCCGAGGCGGCCGGCCTGGTCAAGATCGACCTGCTCGGCAACCGCAGCCTGGGAGTGATCCGGGATACGCTGGCGCAGATGCGGGAAAACGGTGTGGAGCTGGACGGGCGCTCCTGGTCGCCGCAGGATGATCCCCGGACCCGCAGGACCGTGGCCGCCGGCAGGACCATGGGCTGCTTCTACATCGAGAGCCCGGCCATGCGGCTGCTGCAGAAAAAGGCGGGCCGGGGCGACTTCGAACACCTGGTCATCCACTCCTCCATCATCCGGCCGGCGGCCAATGATCTCATCCGCGAGTACCTGCGTCGTCTGCACAGCGGCAGGTGGCAGCCGCTCCACCCCCTGGTGGAGGAGGTCCTGGCCGAAACCCTGGGGATCATGGTCTACCAGGAGGATGTGGCCCGGCTGGCGGTCCGCTTCGGGTTCAGTCATGCCGAGGCCGACCGGCTGCGCAAGATCATGGCCGGCAAGACGCAGCGGGCGAAACTGGCCGATTACCGGCAGCGGTTTACCGCCCTGGCCCGGGCCCGGGGTGTCGACCGGGAGACGATGGAAAGCATCTGGGAGATGATGCTGAGTTTCGAGGGATATTCGTTCTGCAAGGCCCATTCGGCCAGCTACGCCATGGTCTCGTTCCAGGCCGCCTGGCTCAAGACCTGGTATCCGGCCGAGTTCATGGCCGCGGTCCTCTCCAACCGGGGCGGCTACTATTCCACGTTTGCCTATGTCTCCGAGGCCAGGCGGCTGGGCCTGCGGATCCTGCCGCCGGATGTGAACCGTGCCCGGGTGACGTGGCAGGGAAAACGGGATCGGCTGCGGGTGGGACTGATGGCGGTGCGTCACCTGGAGCGGGACACCATGGCGCGGATCATGGCGGAATCCCCCTTTGTCTCGGTATGGGACTTCCTGGAGCGGGTGCGGCCCCGGGAGCGGGAGGCCCGGTCGCTGATCCTTGCCGGCGGCCTGGACAGCCTGGATGCGGCGGCCGCCACCAGCCGGGGGGTGCTTGTCTGGCAACTGCGCACCTGGCAGGCCGCCCGCCGGACGCCACGGCTTCTTGCCGTACCGCCGTCCACTCCCCGGCTGCCGCCGGACGACCGGCTGCAGCGGCTGCGCAACGAGTACCAGGCCCTGGGATTTCTCTGCCGGACCCATCCCCTGGCCCTGTTCGACCGGCGGCGCCTGCCGGCAGACACCCTGCGGGCCGCGGACCTGCCGGCCCATGCCGGCACGGGCCGGCAGGTCCGTTTCCTGGGCTGGCCGATCTGCGGCAAGGTGGTGGGAACAAAAAAAGGTGAAGAGATGGAGTTCTTCACCTTTGAGGATGAGACAGACCAGGTGGAGTGCACCTTTTTCCCGGACAGCTACCGTCGCTTCCGCCATCTGCTGCTCGACGGGCGGCCCCTTCTGCTCACCGGCACCGTCGAGGAGGAATTCGGCGCCTCCACCCTCTGCGTGCAGGAGGCGCTGGCCGTGCCACCGTAAGCGCTCACGGGCAGCGTACGGCCCGGCGGGCAGAGCTACTGTAAGCGCTCACAGACACCACATCTTTGCACGGGCGTGCCTGCCCGCATAGGTAGGCTATAGCGGTCAGGCACGCCTGCACAAACCTGCGGCACCTGAGAGCGCTTACAGCATTGTGGTTGAAAAAACCGGTGGTTGGTTATCCCGTGAGGGGTTACGAGCTACTTGACCTTGCGCTTGGCGATTTTCTTGATCTTTTTCTTGAACAGGCGCCTGGCCTTGGCCAGCCGCTTGGCTGCCAGTTCGATGAGGATCTCCTGCGAGCTGCGCTGCTCTCCCCGCGGTTTGGGCTTGCGCTGGATATAGGTGCCGTCGGGCTGCATGACCCAGGCGCTGCGCTGATCATTGAGCTGGACATCGAGGATCTCCCGCAGGGCGGCCTGCAGCTCCGGTGGTTCGATGGGCGTGATCACCTCCACCCGTTCCTCGAGGTTGCGCTTCATGATGTCGGCCGAACCGATGAAGTATTCCTCCTTGCCCGAGTTGCGGAAGTAGTAGATCCGGCTGTGTTCCAGGAAGCGGCCGACAATGGAGATGACCTGGATGTTGTCCGACAGGCCCTCGATGCCCGGCCGCAGGCGGCAGGTATCGCGGATGAGGAGATCCACCCTGACCCCGGCCATGGAGGCCTGGTAGAGTGCGGCGGTGATGTCGCGGTCCTCCAGGGCATTGGTCTTGAACTGGATCAGCCCCGGATTCTTGGCCGAATGATTCTTTATCTCGCGCTCGATCTTCTCCAGGAGCGCCTTTTTCAGGATCTTGGGCGAGGGCAGCAGTTTTTTGTAATTGCGCGCCGGCGCATAGCCCATGGTGAGGAAGTTGAACAGCTCGGTCAGGTCGCGGCCGATCTGGGGATCACAGGTCAGCAGGCCGATGTCACTGTAGATACGGGCTGTGCCCGCATGGTAGTTGCCGGTGCCGATGTGGGCGTAACGGCGCAGGCCGTCATAGTCCTGGCGGATGACGAAGATCACCTTGGAATGGGTCTTGAGGCCGACCACGCCGTAGGTGACATGGACGCCGGCCTGTTCCAGGTAGCCGGCCCAGTGGATATTGGCCGATTCGTCGAACCGGGCCTTGAGTTCCACCACCACCGCCACCTGCTTGCCGTTGTGGGCCGCATCAAGCAGATACTGGATGATGCGGGAATCCGAGGAGGTCCGATACAGGGTCATCTTGATGGCCAGGACCTTGGGATCGGTGCTTGCCTCGCGCAGGAACCGCTCCACGGACGAGTCAAAGGACTCGTAGGGGTGCTGGAGCAGGAGGGCCCCTTCTTCCCGGATGATGTGAAAGATGTTGGGCGAATCACCGGCCAGCCGGTAGTGGTCATAGGGCTGGTGCACGGGGTAGTGCAGTTCGGGCCGGTCGATGGAGGAGATCTCGAACAGGTCCCGCTTGGCCATGATACCGTCCACGGCAAAGACGTCCCGCTCCCGGTCGATGCCCAGTTCGGCGGCCAGCATGCCCCGGTGGCTCTCGCTCATGCAGGAACCGACCTCCAGGCGGACGATTTCGGCGAACTTGCGGTCGCGCAGGGCGGTCTCGATCATGGCCAGCAGATCGTTGGCCTGGTCCAGGGTCTTTTCGGTGATGGCGTTGCGGGTCACCCGGAACAGCTCGCAGCTCTCAATGATCATGCCGGGAAAGATGGTGTCGAGGTTGTTGGCGATCAGGTCCTCGAACTGGACATAGAGATGCTTCCTGCCCACCCGGATGAAACGCGGGATCCCGACCCCGGTGGGGACCTTGATCCGGTTGAGAAAGATGTGGTCGTCGCTCTTGTAGCGGGTGGCGACCAGGAGATTGAGGGAGAGATTGGAGATGAAGGGAAACGGATGGGCCGGGTCCATGCCCTGGGGAGTGAGGAGGGGATAGATGTTATCGTAGAAATAGACATCCATCTCCTCCTGCTGTTCCCCGGTCAGGGCCTTGTAGGGCACGATGCGGATCTCCTTGGCAGCCAGCAGGCCGAGCAGCCGGCTTTCGAGCTCCTGCTGCTGCCTGAGCAGGTCGCGGACAACGACATGGCACTCGTCGATCTGCTGCTGGGGTGTGCGGCCGTCGATGGAGAGTTTTTTCAATCCCGCACCCACCTGCTGCTTGAGGCCGCCGATGCGTTTCATGAAAAATTCGTCGAGATTGGAACCGACAATGGCCAGGAACATGACCCGCTCGAGCAGCGGCGTCCGTTCATCGCGGGCCTCGTGGAGTACGCGCCGGTTGAACTCGAGCCAGGTCAGCTCGCGATTCAGGTACCACTCGGACGAGGAAAGATCAAAGGTCTTTGCCGCCCTGCTCTCTGCCGGCGCCGGAGCGGTCTTTTTCGATGCCGTGGCCTTGGCGGCCTGCATGGTTGTCTTGGTCATGGAAAGGCTCCCCTGGTGAGTGTCGTTGCCTGCCTGCTGAAAAGCTGGTAAAAGTATCGGTATTTTCAGGTAGTTGTCGATAGCGGTGAACTATTGCAAAAGCTGAGTCAGCCGCCGCTGTTTTCCGCCGCCGGCCCGGGCGGAAAGTGTTTCAGGATTTCTGTGACATAGGTGTCGATCTGCCGCTGCATCTTCTTCCGGTTACTGTAGCGCTGGATGATGCCGGTCCCCAGGCCGCGCCAGATGAGTTCCCTGCGCCGCCCGTCGACGATGTCGATCCCCAGGGTTCCCTCGGTGTAGTAATGCACATCCAGCCGGTCGTATCCCCTGCTCCAGTAGGGGGCATACCCGGGGCCGTAATAGGTCCCCATGGCCGGCCGGCTGGTGAGGCGCATCTTCTCCCTGCTGGCGGCATAGATGGTGACCAGCATATCGGCCCCGTCCGGATCGACCCGGCGGTATCCCCGCTGCTGCAGGTAGCGGTCGATGGTGGCGACGATCCGCTTGCGGAGCAGGGGGTTCTCCCTGAGCCGGTCGTCGGCCACCGTGCTGTTCATCCAGCCGTAGGTGCGGATGGCGGAGAAGTCGGTGCCCGGATCAAAATCATAGCTCACCTGCACCGGGCTGCAGCCGGAGATGAGCAGGAGGAGCAGGAAGAGCGGGGAGAGGAGTCTGACCGACATGATGGACCTCGCTGGACGTAATAGTTCACCGCTATCGTCAACTACGTTGAACTACCTGAACTTTTACCGCTGGACAAGAAGTGAACTCTGCTTATGTAGCGTACCACACCTGATGAATTTGTACACCGGAAACAGGAGTCGGATGGCCGCAGCCATTTCCGTACCGCCTGCGGCGGCAACCCCGGCATGTCTGTTTTAGGAATTCCTGCGAATAAGGGTTGACAGGGACGGCCATGGGGCCTATGGTTTTGTGCATATGTCCGGAGGTGGCAGGGTTGCTTTTTGCCGCCCCTTTTTCTGCCGGTGATTTCGTCTCGTTGTGCGGGACGATCTTTTTCAGGTTTAGGTCGCGGTCGTTTGCTGTGTCAGCTACGCGGTCGTAACCGGTACTCAGGTAACAGGAGGTGTGATATGAAAGGAGGTCGTATGAAAGGCAGGATAACACTTCTTCTGCTCGCTGCCTTGGTCTTCTGTGCAGCCCA
>Ga0256833_1002049_pt1 | contig 14489 bp, 16 predicted proteins | sample 356284metaG_FD_190535 | JGI IMG/M metagenome (GOLD analysis project Ga0256833, IMG submission 190535) | Hydrothermal vent microbial communities from Mid Atlantic Ridge, Atlantic Ocean - 356-284 | ecosystem: Environmental > Aquatic > Marine > Hydrothermal vents | place: Atlantic Ocean: Mid...
TGGTCAAAGGCCAGGGGCTGTATACGGTGGAGGTGGCCCACCCAGAGGCGGAGGAGAGTGCGGTGCGCTCCTGAGGGCATTGGGCAGGCCCGGTCCGCGGCAGCGCATTCAGGAAGGGAAGGCCTGAGCTGGGCTTTCCCTTCCTGTCCTTAAGTCCAGGTTGTGTTGGTCCTATAGGCCGTTGGTGTCAAGGGGAGGTGTGCGCTACCATGAGGGCGCCCGGTGGGAAACGGGCCATCTCATTCAGGAGGGTTTGGAGATGCGCTTCGTCGATTTGTCCGATCTGGAGGTGGTGGAAGAGACCGCGTTGCAGTCCGTGACGCCGGCGTGGGGCGGTTTCTTCTGCGCGGGGACCGTGTGCGGTCTCATCTGCATCGGCCTCTGATTCCCTCCCACCCCAGCGGGCGGGCTCCGGGCTGGGGCCCGCCCTTTCGCTCTGTTTACGGAGGCGGCTCCATGGGCAAATGGCAGGTGGGGTGGTTGTTGTCGCTTTTTCTGGTGGCCTGTAGCCTGCGGCCTGGCACGGCCAAAACGGCTATCCCCGTGGTGCAGCCTCGGGAAGTGCTGCCCGTGGTCTTGCCCCCGGGGCAGGTGGTGCAAGCCCAAGGGGACCAGGTGCTCTTCATGGGCGCGCGCATTCAGCATGTGCCCGGCCGGGAGGTGGTGCTGTTCGACCGTCAGACCCGCCGGGTGGTGTGGCGGGCAACTTTGCCCGGTTCCGCGGTGCGAGCGGTGACCCTGCCCAATGGCGATTGGGTGGTGGTGACCACGGCGGAAAAGCGCCCCGCGCATTTGCTTCGCCTGGAGGGAGCCACGGGCGCGGTGGTGTGGGACCAGGCGTATGCCGCGCCCGCGCTGGACGCTTTGTGGTGGAATGATGCGGGGTTGTTGGTCACCGATGGCCGGGAAGTGTGGCAGGTCGATGCCCGGGATGGCCGCCGGGTGCAGACGGTGGCCCAGGGCCTGGGCGAAGGCAACGCGGCGGGCAATGCCCTTTTGGCCCGCTCTATCGACGACCCGACGCGGCTGTATGTGGTCAGCGACCGCCTTTTGTTGGCCCTGGATCTGGGCGATGACGGCGCGGCGCGTGTCGTCTGGCGGTTCCGCAGCCCCAAGTTCATCGCCGAAATGTTGCCCCTGCGCTGGGCTCGCGGCGAAGCCGGGGTGTGGGTGGGCGCGCACAGCTATGCCTATTGGGTGAACGAGCAGGGCCAGATGCGCTGGCGGTGGGAAAATCAGGATATCAATTACGCGCCCGTGGCCTTGCCCAACGCGCGGCAGGCCCAATGGGTGGTTTTTGGGAATTATGTCAAGGGCCTGTATATTGCCGATGCCGCGGGCGTGCGTTGGCATGTGCCCTTGCCCGAAGGCTCCATGCGGGTGCTGGGCATTCCGCTGCCCATCCCGCGGCATGTGTTGTTGGGGGGCATTGCGGCCCGCCCTATGGGCCATGGCGCGGGCTACTGGCTGGCCGTGCGCAGCTTAGACGCGCTCTTTGTGCTTGAGTTCGTGCCGCCGCAGGAGCCCCGCTGGGTGGCCAAAGCCGAAGCATCCCACGCCGCGGGATTGCCCTCCACGATGATGGAAAAGATGAACGCCGCGCCCAATTATCCGCCCCTGTGGTGGGGCGACACCCTGGTGTGGAGCACGCCCGAGGGCCTGGCGTTGGTTCCCTGGGATGGGCGGTGAGGCCAAAAAAGTGGAGGGGTATGATGAGCATCCTTCAGGATTTGCATACCTTTCGGCATTCAGATGGCCGTTTCTTTTTGTTTGACCCCGAGAGTATGTTATTTGCCGAAGTGGCCCCCGAATTTTATCGCGTTCTTCAGCAAGACGCACCCGCTTTGGTGGGGCAGCAAGAGGCGAACCACGCTCGGACAGAATGGCATGCCCTGGAGGCGCGTTTTCTGGAAGAACGCCAGCGGGTGCGGACGCGCGCCCAACAAGCCCAGCAAGGGCAGCATGTCCTCAAACGCTTAACAGTGCTGACAACCACGGCTTGCAATTTGAACTGTGCTTATTGTTATGCTGAGGGAGGAGCCTATGGAGGCCCTGTGGCACACTTCAAGGCTCCTAATGCATTGCAGGCCATTGAAAACATCTTGCAATATTACAAGATTATAGAAAATGTGCAGTTTTTTGGCGGAGAACCTTTACTAAATGTGGAACTCATCAAGGAGGTTTGCACCTTTTTTGAAACAAAATACCAAGCCGGAGAAATTCCGGTGCGCCCATCTTTTGGCGTGACGACCAACGGCACGGTGTGGAATGAGGACTTGGGGTCTTTATTGCAGCGTTGTCGCATGGTTCTCAATATCAGCTTGGATGGCCCGCCTGAAGTGCATGATACTTTACGGGTCGACCGTCAAGGTCGCGGTACCTTTCAGCGGGTTTGGCGTACTATTCAGGCGTTGCGCCGCCATCACATTCCTTTCTCAGTGGAAGTGACTTATACCCCTACCGCCATGCGCAAGGGGTATCGCTTATGGGATATCATTGAATTTTTGGCGCGACATGACATTTACCATCCCCATTTGGTACCCGCTGCTTTTGCACCTGAAGACCCCCAAAATTGGCGTCCTGAAGAGCGTCGCCAATTGGTCGCCGACTATCGGGAAGCGACCCGACGCGCGCTTACTTCCGTGCTCGAAGGCCGGCCGCGCCTTTTTTCTTATCTCACAGGTCTATTGCGTAATTTATTGTTACGTATTCCCCAACCGTTGATTTGTGCGGCCGGTATGCACGATTTGGCTTTGGATGTCACGGGGAATATTTATCCTTGCTTTATGTTCATTGGACAACCTCGGTTTATTTTTCAATCCGCTCTTAATAGCTTGGATAATGATAGTTATCGGCGCAAAGTATATGATTTTTATCTTCAAAACGCTAAGGAACATCGTCCTGAATGTCGCACTTGTTGGGCGCGAAATGTGTGCACCGGGTGTTTGGGTTGGCATGCTATTACTCATAACGGCAAATTAGGAGGGCGTACGCTGCATTGTGCCATTACCTTCGCCGTGTTAGAGGAGCTTATGGCTGGTTTGGCCCGCATTCGTCAGTCGGCCGACGAATGGCAGCGGTTTGTGGCCCATTATCGGGAGTTTCGCTTGGGCAGTTTGCAGCCTCCGGAGGTATGCGTTTTATGACGCATCCCCCTATGCGTCGCCCTTTGCTCGATATTCGCAGCTGGCCCTTGTTTGGTAAAGGGGCACAAGCGCGCTATCTGGTGGGTAGCCCTTCAGCAGATCGCTATTTCGTGGTTGATGCTGCCCGGCATACGATTGTGATGCAAATTATCGTTCTGCTACAACAAGGAGCGTCACCCGAGGCAGTGCAACAGCGTTTGGCAGAACAGGGCCTCGCTGCAGATGTTCCCGCGTTTTTAAAATTATTAGACCGGGCCGGGCTTCTGGAAGGCTCAAGTCAAGCCATCGCCAGTCATGCAGCTCAGCCGCGTCCTTGGTCCAGGGTGCTATTGGCCGTGGATTTAGAAAGCTGGTGGCCTAAAGTTTTTCCGAAAGTGCGCTGGTTGGCTTGGGGGATATTTTTATGGGTGGTTGGTTCTACCCTAAGCGTGGCACTGGCCGCAGCCCACAGAAGCCTGGCCCCTTTAGGTCTTATGTTTGCATCCTGGCGTATGGTGCGTTCGCAGTCGCCACTCTTGGGTTTGGGTTTATATTTGAGTTTTTGGTTGATGGCCTTGCCTTTCCATGAGGGGGGACACGCGCTGCTCGCCTCTGTGGGCGGGGTTTATCCTCGGCGACTGATGTTACGCCTTTATTTGGGCATTGTGCCGATGGTGAGTATTCAATTGCCGGGGTTATATACTTTGCCTTTGCCGTGGCGAGTCGCCGCAATGGCCGCGGGCCCTTTGATGAACCTGGCATGGGGAAATACCGCTTGGGTACTAGCTTCGATAGCCTCGGATTCGATGTTTCGTACTTTCTGGTTGGCTTTTGCGGCGTTAAATTACCTGGTTTTTGCTGCCAATTGGCTACCTATAGCTCCCCTGGACGGATATTATATCATCTCTCAAGGGGTGTTTCGGGAAATCGACATCCGAGCTCGGTCTTGGCAGGTGTTTTGGAACTGGCGGAAACGCCAGGGGCCGCCTCCACATTTCAAACACTGGATCATGTTGACTCTTGATGTCTTGTTGCTCAGTGCTGTGGTCATCTTTATTATGCTACAAGTGCACCGGGGTTTAACGCTCTGGCTTTTGGCCCCCCAAACCTTGGCCCGGAGGTATGTGCCTTTGCCCTTACTTTGGATTGTAGTGGGAGTCATGGAGGGGACGGTGTTGGCCATTGTGTTTTATCGCTTATTTAGACTGTTAGGTAAGACGACACTTAACCGTGGTGGTCTACCGACGCTGTCAAAAGGAGAGGAGGAGAAATACGATAGCACAATAATTCCAAGATACACCAACAGTGACCAATGATGCCGGCCGCCATCGCCGGGGTGCGACGCACCCAACGGCGACGCTTTGTCCATAATACAAGGGCTGTTGAAGGGCATCATGGTAGGTGCAGAAGCAGTCCACCGTGCGAGGGCCCAGGCTAAATGTGGCCACGATCACCTCTTTGGGACACCCGCGGCTCAACAGCGCAATCACCCAGTCGAACAACGCATCGCCCTGACCGTAGCCTGGACAATCGGGATTGGGGCTGAACTGGTTGCCTGTATCTATGGCGCGCCTCTCCATGGCCTCTTGGGCACGCCAATGATACCCACTTCTTCGTAACCCGCCCATCTGGTTTGAACCACGGTTGAATGCACACTTACCGATTGTTGGGTAGAAATGTAGGGGCGATATGGTGTAATAGCAAAAAGTGGTTTGCACTGAGGGCATATGTTATGAAATTTTGGCATCTTAGTTGGTTCGAAATTGCTGCATTGGGCGTTAGTATTGTTATCTTTGTTCTTTGGGTGTGGTTGCTCGTGAAATTGGCGACCTCAGAACATGAGAACAATGTGTGGATTATCATCGTGGCTTTGCTCCCTCTCTTTGGAGTTTTTGCCTACACCCTTGGTATTATCAGCATCAAATTGTGGCGATCCTTATGGAGGGTGGATAGTGACCCCAAGAAAATTTCAAAAATCGAGGAGGTGTAACATGAAGGGCAAAGCCTCTTTGCTTGTCTCCTTGTTTGTAATTTGCGCTTTGCTGATGCTATTAGCTAACACATCTCACGTGAGTCGAGCAGCGGGTACCCTCAATACAACACTTCATCCTTTTCAAAGCGAAGGACCAACTGCGGTGCCCGTTGGGCCGGAATCTTCCTCTCAGGGCATAGTTGCGGTAGAAGTGATAAATGAGGGAAAAGATACGGTGGCGTTTTTCACACACCGCATTCCGTCGCGAAGCGGGAAACTCAGGATCTACTCGGAACAAGAACCTAACCGAGTATTTATGACTCTATTTAGAGAGGGTAAAGAGGTGTTGTCGTTGCAGTGGGATCGCATCAATAAGGAGGTATGGCTATCGGATTCTCTTGGAGAGGAAGCGTATTTTAAGTACGACTCCCGTAATCATCGGTGGGTGTCTGTTAAACCTGACTCGCAAGTTATTTTGAAGCATTATCAGATAGACATTCAGATAATGGCAGCTATACATGCTGATTTGACAGAGAATAAGGCAATATGGTCCCAAGACGTAATAAAAGGATCTGCTTTCACAGAGCAATGTGCCGTTAGTGGACACTGCCCTTGTACTGGCTCTTGGGAACGAGGCTTTGGTCTTGCAGATTCAAGATCCTGGTGTTGCTATCAGGCGACAAATGATGTAAACTCCAAGTGTTGGAACCAATGGTGTATAGGGTGCTGCCGGTTGCTGGACTGTGACGCGGCTTGTCTCATTGGTGATTACATCTGCTTCTGCGGGCGCTCAGGGCAAGAATGTGGAGGGCCTTGTAATTAGATTGTGTAAATCAATTACTTCCGAGGAGAAAGATGTTCTTCTTGGGAAGGTATCAGAGCACATAGTGAAAGAGACAACTATGCGGATTGGATAACATCTGGTTAGTACACGGCTGAATAAAGCCTGCCCAACCGTGCGTTCAGTGGACGCGGCTGCGTCCCGCGAACCGTGGCGGTTTTCGACAAAGGTGTTTCGCCGTCCGGGTTGTTGGACGGCTACGCCGCGCCGCCGAGGCCATCGTTTTAAACGCACGGACGATAGTATAGGTCGTAAGGATTTGTTTTGGCTCGTCGTAGGTAACCCAGACGGGCCTCGTTTTTCCTATCCCCTCCAGGCGAGGTGAACCCATGACCGCCGGCGAGCCCCTGCTGCAGGTGCAAGCCCTGACCAAAGCCTTCGGCGCAGTGCCCGTGCTGCGCGGGGTGGACCTCGCCCTCTACCCCGGCGAGGTGTATGGCTTGTTGGGCCCCAATGGCGCGGGCAAAACCACGCTGTTGTCCATTTTGTTTGGGCTGGTGTTGCCCGACGCCGGCCGCATGGTGTGGCAGGGCCAGCCTGTGCCCCCCGGGCACCCGGAAGCGCTGGTCGGGCTGGAGGGCTTTGTCGATACCCCCGCGTTTTACCCCCACCTCTCCGCGCTGGACAACCTGCGGGTGAGCGCCTGGCGTCGCGGCCGCGCGGTGGACGACGGTTCCCTCAGGGCCCATTTGGCGCGCGTGGGGTTGCAACACGCGGCCGAGCGCGCGGTGGGCGGCTTTTCCACCGGCATGAAGAAGCGGCTGGGCCTCGCCCGCGCGCTGCTCTTTCAGCCCCGGCTGCTGATTTTGGACGAACCCACCAGCGGCCTGGACCCTCCGGGCGTGCGCGAGATGCGTCAGCTCATCCGGGAACTCCGGGACCAGGGCATTGCGGTTTTGTTTTCCAGCCACCTTTTGGCCGAAGTGGAGCAAGTCGCGGACCGGGTGGGGGTGCTGCATCAGGGCCGTATGGTGCAGGAAGATACTTTGCTGGCTCTCACCACGCCGCCCCGCCTGTACTGGTATGAGGTGGACGATGTGCCTCGGGCCGTGACCGTGCTGCAAGGGGCCGCGCCCTATGCCCAGGTGGTGCAGCAACAGGGGGCGGCGGTTCAGGTGCGCCTGGCTCCTGAAGTCACCCCCGGCGAAATCACCCGGCTGTTGGTGCAGCAGGGCCTGCTGGTGCACGGCGTGCGGCCCCAGCGCGCGCCCCTGGAAGAGGTCTTCTTCCGCATCATCGGCCTGGACGATGCGGCCGCGCCGGCCCTGTAGGCGGAGGTTGCCATGTTGCGCGTGGAATGGTTGGTCTTCGTACGACAACCCCGGTTCGTGCTGCTCAGCCTGGCCCCCCTGGTCATGGCCTTGCTGAGCGCGTTCAGCCAGTATGTGGCCGCTCAAGTGGGCTTGCTTTACACCACCGGGTACGCCTTCATCGTGCGCACCCTCAACCTCTACGCGGTGTTGTTCCTGCCCTTTCTCAGCGTCAGCCTGGCCGCATATCTCATCCTGGCCGAGTTCCAGTGGCGCACCATCCGCCGGCCTTTTGTGGAACACATTCCCCGGACGCGCTTTTTGCTCACCAAAACGGCCATCACCGGCGTGGTGCAAGGGTTGCTCATGCTGCCTTATGGGCTGCTCACGCTGGCCCTGGCGGCGGTCCTGTTTGGCCTGCAGCCGGTGCTGTTCGAAGATGTGGAACTGAGTGTGGGGCAAAGCCTGTTGCGCCCCCTGTTGGCCTATGGCTGGATTGGCCTGGAGCTGTTTTGGGTGATGCTGCTGAGCCAAATGCTGGCCTTGCGCACCCGCAACATGCTGCTGGCTGTGTTGGGCGGTCTGTTGGTCTTCTATGGCCTGATGGTGTTTGGCGAGAGCTTGCCCCTGCCACCCTTGCAGTGGATGATACGTTTTTCGACCCGGCTTGTGGAAGCCAAGGCCCTGGCCCCGCTGGTGGCCGAAGGGACGCGTGCCCTGGCCGTGTGGGCGCTTCTGGTGGCCGGAACCTTGGGCCTGCATGTGCGCTTGTTCCTGCGCCAGGATGTGACCGTGGCCTGAAAGACCGCCGCGTTGGTTCCGTCTGCTACAATGAAAGCGAATCCCCAGGCTTCAGAGGCGGTCATGCAGCGCTTTCCCTGGCATCGGCTGCGTTGGAAACTCACCCTGTCGTACGCCCTGGTGACCACCGGCGGGTTGTTGACTGTGGTACTTATGGCGACGGGTGTCATGTTTTGGGCTTTGGAACCCACCGACCTGGCCCATGTACTTTTGCCACCTTTGCGTTATGCGGCGCCCTCGTTGGCCCTGGCCCTGGAAGCCCCCAGCGCCGAATTGCACGCCTGGCTGCGGGTTTTGGTGCGCGAGCAGCGCGTTCCTTTGAGCCTGGAGGCCACCGATGAAGGTTTGAAGATGGACCTGTTGCCAGCCCACATCGCCGGCGCTGTGGTGACCGATGCCCAGGGGCGGATTGTAGCCCAGGAACCCACGGACTTTTGCCCTGCCACGACCGTGGCCGAATGCTGGCCTCAGGTCCTGGCCCCGTTGCTCCCGCTGCAAGGCGCCACGGCCCGGCCCCAAACCAGGCAAGTGCCCCAAGGGTTGTTGCTGGTGTTGCCCATTGCCCGCCCCCAGGAGCAGCCCAAGGGAGCCCTGATGGTGTTGCTGGCCTGGCCGCGCGGCCTGGCCGAATGGTGGCAAGTGTTACGCGAAGCTTTCCCCCTGGCCGCGGTCGCGGCCGTGGTGGGCTTTTCGCTGTTTTTAGGCGCGGTGTTTGGCTATGCCACCGCACGCAGCCTCACCCGGCGTTTGGACGCCCTGGGCCGGGCCAGCGACGCCTGGAGCCGGGGCGATTTTTCCGTGGTGGTTCGCGATGCTGCGGATGACGAATTGGGCCTTTTGGCTCGTCGCCTGAACGCCATGGCCGAGCAACTGCACGACTTGCTGCAAACCCGCACCGGCCTGGCCGCACTGGCCGAGCGCCACCGCCTGGCCCGGGAATTGCACGACGCGGTCAAGCAGCTGGTCTTTTCGGCCGAGATGCAGCTGGCCGCAGCAGCCCAACATTTGGCCCAGGCGCGGCTTCCTCAGGCCCAAAACGCGTTGCACGAGGCGCAGGACCTGCTGCAGCAAACCCAACGGGAGCTGCGCGCGCTCATTCACGAGCTGCGCCCCGCACCGCAGCCCAATTTGCTCGCCGCTTTACGGGCGCACTTACAGCGTTGGGAGCAGCAAACCGGCATCCCGGTGCATTTTCAGCCCGAAGTGGCAACCCCACCGCCCCCCGAGGTGACGCACCCTTTGCTGCGGGTGGTGCAAGAGGCGCTGACCAATGTGGCTCGCCACAGCCAGGCCCGCCAGGTGTGGGTGCAGCTGCACATCGATGGCGCCGGGTTGCGGCTCGTCATTCAAGACGATGGCCAGGGCTTCGACTTCGCCCGCCGGCACCACCGGGGGTTTGGACTCTTGAGTATGCAAGAGCGCATTGCCGCGTTGGGCGGCACTTTTCAGGTGCACAGCGCGGTGGGTCAGGGTACCGAAGTGCGTATCACCATTCCCATGGGAGGGCGGCATGAACCCGATGTCCGTTAGCGTGCTCATCGTCGACGACCACGCGGTGGTGCGGCGTGGGGTGCGGGCCTTTCTCGAAACCCAGCCCGATATTGTGGTGGTCGGCGAGGCCGCCACCGGCGAGGAAGCCGTGCGCCAGGTCATGCTGCACGCACCCGATGTGGTGCTCATGGACCTGCGTATGCCGGGTATGGATGGCATCACGGCCATTCGCGAAATCAAACGCCTTAGCCCTCGCACCCAAATCATCGTGCTGACTTCGTATCACGACGACGCCAATCTCTTCCCCGCGCTGCGGGCCGGCGCGCTTTCGTATTTACTCAAAGACATTACGCCAGCCAAACTGGTGGAAACCGTGCGTATGACCGCCCGCGGTGAAGCCGTGTTGCATCCGCAAATCGCGGCCCGCCTGGTGCGCGAGGTAGGCGCAGCGGGCACGCAAGCATTCCCTTTTGCCGATTTGACCGAGCGGGAACTGGAAGTGCTGCGCCTTATCGCCCAGGGCCTTTCCAACCAGGAAATCGCCCAGCGCTTGCACATCACCAAACGCACGGTCAAGCATCATGTGAGCAACATTCTGAACAAACTCCACCTGGCCGACCGCACCCAGGCCGCTATTTATGCCTGGCGATACGGCTTGATGGGCTCCTCCCGGCAAGGGTGAGCTCGCCCTTTTGCGTGGGGGAACCGCCTACCCGGCCCCGTGCTCCCGGCTGCCGCTTTACTTTTATACCCCCATCTTCGCCACCCTTGTTGGAGGCGGGCTGTTTGCGCGGCCATGCGGCTCAAAATCCCCCTCCCCAACCCCTCCCCCTTCGTAAGGGGGAGGGGCTGCGTGCGGCTGTGGCCCTTCGCGGCGGCTCGTTTTCCCCTCCCCTATGAGGGGAGGGGGTTAGGGGGAGGGGTTTTGGGGCAAGTCACCCCCGTCCCTTTGGCCCTGACAAAGGTTCGTGGCCCTCCTCGATGGCGCGATATGTATGTATAAAAGTCAGCTTGTAAGGGGGCGGGACTGAGTACGGCCCCGGCCCTTCGCGGCGGTCAGGTTCCCCCGCGCCGGCCGCCCCGGCACAACCCCAACATCCCCTACCGGCTGAGGATGCGTTCCCCACGGCGTGGGGAGGCCCCGAGCCGCCGCGCGGGGTATGCTGAAGGTAAACCCCTTTGGGGGCGCAGGGCATGGGCATTGTCACGCATCTGGTCCTCACCGAACCGGGCTTGCATGTGGGCAAGCACTCCGCGCGGCTGCGGGTCACCCGCATCAAAACGGGGGAGCGGGTGCTCGACGCGCCTCTGGTCCACCTGCAAAGCGTGCTCATCGCCTCCCGGGGCGTGAGCATCAGCAGCAACGCCATTCACGAATGCGTCGAGCGGGGCATTCCCATTTACTTCGTGCGCGGGCCGGGGCAGCCTTACGGCACCCTTTACAGCGCGCATTTGGTGGGAACCGTCGAGACCCGCCGCGCGCAGTTGCGGGCTTACGATGACGCGCGCGGCCGCACTTTGGCCCTGGCCTTTGCCCGGGGGAAAATCCAAAACCAGCAGGCTTTGTTGCGTTACGCGGCCCGCTATCGCAAAGAGCAGGCCCCTCAGGTCTATGAGGAAGTGCTGGCCGCGGCCACAGCCATGCGCGATGCCCTGGCCGAACTGGATGCCCTGACCCACAAGCCCACCCCTACCGTTGACGACCTGCGCGGCCCGCTGCTGGCCGTGGAAGGCCGTGCCGCCCAGCATTACTGGCAGGGCTTTGGCCGTCTTTTGCCCGCCGAACCCCCCTGGCCCGGACGCCTGGGCCGCGGCGCGCAGGACCCCATCAACCGGGCCCTCAACTACGGCTACGGCATTCTCTACGGCGTGGTGGAACGCGCCGCTTTGCTGGCCGGCCTGGACCCTTACGCCGGCTATTTGCACACCGACCGGCCCGGCAAGCCCAGCCTGGTCCTCGATTTGGTGGAAGAGTTTCGGGCCCCGGTGGTGGACCGCACCATTTTGGCCTATGTCAACAAAGGCCGCCCCTTGACCACCGCGGCCGATGGCCTGTTCCCCGCGGGGGTGCGCCAGGCCCTGGCCGAGGCCGTTTTCGCCCAGCTCGACCGCCGCCACCCCTATCGAGGGCAGTCGCTGCGCCTGGAGAGCATCGTGCAGCGCCAGGCCCGGGCCGTTGCCGCGTTTGTGCGGAACCCAACGGTGGGCTATGAGCCTTTTGCCTTTCGTTGGTGAGAGTCGGCCATGCGCTATTTGCTCATTTACGACATTCCCGACGACCGCATTCGTACCAAGGTGGCCGATTTTTGCTTAGATTATGGCCTGGACCGGGTGCAATACAGCGCGTTCGTGGGGCAGCTGAGCCGCAATCTGATGGACGAGTTGCTGCAAAAGGTGCGCCGCAAAATCGGCAAGCAGCCGGCCAAAATCCTGGTCATTCCCATCCCGGCCCAGGCCTGGAAAGAACGGGTGGAATGGGTGCAGGAAGCCGAGACGCCATGAGTGAAGCCGCGGCCCATCTGTGGGTTCCCCCAACCCCAGGGGAGGACGAAGACGCACCCCAGCCCCTGGACCTGGACGCCGGCCCCTGGGTGCTGCGGGTGAGCGACCTCAAGCAGTGGGCCTATTGCCCGCGCATTGTGTACTTCACCTACACCCTGCCCGTGCCCCGCAGCACGCCTTACAAGGTGGAAGCCGGACGGGAGGCGCATACCTCGTTGGTGGCCCGCTGGCAGCGTCGGGGCCTGCCCCGCGGGCTGCCCCGGGGTGAGGTGCAGTGGGAAGTGCCCCTCTGGGCGCCCGAGTTGGGGTTGAGCGGCAAGGTGGATGTGCTCATCACCACCGAGCGGGGGCTGGTTGTGGTGGATATCAAACACGCCCGGCGGGCCTTCCCGGGTTGGAAGGTGCAGGTGGCCGCGTATGCGTGGCTGGTGGAGCATGTGTTCCAACGGCCCGTGGTGCAGGCCTTTTTGTACCTGAGCCGGGCGCGGCGGGCCCAGGCGGTGGCCCTGACCCCCCGGCTGCGGGGTAAGGCCCAGGCGCTGGTCACCACCATCATGCGCGCCGTGCGCTCGGGCGCTATGCCCCCGCCGGCAGCCCAGCGCGGGCGCTGCGTTTCGTGTGAATTCCGTCGCTTTTGCAACGACATTTTTTGAGCGAGGCCACGATGAGCGATGAAGCACGCATTCACCCCGTGACTTTTGGCATTGGCTTTTTTGCCATGGGCCTGGAGATTTTTATCAATTCGGTACATCAGGGGCAGGGCCCGGTAGAGGTGGTGGTGTTCCTGCAGCGTTCTTTTTTGGTGTATTGGGGCCTGGATGGTGAAGCCATGGATACTGCATGGGAGCATTTTATACGCCTGCTTGATGATCCGGATCATAGGGATATCTTGCAGCGTTACCACGAAGCTGCCCGCGCCTTCGCGCGTAGCACCCGGGCCCGCGCGCGTTTGTGGTTGCTGCACGCCTGGGCCCTGGCCTTTGCCATCCATCGGTCAGAAACAGGGTCTTTGTACAATCTTCCTTATCGTATGCATTTGCTTTTGCAAAATATTCGCGATTATTTTGGATTTTCTGAGGATGAAGTGGTAGCAATTGTAGGGCAATCTGCGATATTGAGCGTCACACTGATGATGCTGCGGGAGAAGCGATGAATATCTTGACGGATTACTATGCGATACTGGGCGTTCCCACCACAGCCACCCGGCGGGAAATCGAGCGCGCCTATCGGCGCCTGGCCCGCCAATATCACCCTGATGTGAACCCTTCCCCTGAGGCGCACGAGCGCATGGCCGCCATCAACGAGGCCTACCAGGTGCTGCGGGACCCGGACCAGCGGGCCCAGTACAACCAGCGGCGGGGCTTTTGGCTGCAGCTGCAGCAGCAGGCCCCCCTGAGCTACCATGGGCCGGGCCTGCGGCCCGAATGGCCGGCCCTGTTGGCCCAGGCCCCGAGCTGGTGGGCCCCGCCGGCTTCCCCGCGCGAAATCCCCTTCGTGCGGCGGATTTTGCGTTTGTTGCGTCGGCGGGGCTATCGCCTGCTGCAGGGCTGGAAGCGCGAGGACCCCTGGATGGCCGATGTGCTGGTGCAGCGCCGGCGGCAGCGCACCCTGGTGCGCATCCACGATTATCCCATCATCGACGAGCAACATATCACGGCTCTGCGCGACTTGCCGTGGAAAGGGCCGAAAATCGTGCGCCGGGCGTATTTCACTTCGGGCATGTTTTGGCCCGCGGCTCGGGCGGTCGCCGACGAAGCGGGCATGGTGTTGTACGATGGCGCGCGGCTGGCGGAACTGGGCCTTTGACCGCACCAAAGGGTGGGGCGAGCACAGGGACTTTTTGCGCCCTGGCAGGGGGACAGGCGCAAAAGGCTTTGATATAAATTGCGTACTGCCGCGTGACTCGAGGATGGCCTCCCCGGGTTTTATGTTATATACCGGAACCGGCGGCAAAACCCCGGCTTTTTTGGACCCCAAAGGGATTTTCGGCGCCTACGGAGAAAAGTTGTGGTATACTGGAAGCCGACGGGTGAAAGCGCTGTTTCTGCGGGCCTGAGCGGTGCCGAAAAGCCCCTCGAGGGCCAAAAAGGTGGCTCAGGCCGGGGAGAGCGCCAGCGGTCTCACCCCCTTCGGCTCGCCTGGAGAGCACTGAAACGTTCGCTTGTCGTCGAGAAGCCGGGCGAATTCGATTTGTCTCACCCCCTTCGGCTCGCCTGGAGAGCACTGAAACTCGCGACGATACAGTATCGTCGCGAGAATTTTTGCCATGTCTCACCCCCTTCGGCTCGCCTGGAGAGCACTGAAACGGCGGTGGCGATGGCGATGTGCAGCAGCGCGGTGGTCTCACCCCCTTCGGCTCGCCTGGAGAGCACTGAAACGCAGTGCGGCCTCGCTGGGCTTTTCTACCTCGACCAGTCTCACCCCCTTCGGCTCGCCTGGAGAGCACTGAAACTCGCGGCGCGCGGCGAACACCTCGGCGGCGATTTGGGTCTCACCCCCTTCGGCTC
>Ga0256833_1002050_pt1 | contig 14486 bp, 9 predicted proteins | sample 356284metaG_FD_190535 | JGI IMG/M metagenome (GOLD analysis project Ga0256833, IMG submission 190535) | Hydrothermal vent microbial communities from Mid Atlantic Ridge, Atlantic Ocean - 356-284 | ecosystem: Environmental > Aquatic > Marine > Hydrothermal vents | place: Atlantic Ocean: Mid...
AAGGATGAAGTAGAGAGGGGTCAAGTATTAGCACAACCAGGAACAATAACACCACATAAGAAGTTTAAGGCACAGGTGTATATTTTAAGTAAGGAAGAGGGAGGAAGACATACACCATTCTTTAAAGGGTATAGACCGCAATTTTATATAAGGACGGCAGATATAACAGGGACAGTAGTAGAATTACCTGAAGGGCAAGAGATGGTAATGCCTGGGGATAATGTAGAGTTAACAGTAGAGTTAATGGAGCCAGTAGCGATAGAGGAGCAGATGAGATTTGCGATAAGGGAAGGTGGAAGAACTGTTGGTGCTGGTGTTGTAACTGAAATTATTGAGTAAAATAAATCTAGATTAGAGGATGAAAAATGCCGAGAGAAATAATAACTTTAGCTTGCACTGAATGTAAAAGGAAAAATTATACAACTACTAAAAATAAGAGAAAACATCAGGACAGATTAGAGCTTAGAAAATACTGTAAGTGGTGTAAAAAGCATACATTACATAGGGAGATTAAATAGTTAGTGGGGCAATAGCTCAGTTGGTAGAGCACGGGACTCCAAATCCCGCGGTCGGGGGTTCGAGTCCTCCTTGCCCCGCTTTATTTATTTTTATAGAGGATAAAATGAAATTAGGGGAAGCAATAAAGTTTCTAAAGGAAGTAAGGGAAGAGCTAAAAAAGGTTAGTTGGCCTTCTAAAGAGTTGGTAAGAAATGCAACGGTAGCAGTGATAGTTTTTACAATTATTTTATCAGTTTATCTTTGGAGCTTAGATTTAATATTTAAAAGAATTTTTGATTTTATTTTTAGATAATGCTTCATCTGAAAATTTAAACCGGGGTAGATGAATGTCAGAAAAAGATTATGAGCAGGAAAGTAAAATATCTTCTGAAAAAATAAGCAGTGATGCTGACAGTAGCAAAAAATGGTATGCACTTTATACACAATCTAATTTAGAAATTAGGGCTAAAGAAAATTTAGTTAAGTTATTAAAAATGAAAAATATGGAATATCTAGTTGATGAAGTTTTAGTGCCTGCCGAGGAAAAAGTTGTCATTAAATCTTTAGGTAAAGAAAAATATAAGCTCTCTTTAAAAGGTCCAAATAGAGAATTAGAGGTAATGGGAAAAAAGGGAATAACTAAATTTTTGTTGGAAGATGGGAAAGTAAAAGTTGTTGAAAGTGTTGAAGGCGATGAAGAATGTGTAAATAGACCACCTATATCAAAGCCAGGTCAAAAAATAAAATGTAATGAAAATAAAACTGAAGCTAAGATTGTGTTGGAAAATAAAATATTCCCCGGTTATTTATTGATAAAGGCAGAACTAAATGATGACTTAATAGATTTAATAAGAAAAACACCTTACATAATAGGTTTTGTAAGTGCTGGAGGTGTACCAGTACCATTAAAAGAAGAAGATATAATGAAAGTTTTAAATCAAATACAGAAGGGAGCTCCTAAAGTTAAAAAACTTTTATTCCAAAAGGGAGACCAAGTAAGAGTTATAGAAGGACCGTTTATGAACTTTACAGGTGTTGTTGAGGAAGTAATTCCAGATAAGGAAAAATTAATAGTATCAATTTCCATATTTGGTCGTTCTACACCGGTTGAACTTGAGTTCTCTCAAGTTGAAAAGATTTAGTAGAACGGCAAAAATAGAACTCAAGGAGGTGTAAAATCTATGGCAAAAAAGGAAGTTGGAAAAATTGAGTTGATGATACCGGCTCAACAGGCATCACCATCGCCACCTGTTGGACCGGCTTTAGGTCAGCATGGTGTTAACATTATGGAGTTTGTTAAAAGTTTTAATGCTGCTACATCAGAGTTTAAACCTGGGACTATTATACCGGTAGTTATTACTGTTTACTCTGATAGGTCATTTAAATTTGTTTTAAAAACTCCACCTGCATCATATCTTCTAAAGGAAGCTGCTGGTATAAAGAAAGGTGCTTCTGACCCTAAGAGAGAAAAAGTTGGAAAGGTTACTAGGGCACAACTGGAAGAAATTGCAAAGACAAAGATGAAAGACCTAAACACTGAAGATTTAGAGACAGCAATTAAGATTATTGCAGGGACAGCTCGTTCAATGGGAATAGAAGTAGAAGGATTGGAGGCGTAGAAGATGGCAAAAAGAGGAAAGAAATATTTAAATGCCTTAAAGCTTGTTGATAAAAATAAGCTTTACTCACTTGAAGAGGCAGTGGAAAAACTAAAAGAGATGGAAAAAGTTTTACAAAGGAGATTTGATGAAACAGTAGAATTAATATTCAATCTTGGAGTTGACCCAAGATACCCAGAGCAAATGGTTAGAGGTTCCGTTGTTTTACCCCATGGATTAGGTAAAGAGTTAAAAGTTTTAGTTATAACTCAAGGGGAAAAATTAAAGGAAGCTGAAGAAGCAGGAGCAGATTATGTAGGTGGGGAAGATATAATTGAGAAAATATTAAAGGAAGGATGGACTGATTTTGATGTTGTTATTGCATCTCCTGATATGATGCCTAAAGTTGCTAAATTAGGAAGAATATTAGGACCTAGAGGATTAATGCCTAATCCAAAGGTAGGAACAGTTACTCAGAATATAAAGAAGGCAGTAGAGGAGGCTAAGAAGGGAAGGGTTGAGTTTAAAGTAGATAAAACTGGAAACTTACATATTCCTATAGGAAAGATTTCTTTTGATAATCAAAAGCTTGTTGAAAATGCTTATGAAGTTATAGATGTGGTTCAGAAGTTGAAACCATCAGGTTTAAAGGGGCAATATATGAAAAATGCAGTGTTAAAGACTACTATGAGCCCTTCTGTAAAACTTGATTTAGCTTCCATACTAAGAAGCTTAGAAACTAAAGCGGCTTAATCGGAGGGAATAAATAATGACAACAACATTAAGACCTGCATTACAAAAAAAAGCAAAACTGGTTGAAGAGGTTAGAGAGAAGATAGAAAATGCTAAGTTAATGGTTGTATTTGATTTTACAGGTATAGATGCCAATGCAATGGCTGACTTTAGAAAAAGGATAAAACAAAAAAATGCAGAGATAAAAGTATTGAAAAACTCTATATTAATAAGGGCTTGTAGTAATACTCCTTTATATGATAAAATGGAAATCTTCAAAGGTCCCTCTGCTGTGATTTTAGCTTATGAGGATATAGTAGATGCAGCAAAGGCTCTAAAGGAGTTTTTAAAAAATAATGAAGCAGCAACGGTAAAAGGTGGTTTATTAGAGGGAGAGTATGTTTCTCCAGAGCAGATAGATGCTATAGCTTCACTACCTTCAAGGGAAGAGCTTTTAGCACAACTATTTGCAACAATGAAAGCACCTATTACAAACTTTGTGAGAGTATTAAATGCAGTACCTCAAAAGTTTGTAATGGTTTTAAATGCTATAAAGGAAGAAAAAGAGAAACAAGGTTAATTAAAACTTAAAAATCTAGAAAGGAGGTTTAAATAGTATGGCAGCAATAACTAAGGAAGAAATTAAAGAAGCTATTAAAAACATGACTGTTTTAGAGTTAGCTGAATTAGTTAAAGAGCTAGAGGAAGAGTTTGGAGTTTCTGCAGCAGCTATGGTGGCGGCAGCTCCTGCGGTTGGTGGAGCTGGTGGAGAAGCTGAGCCTGAAAAAACTGAGTTTGATGTTATATTAGTAAGCCCCGGTGATAAGAAAATAAATGTTATTAAAGTTGTTAGAGAAATCACTGGTTTAGGATTAAAAGATGCTAAAGCATTAGTTGATAGTGCACCAAAAGCTGTAAAAGAAGGTGTTTCTAAGGAGGAAGCTGAACAAATTAAAGCTAAACTTGAAGAAGCTGGTGCACAGGTGGAAATTAAATAAATATATCATCAAATATATGAAAAAATTTAACTCCTCTCTATACATACTTATAAGGCAGGCTCTCTCCATAGGGTCTGCCTTTATTTATTTATAGACTTGTAAACTACAAAAATCTTTTTATGTTAACAAAAATCACACTTAGAAGGTGGGAAGAATGAGAAATATTAAATCTTTAAAATATAACCCCTTAAGAAAAAGTCTCGCTAGAAGAAAAGAAGTTATAGCACCACCAAATCTTTTACATGTTCCTAAAAACTCATTTGAAAGTTTCGTCCAGTTTAATAAAAACCCTTACAAAAGAGAAAATAAAGGTTTAGAAGGAATATTTAGGTCATCTTTTCCATTTGTTGACCCAAACGGACTAATTGAGATTAGATACATAGCCTATGAATTAGGCGATTGGGAATGTGGAAGGTGTAGAAAACCTTTACCAGATGATGTTGTAGGTGGTCCAGAAGTTCCATGTCCACACTGTGGTGGAGAATTAATATACAAGGAAAAACATACAGTTGAAGAGTGCGAATATAAAGGACTTACATACAGTGCACCTTTAAGGGTTCTACTAGAATTAGTTATAAATGAAATTGACCCTGAAACAGGTGAAGTAAAGGTAAAAAGAAAAAAGAAACAGAAGGTTTACTTTGGAGATATTCCTCTATTAACTAAAAATGCTTACTTTATTATAAATGGAACTACAAGAGTTGTTGTATCTCAATTAATTAGGTCTTCTGGAATATTTTTTGAAGCTAAAGAGGATAAAACAAAAGATATTCTAACAAGAATTATATATAAAGGTTCTGTTATTCCAGAAAAAGGTTCTAGATTAGAGTTTGAGTATGCTACAAACATAGAGATATTTAATGCCAAAATAGATAGAAGAAAGGTTTTAGGAACAACGATTTTAAGAGCATTTGGATTAGATACTGCATATAAAATACTTAAAGCCTTTTATGGAGATGTTAAAAGATTTAAGGTTAGTTTAGACGGATATAAAGATACAGATGAAGGTTTAAACTATACAGATGATGAGCTCCTTGAATTATTACAAAACCACGAGATATTTATAACATACACTAAAGAAGAAAAGGATGAGAAGGGACATTTAATAAAGATAAGACATGAAAAATATGTAGAGCCTGAAAACTTAGCTAAGTATTTAAAAGATGATAGAATAGAGATTGAGGAAATTACAGCAATTTCTTTAATGACAACAAATAAATCTTTATATGGAGATATTATAGTAGAAACTTTAAAGAAAGATGAGCCACAGATAAATGCTTCATTCACATTTAAAGATGCTGCTAGAGTTGATATATACAGAAAAATGAGACCTACCGATACAGCTGTTATAGACCCTAAAGCTTTCCTAAAGAGAGCTAATGAGTTATTTGAGTATATATTCTTTGAGCCACAGAGATATGATTTATCTAAAGTTGGAAGAGTTAAAATAAATGCAAAAGTTCATGAAATACCAAAAACCATAAAACCTTTAGATTTAGATACTCTGTTGGAAAAATATCCTCCTTTAGCTTTAGATGAAGATGTTGAAGTTAACGGAGAAGTTTTAAAAGCTGGAACAAAGATAGACCAGTTAGTTATAGAAAAACTTAAAAATGCTGATTTTACAGAAATTAAAGTTAAACAGTATTTAGATGATGAAGCTAGATTTATACTTCTTCCTGATATTATTGCAATAGTTAAATATTTACTTGAATTAAGATTAGGGAAAAGAGATGTTGACGATATAGCACATTTAGGAAACAGAAGAGTTAGACCTGTCGGAGAATTATTAGAAAACCAAGCTAGACTTGGCATTGTCAGAATGCAAAAGGCATTTAAAGATAGAGTTGCAACTGTTGACATAGATGACCCTAACCTTAAAGTAGCAGATATAATTAATCCAAGATATGTTACAGGCTCAGTTGTAGAGTTTCTAAAAGGTGGACAGTTAGCTCAATTTATGGACCAAGCAAATCCTCTTGCAGAGCTAACCCATAAGAGAAGACTATCTGCTTTGGGACCTGGTGGATTAACTAGGGACAGTGCTAAGTTTGAAATTAGGGACGTTCACCCTACACACTACGGTAGAGTATGTCCAATAGAAACACCAGAGGGACAAAACATTGGATTAATTTCATCTATGACAGTTTATGCTAAACTTAACGAATTCGGATTTTTAGTATCTCCTTACAGAAAGGTTAAGGACGGTAAAGTTTTAAATGAGATAGAGTATTTAGCTGCTTATGATGAAGAGAAGTATATAATTGCTCAAGCTAACGCTCCAATTGATGAAGAAGGAAACTTTTTAGCTGATAGAGTTTTAGCAAGAGCTAAAGGGGATATACGACTGGTCCATCCTAAAGAAGTTGATTATATGGATGTATCTCCTAAACAGGTTGTTTCTGTATCAGCTTCATTAATACCATTCCTAGAGCATGACGATGCAAACAGGGCATTAATGGGTTCTAACATGCAGAGACAGGCTGTTCCATTACTTAAGACTGAGTATCCACTTGTTGGAACAGGAATGGAGACTATAGTGGCAAGGGACAGTGGCTCTGCAGTAGTTGCTAAGAGAGGTGGAGTTGTTGAAAGTGTATCTGGAGATAGAATTGTTATAGCTGTTAATCACGATGAAATAAATCCAAATGACCCGTTAGATATAGGTTTAGATGTTTACGAGTTAGCTAAATTTAAGGGCTCTAATCAAGCTACATGTATAAATCAAAGGCCATTAGTTAGAAAGGGAGATAGAGTAGAGAAAGGCACAATTATAGCAGATGGGCACTCAACATATAAGGGAGAGTTGTCTCTCGGAAAAAATGTGTTAGTAGCATTTATGCCTTGGAGAGGTTATAACTTTGAGGATGCGATAGTAATATCTGAAAGACTTGTTAAAGATGATGTATTTACTTCTATACATATTGAAGAGTTTGAGTGTGAAGCTAGAGAGACAAAACTTGGACCTGAGGAGATAACAAGAAATGTTGTCGGAGTTTCTCAAAAAGCTTTAGCAAATCTAGATGAACATGGAATTATAAGGGTTGGAGCTTATGTAAAACCGGGAGATATACTAGTTGGAAAGGTTACTCCAAAGGGAGAAAGTCAACCTACTCCTGAAGAAAAGTTATTACTTGCTATATTTGGAGAAAAGGCTTCAGAAGTTAAAGATACATCCTTAAGAGTTCCTGCAGGTGTTGAAGGTATAGTAATAGATGTTCAAGTTTTCGCTAGAAATAAACCAGATAGAAGACAGGACAGTTATATAAAAGAGTTAATGGAAGAGGAGATAGAAAGATTAGATAAAAAACTTGAAGAGAAAAAGAAATTTATACAAAAAAGAAGAGATGAGCTTGTAAAAGAGCTAATAATAGGTGAAGAAGTTCCTAGAGATATTAAAATAGCTGGAAAAACAATTCTTCAGAAGGGAGATAAAATAACTGAAGATACTGTAAATGATGTTTTAAGATTTATTGTTGTTAATCCTAAAGGCTTCCTGTCAAATCCTGAGGTTGCTGAGAAAGTTGAAAAGGTTGTTAATAAAGCTAAACTTCAGTTGGAGCTTTGGGAAAATATTTATGAAAAACAGAAAGCTACAGTTTTAAAAGGTTCAGACTTAAAACCGGGCGTTAACGAGTTAGTTAAAGTTTATATAGCTCAAAAGAGAAAAATACAAGTTGGAGATAAAATGGCAGGAAGACACGGAAATAAAGGTGTTGTGTCTATAGTTCTGCCAGAGGAAGATATGCCATTTATGGAGGATGGAACTCCAGTTGATATAGTTTTAAATCCTCTAGGTGTTCCTTCCCGTATGAACGTTGGACAGATATTAGAAACTCATCTAGGTTTAGCTGCTAAAAAGTTAGGAGAACAGTTGGCTAAGGAGCTGGAAAAGTTAACTTCAAAAGAGGCTATGATAGAGAAGATAGTTGAGTATTACAAGATAGCTAATGACACTGCTGGAGAGATAGCTAAAAGATACAGAGATGAGGAGATAGAAGAATTAAGAGAGTATTTAGAAAGTTTAGATGAAGAAACATTAAAGGCAGTTATAAAAGACTTTAAAGAGATAGGAATACCTGTAAAGACACCTGTTTTTGAAGGTGCTACAGAGGAAGATATTAAAACTATGCTTAACAAGGTTGGTATTAAAAAAACTGGAAAGGTTAAACTTATAGACGGTAGAACAGGAGAGCCTTTTGAGTTTGAGGTTACAGTTGGTTATATGTATATGTTAAAACTAATACATATGGTTGATGATAAAATACACGCCCGCTCTACAGGTCCTTACTCACTTATCACACAACAGCCTCTTGGAGGAAGGGCACAGTTCGGTGGTCAAAGATTTGGAGAAATGGAAGTTTGGGCATTGGAGGCACATGGAGCAGCATACACACTTCAAGAGATGTTGACTGTAAAATCAGACGACATAGAAGGTAGAAAGAGAGTTTATGAGGCAATAATTAAAGGTAAATACTCTTACGATATAGGTATACCTGAATCATTTAAAGTTTTAGTAAGAGAACTAAAAGCTTTAGCTTTAGATGTTGAATGTAAGATGGAAGATGGAAAAACTCAAGCCTGTGATAAGGTTGATTTGGTAAGTAAAAATAAAGACAAAAAGGGAATTTTTAATTAATAAAATTTTCTAAAATAAGAGAGGATTTATTTTCCCTCACTTTTTCTTTAACCATTTCTAAATAGGAGGTTTAAAGCCTTGATAAATGAAAGCAATAAAGCAAAAGGTGTAATGCCTTTTGAAAGTATAAGATTAGCATTAGCTTCACCAGAAAAAATAAGAGAGTGGTCTTATGGAGAAGTAAAAAAACCTGAAACTTTAAACTACAGAACTTTAAAACCTGAAAAGGATGGTTTATTCTGTGCAAAAATATTTGGACCTGTAAAAGATTATGAATGTTTATGTGGAAAATATAAAAAGAAAAAGTATGAAGGAACTATATGTGATAGATGTGGAGTAGAAGTTACAAGGTCTGATGTAAGAAGAGAAAGATTTGGACATATAGAATTAGCTTCACCTGTTGCTCATATATGGTATTTAAAATCTACTCCATCAAAGATAGGAAATCTTTTAGGATTAACATCTAGAGATATTGAAAGAGTTATATACTTTGAAAGTTATCTCATCATAGAGCATCCAGAGGAAGAAGAAGAAGAGATTTTTGAAAAAGACCCATCAACTATTCCCTTACAGGATGGAGCTTTAACTAAGTATGTAAAACTTCATGTTAAATCTGAAGAAGAGTTTAGAGAAGCTTATGAGTACGAACATTCAGATAAATATGAATATGGAATGGGAGCAGAGAAGGTAAAGGAGCTCCTCTCAAGAATTGATTTAGAGGCCTATGCCAAAAAGTTAAGAAAAGAAATGAAGATATATGCAATAGGTTATGATGAATTAGGAAGGGAGTTTAAAGAAGCTCAAGAGAGACTGTATAAAAAAATAGTGTTAGAAATAGCTAAAAAGCTAGCTGAAGCAGGTATAAAGTTTGGAGAGTTAATTCCTACAGAGAAAGAAGTTGATGCAGTATTAACTAAAGATTACTATCTTGTTATAGACCCTAAAGATGCTCCTATCTTAGAGGGACAATTGCTACATAAAGAAGAAGTTGAAGAATTAAAAGCTCAATATGGAGAAAATAGCTTTGTAGTTGAAACTGGACCAAAAGCTATAGAGCTGTTATATAACAGATACAGAGAGAGAAATAAAGAAATACCTCTATTTAAAAATATAAAGGATATTGTTAGAAAAACTATATTAAAAGAGGTTGCAGAACAGAGATTAAAGAAATTAGTTAGAAGATTAAGACTTGTAGAAGCATTTATTAAATCAGGGAATAAACCTGAATGGATGATATTAGATGTAATACCTGTAATACCACCAGATTTAAGACCACTAATACCTTTAGATGGTGGAAGATTTGCGACTTCAGACTTAAATGATTTATACAGAAGAGTTATAAACAGAAACAACAGATTAAAGAGATTAATTGAGCTTGATGCTCCTGAGATAATCATAAGAAATGAAAAAAGAATGCTTCAAGAGGCAGTTGATGCTCTAATAGATAATGGAAGAAGAGGAAGAGTTGTTACTCAGAATAATAAACCTTTAAAATCTCTATCAGATTCATTAAGAGGTAAACAGGGAAGATTTAGACAAAATCTACTTGGAAAAAGGGTCGATTACTCAGGTCGTTCAGTTATAGTGGTAGGTCCAGAACTCCAAATGCATGAATGTGGATTACCTAAAATAATGGCTTTAGAGTTATTTAAACCATTTGTATATAGAAGATTGGAAGAAAAGGGTTATGCTACTTCTATAAAGAATGCTAAAAAGATGGTAGAAGAAAAGGATCCACGAGTTTGGGAATGTTTGGCAGAAGTGGTTAAACAACATCCTGTATTACTAAACAGGGCTCCAACTCTACACAGAATGTCAGTTCAAGCATTTGAGCCTGTTCTAGTGGACGGAAAAGCTATAAAACTACATCCACTTGTATGTCCACCATTTAACGCAGATTTTGATGGAGACCAAATGGCAGTTCATGTTCCTCTATCAGTGGAAGCTCAGATAGAAAGTTATGTTTTAATGCTATCTACTCAGAATATTCTATCTCCTGCACACGGAAAACCTATAACAATGCCTTCTCAGGATATAATCCTAGGCTCCTACTTCTTAACACAGATAGTTGAAGGTGTTAAAGGAGAAGGAAAAGTTTTTGCATCTGAGGAAGAGGCTATACTTGCATATGAGCTTGGAAAGGTAGACTTACTGGCAAAAATAAAAGTTAGAAAAGATGGAAAACTTATAGAAACATCTGTAGGAAGACTTATATTCAATCAGGTATTACCTGACGGTTTCAGATTTGTAAATGAGCCATTAGATAAGAAGAAAATATCAAATATAATCTCTGAAATTTATGACCAGTTTGGAATAGAGATTACAGCAACAACCCTCGATAAACTGAAGGAATTAGGTTTTGAGTATGCAGCAAGAGCTGGTATATCAATATGTGTAGATGATTTAAAAGTTCCTTCTAATAAAAAGGAAATTGTTAAGAAGGCAGAGGAAGAAGCTGAAAAAGTATGGCAACAGTATGTAAACGGAATAATTACCAAAGGTGAAAGATACAACAAGGTAATTGATATATGGTCTCAAACAACAAACGAGATAACTCAATTAATGTTTGAAGAGATAGAAAACTCAGTTATAGAGGAAAACGGTAAAAAATATCCGGGAATATTTAATCCAATCTACATGATGGCACTATCAGGTGCAAGAGGTAATAAGAACCAGATAAGACAGCTTGCTGGTATGAGAGGATTAATGGCAAAACACTCAGGGGACTTTATTGAAACTCCAATCAGGTCTAACTTTAGGGAAGGTTTAACAGTTGTAGAATACTTTATTTCTACATATGGGGCTAGAAAAGGTCTAGCTGATACTGCATTAAAAACGGCAGTTGCAGGTTATCTAACTAGAAGACTTGTTGATGTTGCCCAAGATGTTGTTATAACTAATGATGATTGTGGAACAACAAAAGGATTAGAAGTTTCTGCAATTATAGAAGGTGGAGAGATAGTAGTTCCTTTAAGAAGTAGAATATTAGGAAGATACGCAGCTGAAGATATAGTTGACCCATATACAAATGAAGTGATTGTAAGAAGAGATGAGGAAATAGACGAAGAGAAAGTTTCAAGAATTGAGGAAGTTGGAATAGAAACAGTAAAAATAAGGTCTGTGTTAACCTGTGAGCAGAAAAGGGGAGTTTGTGCTAAATGTTATGGAAGAGATTTATCACAGAAAAAACTTGTTGATATTGGGGAAGCAGTAGGAATTATTGCGGCACAATCAATCGGTGAACCGGGAACACAGTTAACAATGAGAACATTCCATATAGGTGGAGCGGCAACGGCTCAAAAAGTTCAAACTAAACATACAGCTAACCATGACGGAATTGTTAAACTTTTAAATGTAAAAACTGTAGAAAATAAGAAAGGTGATATTTTAGTTATAAACAGAGAAGGTGCTATTCAGATAGTGGATGAAGAAGGTAAGATTAAAGAAAGATATCCACTACCTTATGGTGCAAAACTTTATGTAAAAGATGGTGAAAAGGTTAAGAAAGGGGAAGTTTTAGCTGAGTGGGAAGCATTCGCAACACCTATAATTGCAGAGGTAAGTGGAAAGGTAGAGTTAAGAGATATAATTCTAGATGTTACATTAAGAGAAGAAGTTGACCATATTACTGGTAAAACAATTATGGATATATCATTTATGAGACCTAAAGATGCGGTCTTACACACTCCAAGAATTGTTATAAAGGGAGATGACGGAAAAGAATATACTTACGATTTACCAGTTAACACAATACTTATGTTCTCTAGAGACAAGTTAAAAACTAAATGGGATATTTGCCCTGCTTGTTCAGAAGATGAAAAAACAGAGGTTCAACATAAATATTTAGAGGCTAAGGAAGACTTTAGAGTTGAGGCTGGAGAAGTATTAGCAAAAATACCAAAAGAGACTGCCAAGGTTAGAGATATAGTTGGTGGTTTACCAAGAGTTGAAGAATTATTAGAGGCTAGAGAGCCTAAGAATAAAGCTATAGTTTCAGAGATAGACGGGACTGTAAAAATTTACGAAGACGCTGAAGAGATAATAATTTATAATCCTATAACTGGTAAGTCGGAGACTTACAATGTTCCGAAAGATGCATTTGTTATAGTTAAGAACGGACAACAGGTAATGGAAGGACAGCCTTTAACTGACGATGGTTCCATAAAAGCAGAGTTTGATGGAATAGTTAGATTAAGGTCTAGAGGATTTAAGATAATTGTTTACAATAAAGAAACAGGTTTACAGAAAGAGTATGAGATACCAAAAGGTAAATTCATAATAGTTAAGGATGGAGAAAGTGTTAAAGCAGGAGACCCTCTAACTGATGGAACTCCTAACCCACATGACATCTTAAAGATTATGGGACCTGAAGAGTTGGCTAAATTCCTAGTTAAAGAAGTTCAAATGGTTTACAGATTACAGGGAGTTGATATTAACGATAAACATTTTGAAGTGATAATAAGACAGATACTAAGAAAAGTTAAGATAGTTGACCCAGGAGATAGCAGATTTTTATTAAATGAGATTGTTGATAAGATAGATTTTGAAGAGGAAAGCAGAAGAGTTAGAGAAGAAGGTGGAACACCTCCTAAAGCTGAGCCTGTGTTAGTTGGTATTACTAAAGCCTCTCTATCTACTAGAAGCTGGATTTCTGCAGCTTCATTCCAAGAAACTACAAGGGTATTATCAGATGCTGCTGTAGAAGGTAAGGAAGATAAACTAGAAGGTCTCAAAGAAAATGTGATTATAGGTAATATTGTTCCCGCAGGAACAGGTATAAAACAGTATACAGAGGTTGATGCTATACTGGAAGAAGAAACTAAACTAGAAAATCTTTTCTAAACCTTCTTTTCTTTTTCCTTTTATCTTTTATAATGAAAATGTTCACAGGATATACATTCTGGAGAGTGTATTACTAGTTGAATATCACAACCGTATATATTAGACAAAATATTTTCTCTAAAAAACTCATTAGGATTTCCGTAAAAATGGAGATACCTATTTAATCCTGCTACTTTATCAACATACTTACCAATCACTCCAATATCATGGGAAACCATCACAACTGTTAAATTTTCCTCTTTCTTTAATTTAGCTAAAAACTCGTAAAAATTTTCTTGAGCTACAACATCAACTCCTGTAGATGGTTCATCTAAAAATATTATTTCAGGTTTTGCTACTAAAACTCTGGCTATAGAAACTCGCTGTTGTTGTCCACCTGAAAGATTTGTAAACGGATAATCTTTAAACTTTAGCATTCCAACAAAGTCTAAATATTTTGTAGCTAGCTCGTACTTTTCTTTTTTAGATAATCTTTTATTTACCAATCCTAACAGGACAACATCTAAAGCTGAAAATGGGAAATCTTTAGGAATAGATGATTTTTGAGGTAAATAACCAACTTTTCCGCTTTTTATAGCTTTTTTAGGAGAGTTTCCTAACAGCTCAACTTTTCCATTTGTGGCTTTTATAAAACCTAAAATTGTTTTTAATAATGTTGTTTTCCCACTACCATTTGGACCAACAATTGCTATTATTTCTCCCTTTTTTACTGAAAAGGTTATATTCTCTAAAACTACCTTTTTCCCAAATTTAACTGTTAGATTTTCTACTTTTAAGGCTATCTCTGTATTCATCTTTATATCCTTCAATTAAAATGTTTAAAATGTTTAATATGGTAATACAAATTTCCTACACTTATATTTAAAGCATTCGCTATACCTGGATTAGTTGTATTGTAATAACCTTGCTCTGCAAAAAGTTTACAAGCTGTTTTTTATTATTTCCAATTTTTTTCTCCTTTTTAGCAGCCCTTGGCAAACTTTTCCCCCTATCTATATATTTCTTATTGAAGCCTTCTTCTTTAAAAGATTAATCCATTTATCAATTCCTTCCCCTGTTTTTGTGGAAAGTAAAATAACATCGACTTTCGGATTTAATTTTTTTGTTTCCTCTACTGCTTTTTCAATATTAAAATCAAAATAGGGTAAAAGGTCAATTTTTGTTATGAGTAGAAGGTCT
>Ga0256833_1002051_pt1 | contig 14485 bp, 13 predicted proteins | sample 356284metaG_FD_190535 | JGI IMG/M metagenome (GOLD analysis project Ga0256833, IMG submission 190535) | Hydrothermal vent microbial communities from Mid Atlantic Ridge, Atlantic Ocean - 356-284 | ecosystem: Environmental > Aquatic > Marine > Hydrothermal vents | place: Atlantic Ocean: Mid...
CATCTTTGAAAACCTATCAGGGAAAACCATCATCTTTATCACCCACAGGTTTACCCACATGGACAAAATGGACAGAATATTCGTCCTGCACAGGGGCAGAATAGTTGAAAGTGGGACGCTCCCAGAACTCCTCTCCACGCCGGATGGTCTTTTCAGGAAAATGTGGGAGATCCAGAGAGAAATCCTCTACTCCAGATAGTTGAGAATTTCCATCAGGTCATGGATATTTTTTGCCCGGGGATGGCTCCTTTCACCGATCAAGAAACTTTCGTCAGCCACATCGAACATGGGAAAGTCGTTTTTTCCGTCTCCTACCGCAAAGGTCTTCACCTTGTAGTATTTCTTGTAAAGCTCAACCAATCTCTCCATGCCTCTTCCCTTATCCGTTTTGCCGAGGACAGATATGAACCTGCTTCCCTGCTGACATGTGAGGCCCCTTGATGAGAGAACTTCAACAAAGCCGGAATCTCTGAATTCAAAGATGGTCTCAGAAAACTCCCTCTCACGAGCAAGGCGTGCAAGGAAGTCGTCCATTCCAAGATACATCTTTACCTCTTCAAGGGTTGAGTTGGCGTAGTACTTGAGACCGTATTTCCCTTCTACTTCCCGTAAATTCTCAACGATGTGTTCGTAGGGTACACCGAGCTGAATAAAAAGGTAACCCCCTCTTTCAGGAAGGGTAAGTCCGGGGAAAAATCCATCGGGTATGTAAACACCACTACCGTTTTCCACGATGAAAGGAGTAGATAGACCAAAAACTTCCCTGTAATACTCCTGCTCCTTCCTCGTTTTGGAAGAATTCAGAATGACATCGAATCCCATCTTTTTCAGACGGTTAACGACAACTAAACCTCTGTCCGGGTTGTAGTTCTCATCAATCAGGGTTTTGTCTATGTCAAAAAAGATGAGTTTTTTCACTCAAGGATGACGAGTGTGTCAGAGCGTTTTTTAACCTTTTTAAACCATCTTTCTATGTCAATTTCACCTGTGGGTGCCATGGCGCGGGGCTTTGGAGGTATCTCTCCTTTTTTCAGTATCTTCCTTGAGTAGAGCTCCTCAAGGATCCTCTTTTTCACATTTTCCGTACACATCTCACAGTGATATATCTCAGCGAGTGAGACGAGTATCATTTCGTTAATGTGCTCTGTCCCTTTTTCCTCATGAATATGCGGGTTCAGGGTCTCGATCTGGAAGATTTCAATCCCCTGTTCGTAAACATCCTTCAGCTTTTCCGGGTGATTGGGCCGGGTCATTCTATCGAGAAGGAACACGAGCTGATGGGTTTCAACAGCGTAACCGGAGGAGAAGGACATGAGGTCGGCCAGTTTGATGGACATGGCGTGCTCGCCGGCGTTTCCGGTAACAAAAATGTCCGTCTCAAATCCAGTTCTGTCAGCAACGAGGAGGTTGAGATACCTGTTGGTAATCTCGCTCACCCTTCCCCGGCGCCTGAAGTACAGCCCTCTCTGCATGACCTTGGGCTTGTGCCTCCACTTGAGTCTCACCATGGTGTAATCACTATCACTCATAAGAATACCGGCGGCATAGTCCTTAACATACTCGTTGACCGCCCCGGGTATGTAGTTGTCCGCATCAATGAATCCCACATATCTGGCACCAATGGCCTTGGCAAGCATTACACCAAGGAGCATACCTTCTCCCTTTCCAAACCTTATGAGGCCGTCGTTCTCGTCTATGATGTCCATGTAGCCCTGCTCTTTAAAGGCCTCGGCTGCTCCCATGTCTTTCTGATGGATGATCATAACCCTTGAATGGGTCAGAGAATAATAGTGCTTCACGAGCTCTATCTCCATCTTGAAGTGGTTGGGTATGTCCTTCTGGCTTGCAGAAACGACGATTATAGGACACCTGTGAGGGATGGCTTTGAGCACACCGTCAAGCAGGTGCAACTTCTCGTTTTTAAGCGGTATTACAATGGCAAGATCTTTAAAAATTTCGTAAATCTCTTCCCGTGGAATGTTGTTCACTAATGAACTCTCAACGACCTCTGTCTCAGTGTCAAACTTTATGACCTTCTGAGACTCGTGAACGATTAAGGGACCAAAAATTTCTTTATACACAGAAGACTCCAGTATCATGACTACCTCCGGTATAGTTCAGTATAACACACCTCCCTGATTTTTTCAACCGGATTTGTTAGAAAAATAGAACACGATTTGAAAATTTCAGGTTTTATTTTTAAAAATATCGGCTGTAGTAAAACAAAATCCGGTTATTGTAAAGTTAGTTCGTAGTAACGAACAAAATTGATGACATCCCGAGAGTAGGGTGTTATAATTTTTCCATGAGCAGAAAAAATGTCCTCATCGTGGCAATTCTGGGGCATTTCCTTGACCACCTGTTTATCCTATCATTCTCGGTCCTCATTCCCGTTTTTAAAAACATTTTTTCAGTCAGTTATACTCACATAGGGTTTGCAGGCAACATCATCTACTTCATGTTTGGCCTCGGCGCCCCCTTATCCGGCTTCCTGATAGACAGAATCGGAGCCTACAGGGTAATAAAGGTGTACGCATCAGGTGCCACCGTCGCACTGTTTTTCATCGTTCTTGCCCCATCCTTTACTATCGTTATCGCAGGGTTCGTTCTCCTCGCTGCCTTTGCAAGCCTTTTTCATCCCGCAGGTTACTCTTTTATCACCCTCAACATAGAGGAACCCGGTACTGCACTGGGTATCATGGGGGTTGCCGGCACCCTCAGTGTGGCTCTCACCCCTGTCATCGTTTCCTCTCTCGCTGATCAATTTGGCTGGCGCATCGCCCTGCTCCTCCTGGCCCTCGTTTCACTCCTCTACTCAGGTCTCCTCTTCCGATTCGGAGAGGAGGTCGCACATCACAAAAGGCCACCTGGCCACGGAGAAGTACAGGGATACATCCTCATTCCCATCATATTTATCCTCGTATTTGGTGCCCTCAACGGCTTTACTTACCGTGGCTTCGTGACATACCTCCCCGCCTTCTTCACTGAAAGGACAGGCACACTCCTGAAGGGCGGTATGTACTCAACCCTCGTACTCCTCACAGGAATCGTTGGTCAGCTTGTAGGTGGTAAACTGGCTGAGAGTGAAAGGAGGGAAATCTATTATGTCGCGGTCACCTTCCTGAGCCTTCCATTTCTCCTTGCAACCTACTTTGTCAAAGGCAACATTGCCCTCGCCACAGTGACAGGATTCTCACTCATGTACTTCGGGTTCCAGCCCCTCTCTAACCGCCTCATCGCTGCTTACACATCCTCTGAATTCAGAGGAAGGTTCTACGGCATAACTTTCTTCCTCAACTTCGGCGTGGGGTCCCTCGCCGTTTCCTCAGGGGGCTACCTTGCAGACAGATTCGGCATCCATTCCGTGTTTCTCATGATAAGTACCAGCCTCTTCGCCGCATTTCTCGTCGGCCTTGCCCTGCTCCTCTACCTCAGGGCTCATCGGAAATAAATTCTGGAAGGATTTTCCCACCTACAGGATAATCTAATCCATGAAAATCCACAGACTGACAGTCGGCCCCTTTCATACGAACTGTTACATTATCCAGATAAATGAACACTGCTTCATCGTTGATCCTGGTGGTGATGTGGACCGCATAATTAACAAAATTTATCACCTCCGATGCACACCCCTCGCCATCGTTGCCACCCATGCCCACTTTGACCACATACTCGGCGCAAAACCCCTGAAAGAGAGATTCAACATCCCATTCTGGATGCACAGAGAGGACCTCCCTGTACTCCTCGCTCAACCTGCATTTGTAAAACACTTCTGGGGAATTGAACTTCCTGACACTATTGACAGTGTTGATAGATTCCTCGATGAGGGAGATGCACTCAACACAGGCGTGAAGGTGATCCATACCCCCGGTCACTCTCCCGGCTCAATCACACTGGCAGGTGACGGTTTCCTGATCGTGGGAGATGTGATCTTCAAAGACGGTTACGGCAGAACAGATCTCCCGGGAGGTAACGAAAGCCTGCTTTTCAGGTCAATTTCTCGAATACTTTCCTATCCTGACAACACCTCTGTACTTCCCGGTCACGGAGAGGTAACAACCGTCGGATACCTGAGAAAAATCACCGATCTATGGTAAGGTCGCAGTAGGAGAAGTCACCTGACCTGTGTATCCCACCCCTGTTGAACTTCACACCATAATCAAATGTGGGACCATCGTAAACGAAAGTGTGGAATTCCCCGTTTTCACCCATGGGATCCACCCCTGAAGGAAGGTCGTTGAGAAAACTCCTGTCAAACTCCCTGCAGAGAAATTCCTCTGATAGTCTTGTTCTATCAATAACAACTACCACTGTCCTGAATCCAAGATCCACAAACTCCTCAGCGAGTTTTCTCGTGTCCCTTCTCCAGAGTGGAAAGATGGGTTTAAGATCCAGCCTTTTTAAAAGTTCTTCACGGAATTTTCTTATGTCTTCGAGGAAAATGTCACCAAAAATCACACCATCAAGGCCAACGGAATAAGCGATCTTTCTCAGGGTAGAAAGAGTTGCGTCTATGTATACCTCGTTTGAAGCATTTCGAGGAATATACGATTTAAAAAGTTTCAGTCCCATGGATTCTGCCTGCCTCTCAATGAGTTTCTCGCGAACCCCATGCATGGAGACCCTGGAGAAATCCCTTGTTATCGTAACGAGCATACCACTGACATACGCATCAGGATAACTTCTGCGAAACTCGTAAAGTGCGAAAATGCTGTCTTTTCCACCACCTGACTGGAGGACCACTTTCATAGTAGAAATTTTAACACTCTGGCCCCGAACTTTTTCTCACCTTGAAGCTTTCCGCATTCCGGAATATAATATCACTAAATTAATGATATTAAGGAGGACGCCATGTCTGAGCTTCTGAAAAATCGAGAAATTAAGAAGGAAAAGTTAAAGGAAATGCTAAAAGCCATCCACAGGGGTGAGTCACCTGAAACCCTTCTCGAGAGGTTCCGTGATGTCCTTAAAAGTGTCTCTCCACTTGAGATCCCGCTCGTTGAGCAGGAACTTGTAAAAGAGGGGATAAAACCCACTGAGATCGCCCGGCTGTGTGACATCCATGTACAGATCTTCAAAGAATCTGTAGCAGGTGCGGGAAAATTCGAAAACCTTCCAGAAGGACACCCCGTTAAGACACTGTTTGAAGAAAACTCAAAAATAATAAGAGACGCTGAAGTTCTAAACCTTTATGCGAACTCCCTCAGGAACGCCCGTGACGAAAAAATGAGAAAAAGTATTCTCGAAAACCTCCTTACAGTTGCAAAATCCATCTCCCAAATTGGCCCGACACATTACAACCGGGAAGAGCTCATCGTATTCCCTTATCTTGAAAGGAGAGGACTTACCGCTGTCCCAACTGTTTTGTGGAAAAAACACGATGAAATCAGGGGAAAGATCAAAAAATTTTTCAAGACCCTGGAAAGAGGTGAAACGGAAGAGATCTTCAGAATCGGCGCCGACCTTGCCGAGAGCCTCGTTGACATGACATTTCGTGAGAACAACATCCTGTATCCCACGATACTTGGAATCTTCAGTGAGGGTGAATGGGTGGCCATAAAAAAACAGAGTGATGAAATTGGATACTACCGGGTTGAACCTGGCGAGTTTGAGTCCCCTGCTGAACCCATTTATCCCTATCAGGTAAACGAAAGTATCGACTTTGAAAAACTCCCCGAACACATGAAAAGGGAACTCGTGGAAAAAGGCGTGACACTCGTTCCCGATACCTACAAAATTCCGGGTCCTGATGACATAAGACTCAATACGGGTTTTCTTACTCCAGAACAGATAGACCTTATTTTCAACCATCTCCCGGTCGATGTTACCTTCATAGACGAGTTCGACAGAGTAAAGTACTTCTCATCTTCACACAGAATCTTCGACAGGACTGAATCCATTATAGGAAGGCCCGTTCAGCTCTGCCATCCTCCCGGTAGTGTCCACATTGTAAATAAAATCCTTTCGGCCTTCAAATCAGGAGAGAAGGACTACGCTGAGTTCTGGCTCAACTTTCAGGGCAGGTTCATATTCATAAAATACTTCGCGGTAAGGGACGAAGAGGGGAACTACAGAGGAACGCTGGAGGTCACACAGGATGTGACTCGAATCAGGAAACTTGAGGGTGAGAAGAGGCTCGTTGACTGGTAGTCTTTGACCTCCTCAGGCAGGCATAGGCGTTGTGGTGATGAATTGACTCGAAGCTCTTTACCATGATGTAGTACCATGTGACCCTGTCGTTTTCCTCAAGTTTCAGTGCAACATCACGGGCAACATCTTCAACGAACTTCGGGTTGTCGTAGGCGTGCTCTGTAACAAACTTCTCGTCCTCCCGTTTTAACAACGCATATAGAGGACTTGAGGCAGCCTCTTCGGCAATCTCTATGAGCTCCTCTATCCAGACGAGTTTTCTCATCCTCACCTGTATAGTAACCTCTGCCCTCTGGTTGTGTGCTCCGTAATCGCTTATCTCCTTTGAACAGGGACAGAGGGTCTGCACAGGTGTGTTAACCTCAAGAATAAAATCGAACCTGTCGTTCTTGGTCGCTATGAATTTACACCTGTAATCCATAAAGCTTTCGGCCCCAGTCACAGGAGCCTTTTTCTTCAAAAAGTACGGAAACTCAATCTCTATGTGGGCACTGGACGCATTCAGCCTTCTTCTCAGTTCATCCAGTATCTCCTCAAGATTCTCGAGGGAGATGTAATCTTTGTAGAAATGCAGGACCTCGAGAAATCTGCTCATGTGTGTCCCCCTGAACTCCTCGGGCAGATCCACGGCAAGGGAAATGGTACCCACTGTTGACTGGGTTCCACGAAGTCTGTCCATCACCTTTATCGGATACCTGAGTCCCTCAACTCCCACTCTTTCAAGTGGTATGTTGCGGTGATCCCTCTCGCTCTGAACATCTCTCATATATCGCTCTCCCTGACTGTTATCCAGTCAGTTTCTCTCTCAAACACACTCACACTGGAAAGAGTGCATCCGAGCTTTTCCACCTCTTCTTTCAACTTTCTGAATATCCACACTCCTATAAGTTCAACGCTTGGCTGGTCAAAAATTTCGTTCAGGTTACCGCCTTCAAGTTCACAAATGATCAGTTTCCTGATCACTTCCCTGAGTTTTACAAAGTCAACCACAAATCCATTCTCTTTAAGGTCCCCCTCTACTGTAACTCTAATTTTAAATTCGTGCCAGTGGGGCTCCTCCCGTTTACCATCCACCTTTACTGCGTGCCGGGCCTTAAATGAGAGCTCAGTTGTCAATTCCATCACACATCACAGATGAACTTTGCGTGCCAGCCTCTTTCGTCTCGCCATATCTCAAGCTCGTGGTAGGTGGCACTTTTTATCCCTATCACCATCTCGTGTCTTGAACGATCCATCTCCTCACCACAGGCTGTGGCATTCAGGCTGGTTCCCCGAATTTTCACCTCAAATTTCCTGAAAAGCATTTTGTGGGCCTCAAAGTGGAAAAGGAGTTCGTTCAACCACGAAACGAAAAGGTCTTCAAGTGTCTCTTCCTCGAGTGTAATCTCAATACACCTCCTGACACGGACATCGTCGAAGTTAGCGACCATTTCACGAAAAAGGGCTTCAGCAGATTCCCGGAACAATCCCTCAAGTGTTTCACTGTGCACCAGGAAACCGTAGTCTGCTGTGTGGTCAAGTGTCTCGTACGGCATGGGTTATAATTTTACTCATGTTGATACAACTTTTCATCCTCCTTTTAACAGCAAAACCCATCACCATACTGATTGGTGGGGATTTGATGCCCTCGGGAAGCCTTCTTGAGTTCGTTCAGAAGGATCCAGAATATCCTATGAAAAAGATAAGACCTCTTCTTGATAGTGTTGATGTGACATTTTTTAATCTTGAGTGTCCAATTACAGACACGGGGGAGGCTGTCCAGAACAAGAGGTATGTCTTCAGGTTTCCGGTAAGGTATGCGAAGATTTTGCGGGGTATAACCGGTTTTACACTTGCGAACAACCACATAATGGATTACGGATGGGCTGGGCTGGCCAGCACCCTTCGGGTGCTGGCCAGCCTGAAAATTGGTCACTGCGGCGCAGACAAAAATCTTAAAGAGGCACGAAAACCCCTTGTCCTGAAAAAAGACCACCTGAAAATCGCCTTCCTCTGCTATTCTAACACCCTTCCCAGATCCTTCTGGGCCGACAGTACAAGCCCCGGAACCGCACACGGCACAGAAAATCTCATAAAAGAAGACCTCAATTCAACCGACGCCGATTTCAAAATCGTCGTCTTTCACTGGGGAGCAGAGCTACTGGACACCCCCAAACTCTATCAGAGAACCCTTGCAAGGTACGCCATTGACCACGGCGCAGATGCGGTCGTGGGCCACCACCCCCATGTCGTCCAGACCGTTGAGATCTATAAGGGTAAACCCATATTTTATTCTCTTGGAAACTTCATTTTTGGTTCTTACACGAAAAAAGCCAGCGGCATGCTCGCCCTGATCAGAATCGACAAAGACCATGTGGATTACTTTGTAATACCTCTAAAAACAACCTTCTGGGAATGCAGATTCCAGACCGAAGTTGCAGATTCCTCAGATTTCCTGAATCACCTCGGTGTTGAGCTCGAGAGGACAACTTTCCGGGGTTTTCCTGCCTGGAAGGTCAAAAAAACCCTGAAACCTCCTCCTTGAGGGATTTTCACTGTGTTTTTATAATTCATCCATGTTCTACAGAGATGCGGGAGTAAACCTTGATAAGGCCAGCAGAGTCGTTGAAATCGTAAAGAACTTCTCCCGGGAGGTCGGTGGCTTTGGCGGTATTTTTGACATTTCCGGGATACTAAAAAACTTTGAAGAGCCCGTTCTGGTTACTTCAACTGATGGAGTGGGGACAAAGATCAAACTCGCCGTGGAGGCGAATTACCTTGACCCCATCGGAATTGATCTTGTTGCCATGTGTGTCAACGATATACTTACCCTTGGTGCCTTACCTCTCTTTTTCCTGGATTACTACGCCACAGGAAAAATCGACGAAAAAACCTTCTCTGAAGTCATAAAAGGTATAAAAAAGGGACTTGAAATCTCAGGTGGAATTTTACTCGGAGGTGAAACGGCGGAGCTTCCCGGCATGATCGATGTAGATATTTTCGATGTGGCAGGCTTCGTCGTTGGCATCGTGGAAAAGAAGAACATGCCTGATAAAGGATCCATAAGAGAGGGGGATACTATCCTTGGGTTACCCTCGTCTGGACTGCATTCCAACGGATTCAGCCTCGTTCGAGAGGTAATCAGAAAAGCGGGAATAAACATATTTGAGGATCCGGGAAATGGGCCTTTATATCTTGAACTTTTGAAACCCACGAGAATTTATGTTCCTGAGATAAAAAAACTCCTGGGCATGGAAATAAAGGGTATGGCTCACATAACAGGTGGTGGCCTTGTTGAAAATGTCGAAAGGGTCATTCCGGAGAACATGAGGGCTGAAATCGACTGGTCGTCCTGGGAGGTTCCGTGGATATTCAGGAAAATTCAGGAGTGGGGAGATGTTCCTGAAGATGAGATGAGGCGGGTTTTTAACATGGGGATCGGATATGCACTGATCACCTCAAGACCTGAGGAGATAATGGAGGTCGTACCGGAATTTAAAGTAATCGGGAGGGTTTCCAGAAAATAAAAAGCGTCCCCGGCAGGATTCGAACCTGCGACCTGCGGTTTAGGAAACCGCCGCTCTATCCTACTGAGCTACGGGGACAGCTTTAAAATTTATAAACTATTATCCCTGGCAAATCAAGGGAGAGGTAATTTATTGACTGTCAATAAGGGGTAGAATATTATATCAAATACGGTTGACAGACGAGGTGGGATTATGGAAAAGGTTATCGAAACTATACTATATGTAACCAGACGATTAGAGAAAGCTCGAGTGAAAGTTGGCAGGACCAGAATTATGAAAATTTTGTATCTTGCTGATTTAATCGCAAAATCCAAGTTGGGCAGAACGATTACAGGAACAGAATACAGATATTATTTCTATGGTCCTTATTCTCGTGAAGTGATAGATGCTATCATTAAATTGAAAAACGAGGGATATTTAACGGATGAAACGGAGTTGACAAAATTTGGTCCTGCTCACAATTACAGGCCTACGGAAAAGGCACATGAAGTCCAAATTGCACATCTAACAAAAGAGGAGACAGAGATTCTGGACAGCGTGATAAAGAAGTTTGGGCGGAATGAGCTGATCCGTCTTCTGGATGTAGTTTATGCGACTGAACCCATGAGAAAGGCATTCCCTGGAGAGATATTGAGATTGTGAATAAAATAGACGGTAAAAATGCATTTTTTATCTGGGTTATTTTTGGAATCGTCGGTAATGCCAGAGTTAACATCTTCGTAGATTCGGATGAGAGAAAGAGGAATTTAATTCTTCATGGATTTCTCACCGATGTTGAACCACCTATTCATAGAGAGAATACATTGGAAGGTGTCTTCTATGGTTTCGATGAAACCAGTGAATTCGTCAGGATGGCGCTAAACCCCAGAAAGAGGGGGAAACTTCAAAATAAAGCTGATAGATACTTAGCATCTGGCTTGATGAATGACCTTGGAGTGAGAGATTTTTATACCGAGGTAAAAGTTAGAATCGGTGATGAAGAGATTACGGATCTTGACCTGTATTTACCAAAAAAGAAATTATGGGTGGAGTTTACCACAATGGAGGAAGAAGTTAATAGACATTTTTATGAGAAGGCAGGGAGACTTGCCACATTTGGAGATAGATATGAACTCTTTTATAAAAGTTTTGACCCTGAAAGTGGAAACCCTATCGAGAAGCGGTTAAAAGGGAAAGAAGTGGATAAGATGTTTTACATTTCACTTTATCCTTTAAGAGAATTGGACATCACCTCAAAATTAAGACTTTCCACATTTTACATAATCCCGCCGCAACACAAAGATAGATTAACCCATGTGGTTATGGACCCGGGATTCCAAGAGAAACTTGGAGAAAGTTACGAGAGATTGATAGAAAAATTGAAAGAGTTTGGTATATGAGCTTAAAAACTCAGGAAATAAAATGCTCAATATTAAGGAAGGGCACAGCGGGGGGCATGGTGGCCTTTCGGCCACCATGCCCCCCGCTGTGCCCCCGGTAGAGGAGGTGTTACCTCAGTATCATCATCTTCCTCCTCAAAACCCTCCCTTCAAACTTCAAAATGTAGAAGTAAACTCCTGCCCTCAACATGCTACCCGTTTCCGCACTTCCATTCCACCTCACCTCATGGTATCCTGCATTTAGCCTGCGATCCACAAGTGTAGCCACCCTCTGACCCAGTATGTTATATACCTTCAAACTCACATCTCCGGCCGTCGGCAGACCAAACCTTATCACCGTCGTCCTTACAAAAGGATTCGGTAAGTTCTGCGAAAGAAACAGCATCTGTGGAAGCCTTACTTCCTCACCCACACCTGTCGCCTCGGAAGTGGCAAACATTATCGCCCAGCCTCCCTTTTCCTTTCCTCTCTCAAAAGATCCTGATGATTTTTTACCGCTCTCACTCCAGTTCGGCGTGTATGGCGTCTCATTGTATGTGTACTGAATAAACTTACTGTGCGCTCCAGCAGAATCCTGCACCCCTATCGTTGCATCAAAGGACTCCTCATCGTACCTGCTCATGTCCCTGTACTGGAATTTGATGTACGACCGATCCGCATTACCCGGCGTCTTAAACATCACCTCAAATGTCATGGGCCTATTTTCACCAACCTTTGATACACCTTTCCATTCTATCACAGTTGAATCCGGCCAGACCCTTGCATAGACGAGACTATCACTGCCGCCTGAAACTGAACTTTTAACAAAAAGGTCCTCCCAGAACGGAGCTATAAGGTCCTTATGGTCAATATCGGGTAACTCAACATTTGCGAATCCCGGATCCTGCGAAAAGCTCAATACCCCGTTAGATGTTACCATAACCGAATCGTATGCCCTTCCGTAGTAATAGAATGTCTTACCAAAGTGGACCCATGCACTTCCATCGTCCCCGAGCTTGAGCGTATCAACTCCGTCTTTACCACCAGTAAGCTCAATCCAGTTATAACTTACTCCGGAATTATTATCCCGGCATATCATCCCTCCACTGTCCCTGACCTCGTGCGTAAACAGATTGAAATTCACCGACACCGTGTCATCTCCTCTGTACTGGTCACTTATGAGGTCACTAAAAATCACCATCCTCAAATATCTGAACGACCTGTTGTGGAGATTTGAAGGAGACCAGGTTTCAAAATTTGTCCAGAAAGAGGTATCAGCTGGAATGCTGGTGAAGTTCAGTGTATCCCGATAGACCGTATCGCCTGCCGTTGTATCAAAAATGAAGCAATAGACTTTAAAGCTTTCCTGGTTCCTACCAAAATTGTGGACATACGCACTGGGCGTAATCTGTGAGCCGGTAAATATAGTATCTCCCTCACTTACATTTTTAATTGAGTCGCAGGCGATGTCGTGTTCCATGGAGACCCACAGTTCGCCCGGATACTGGTATGTGAAGTAGTTGAGCGAATCCTCGTGTCCTACGGTGTCCGCATAGTAGAACGCCTCGTATTTGCCGCTGTTCTTTCGCACCGAGATTCTGAACGAGAAGTCGTAGTAGCCCGGCTCGGTGGATGCCACCACCGGTATCACGCCCTTGTAGCGGTAGAGCGTATCCACCTTGCCGTCGAAGTATGTCCGGAACCAGCGCCAGTTGGGCGAGAGGTCAGGGAAGTCGCCACGAGGTCCGTAGCCCACCTCCACGACAATGGAGTCCTGCATCCCCGTCAGATTCGTCAGGCCCTGCTCATAGACCAGCACATGGAGCGTGTCGGTGTTGTCTCCGGGTTCAACGGTGTCCCTGTATGGCGGCTCTATCTTGCACCAGTCGATGACATTGGGCGGCGAGGCAGTTGAGTCGAAGGCTATTATCCTGTTGAACAGCGTGTCTATGAGTGTCGTGTCCTTGAAGAAACCGAAGTTGAACGGGATGAAGTAGAGCGAGCGTGCGACTCCGACATAGGCTATTCCGCCGGCGGTGTTCGTCGAATCGCCGTTCTTCACGGTCATGAACCGCCAGCCTGAGTCCACAATCACGGTGTCGCCCGACGCGGTTACGCACTCGTAGCCCCAGGGGACCATCATGTCAGGGTCAGATTGATACTCAACGATTATGTTCGGCATACCGTTCGTTATCGGGTCGCCGGGGATGCCCATGAGCGTGTCCGCATCGTCCTGAGCGGAGCTCAAATCGGACTGGATGAACTTCGCACGGTAAACCTCTTTGAGGAGTGCGCTATCACGGTAGAACTCAGCCCAGTCCATATCCATGAGGATCACCGTCCGCCTCGAAGGCGCATCCTTACCCTTGTCCGGCAGTTTACCGCCGAGCCTCTGGTAGAGCTCGAGTGCCTTTACAACGCTGTCAGCTATGTACCATGCCGAATTCGGGTCATTGAGCATCTTTTCAATTTTGTTCAGGTAGTTTGACAGAATTACCCTGCGGTGCTTCGGAAGAGAATCTATCATGGAACGGAGTATTTCGGGACCGAAAGCCGCAACAAATCCCCAGAAAAAGTCGCCGCTGTCAGCCGCAGAGGGAGGCTCGTCATCATATATACCTCCATAACCTCCAGACATTATATACGCCCAGCTTTCAAAGCCTCCTCCTATCTCCTTCGAAAACCACGATGACGGCGACGACCGTGTTAAGAATGTGAGGTCTTTGTGTTCATCCTTTGGTGCATTACCGACTATCCTGTATTTGAAAGTAGCGGTGGTGGCGGAGTTGCCGAGCGTATCCTGACGGACAATCCGATACTGGACATCAGTTCCCGGGGAGAAAGCAGGGAGAGCCGCCCTGAACATGAAGACATTGGGCGCAAATTCATTCAGGAACTTCATTCTGACATACTGCCAGCTGGACCACTGACCAGAATCGGTTCTTGTGCGATACCATACCATCACCGTGCTGGTGTCAACGCCGTTTTCGTCGCTCAAATTGACGATGATTGTGTCCTGAGTCCCGGTGTAGTAGTGGTTGTGCGGCATTTTGAACGGGATGACGGCAGGTGCGAGGATATCATTCTTCTTGCTCATGTCAACGCAGTCGATGAACATACTGCCTTCCTGATTGTAGCGTTTTTTATACTGTAAGCCGATCTTGACAGGTTTGCCGTTGAACTTGTCGAGTAATGCCCTGAAGTGTTTCCACTGGTCAGTTACAACAAATGTGGTCTCCTTGAAAGCATAAGAATGAGTGAAGTATTTGTTTGAGGTTGTATCCACCCACATAAAGAGGGTATCAGGCACGGGGCTCCATGTTTTCGCCATGAAAGCGATGAAGTCCTCTCTGAGTGTATCAGGGAGGATGCCCGGTAGCAGTAGCCAGTCGTCGTAGCCGCCGTATTCGGGTATGGAATCATAGGGGTCGTTGTAAAGGCCGAGTGCGTTGCTTCCGTCAAATGATTCGC
>Ga0256833_1002052_pt1 | contig 14482 bp, 17 predicted proteins | sample 356284metaG_FD_190535 | JGI IMG/M metagenome (GOLD analysis project Ga0256833, IMG submission 190535) | Hydrothermal vent microbial communities from Mid Atlantic Ridge, Atlantic Ocean - 356-284 | ecosystem: Environmental > Aquatic > Marine > Hydrothermal vents | place: Atlantic Ocean: Mid...
CAGCAGGAGCTTCATTCTTCGTAGTGTCAACAGAAATTAAAAAAGACTCTGAAAGAATTGGAAAACTTGTGTCTGGATTAAGAAGTGATATAGCTACTCTATTAAACATCGTAAGAGATTTGGAGCTTTACGTAAACATATCTAAACTTGAAATTTATATGATTAATTACTTTATAAATGAGCTTATAGGAAACTTAGAAAAAGACGATGAAATGCATAGAGACATGGAAAACCTACTTGACCTTGTTTTAGCATTAGAAAACAACTCAAAGAAAATTATTGAGTACTCTAAACAACTCCATAACTACCTTGCAAAAGCAATGAGGTATATAGAGCAAATAGAGGAAATAATAAGTGAGCTTCACTACATACAACTTAACGGTTTAATAGAGTCTGCAAGACTTGGAGAGCAAAAATTCTCAATAATTTTTAACCAGGTAAAAGAACTTGTAGAAAATACAAACAAACTTATAGAAGATGTTAACCCTATGATAAAAAAAGGTATAAATGACAGTGATGAAATGAGAGAGGCTAATGAAAAAATAATGAAAGAAATGAAAAAAATAACCAAAATATTGAAAAAAGAAGATAAAAACCTTAAGGCTGGCGCTTCTCGTTAGAAGCTGTAAATTTTAAATAACTTTCGATAAAGTTGTTTATTTCACCGTCCATAACAGATTGTATATTACCTGTTTCATAACCAGTTCGAAGGTCTTTTACCATCTGATAAGGATGGAACACATAAGACCTTATCTGGCTTCCCCAGCTTATTTCTTTCTTTTCTCCTTCTAACTCTTTTTTCTTTTGTTTTTGTTTTTCAATTTCAAGCTGATAGAGTTTGGCCTTTAGCATCTGCATGGCTTTTGCTCTGTTTTGAATTTGTGACCTTTCACTCTGGCAAGAAACAACTATTCCAGTTGGTATATGGGTAATTCTAACTGCAGAATCAGTTTTGTTTACATGCTGACCACCAGCTCCAGAAGCTCTAAATGTATCAATTCTCAAGTCATCTTCATTTATCTCAACTTTAATCTCCTCTCCAATTTCTGGAATAACACTTACAGCTGCAAAAGATGTATGTCTTCTTTTATTTGAATCAAAGGGAGATATTCTTACCAGTCTATGTACTCCCTGTTCTCCTTTTAGATAACCATATGCAAAAGGTCCTTTTACTATAAACGTAGCACTTTTTATTCCAGCAACATCATCAGGCTGATAATCAACTATCTCTATATCGTAACCATTTTTCTCAGCCCATCTTAGGTACATTCTAAGAAGCATTTCTGCCCAATCGCATGCTTCAACACCACCTGAACCAGCCTGAACAGAAACAATAGCGTTTTTAGAATCATGTTCCCCAGATAATAAACTTTGGGTTTCCAGTTTATCTACCAATTTCTCAAGATTTTTAATCTCTGTCTCAAGTTCAGCCTTTGCATTATCATCTGGTTCTATCTCTATAAGTTCAGCGTATTCTTCAAGATAATCTAATTTATCTGTCACATCTTTTAAATCTTTCAGCTTATTTGCAAGATATGTTCTTTTTGTAGTAATTTCCTGAGCTTTTTTCTGGTCGTTCCAGAAATCTGGCTTTGCCATTTCACTGTCAAGTTTTTTTATTTCTTTTTCTATTTCTTCAGGTTTTTCTATTTCTTTAATAGTTTCAAATGTATTTTTAAGCTCTTGTATTTTAGTTTTAAGGTCTTCTATCATAACAACCCCCTTTTCACAAAATGTTTCTTACTTAAGGAAAAATAGGAACTTTTATTTTATAATCAATAACTCAGATCATGTGAACTTGTATATTTTACGGTTAGAGGATAATATTATATCACTCTAAACAATTAGGAGGATTAACATGCCATTTCCAGTACACAGACCAAGAAGATTGAGAAAGAATGAAAATATAAGACGTCTTGTAAGAGAAACAAAACTAACTATAGACGATTTAATTTACCCACTTTTCATAGAAGACGGAGAAAACATAAAAACAGAAATTTCTTCTATGCCGGGTATCTACAGATACTCTATCGATAAATTGGACGATGAACTAAAAGAAATTGTTGATTTAAATATTCCTGCAGTACTGCTTTTTGGAATACCATCCTACAAAGATAAGATTGGAAGTGACACCTGGAATGAAGAAGGTATCATCCAAAGGGCAGTTAAATATATAAAGGATAAATATCCTGAGATTTATGTTATTACAGATGTGTGCTTTTGTGAATATACAGAACATGGACATTGCGGAGTTCTGTGCTGTGGAGATGTAGACAACGATAAAACTTTAGAAAACACTAAAAAGCAAGTTATATCCCACGTAAAAGCCGGAGCAGACATGGTAGCTCCTTCAGGAATGATGGACGGTGTAGTAAAGGCTATTAGAGAGGCATTAGATAACGAAGGGTTTTATGAAACTCCAATAATGGCATATTCAGCAAAATACGCATCTGCATACTATGGTCCGTTTAGAGATGCTGCAGAATCTGCACCATCTTTTGGAGATAGAAGAAGCTATCAGATGGATCCTGCCAATAGAAAAGAAGCATTAAAAGAAGTTCAGCTGGATGTAGAAGAGGGAGCAGATATTGTTATGGTAAAACCGGCATTGGCTTATTTGGACATAATCTCTGATGTTAAAAACAATTTTAACGTTCCTGTTGCTGCGTACAACGTAAGTGGAGAGTATTCTATGATAAAAGCAGCTGGTAAACTGGGCTGGATTGATGAAAAGAAAGTTATGCTTGAAACTTTAACATCTATAAAAAGAGCTGGAGCTGATATAATAATTACTTATCATGCAAAAGAGGTAGCAAAAGAAATTGGATAAAAAATCAGTATTTTTATATTCATATATGGCAGTTTTAACTTTTGCAGTACTTTTTTTGGGATTTCAGGTTTTTAATGCCAAAAACATATGTGATAAAAAAACAACTGCTCTGGAAGAAAAGATAGCTAATTTAAAACAGCTTTTACAGGAAAAAGAAAATCACTTAAAAAAAGTAAATAAAGAAAAAGAGAATTTAGCTTTAAAGTTAAAAAATATCGAAGAAAAAATAAAAAAAGCAAATAAACTCTTACGAAGAAAAGGTATAAAAATAACCATTCCAGAACCTGAAGGCGGCATATTTATACCTGCAAACAGTCATGATATACGTATATATGCAGAAAAAATAACATACAGTATGGACAAATTAATTAAGATAATTCAGGATATACCTGTAGGCGTTCCTCTCTATGGTAGAATAACTTCAAGATTTGGATACAGAAGAGACCCTTTCAACGGAAAAAGAGCGTTTCATACAGGACTTGACTTTAGAGCAACCTTCAAACAACCAATATTTGCAACAGCAAATGGAATTGTTGAGTATGCTGGATGGGGTAAAGGTTACGGTAAAATGGTCAAAATAAAACATAAATATGGATATGAAACCTTATATGCTCATATGTTTTATATAAAAGTAAAAGCCGGCCAGAGAGTAAAAGCTGGACAGATAATAGGTTATGCAGGTAGTACAGGAAGATCAACAGGAGTTCATCTTCACTACGAAATAAGAAGATATGGAAAATTGATTAATCCTATAAGAATGCTTTATTTAAATAACAAAAACAGATTGTGAGATGAAGAAAAAATTAGTTCTAATAGACGGTTCATCATACATATATAGGGCTTATTACGCACTTCCTCCTTTAACAAGCCCAAAAGGTGTCCCTACAGGAGCCATATATGGATTTATAAGGATGATAACAAAACTTTTAAATGAAATAAATCCTGACTATATAGCAGTAGTTTTTGACAAATCAGCAAAAACTTTCAGGCATGAAAAGTATCAGGACTACAAAGCCAATAGAAAGGAAACACCTGATGATTTAAAAATCCAAATACCAATTATCAAAAAAATAATAAATCTGTTTGGAATAAAAGTTATAGAAAAAGAAGGTTTTGAAGCTGATGATATAATTGCAACATTAGCAAAAAAAGCTAAAGAAAAAGAATTTGAAGTTTATATAATCACTCCAGATAAAGACTTCTTTCAGCTTGTAGAAGACGGGATATATGTCTTTAATCCCATAAATGAAAAATTGTACGATATACAGGGAGTTAAAGAAAAGTATGGCATATACCCGTACCAATTTGTTGATTATCAAGCTATTGTTGGAGATGCTGTGGATAATATAAAAGGGGTTAAAGGTGTAGGTCCTAAAACTGCGTCAAAACTTCTAAACGAGTATGGAAACTTAGAAGGAATACTTAACAATTTAGATAAACTACCAGAGAGAATAAAAACTGCTTTTGAAGAGGCTAAAGATAACCTTGAAAAAAATAGATTTTTAGTTAAACTAAATAGTAATGTTCCAATTGAAATTGATATTGAGGAGTTAAAGAAGGGAAAAACCCAGTGGGAAGCTTTACTGGAGCAATTCAACGAACTTGGCTTTAAAAGCTTACTAAAAGAAATGAAGAAAAAGGAAAAAGATGAAAAAAAAGCAGCCCAGAAAAAACTGTTCTGAAAAACCAAAAATTAACTTTACAGAAAAAGATGTAATAGAAAGATTAAAAAAGCATTTTCCTGAACCTAAAACCGAACTTAATTTTAGAAACCCTTTTGAATTAATTATTGTTGTACTACTATCAGCTCAGACTACTGACGTAAAAGTTAATGAAGTTTCAAAAAAACTATTTGAAAAATATCCAGATCCTTTATCTCTTGCAAATGCAGATTTAGAAGATTTATACCAGATTTTAAGACCTATAAATTATTACAAAAAAAAGGCTAAATACATAAAAGAAGTTGCTCGAATGATTGTAGAAGAATTTAATGGAAAAATTCCAGATAACATAGAAGACCTTACAAAACTACCGGGTATTGGCAGAAAATCTGCATCAGTCATCTTAGTAAACGGCTTCAATAAGCCTGCTATTGTCGTCGATACCCATGTAAAAAGAGTTGCAAAAAGACTTGGTATAACATGTCATGATGACCCTTTAAAAGTCGAAGAAGACCTTGCAAAATTCTTTTCTAAAGAAAACTGGATTTATATATCCAACGCTCTTGTGCTATTTGGTAGATATATATGTAAAGCACGAAATCCTAAATGTAAAGAGTGTTATCTAAACGATATATGTCCCTACGAGAATAAAAACTTATAGAGAGGAGAAAGATGATTCCATTAATCAATAGAATAAAAAGAGAAAAAGGAAATATTTTAATATTTACCCATGAAAATCCAGATGCTGATGGTATAGGAAGTATGCTTGGACTGTATAGATTCTTAAAGAAAGAAGGCAAAAATGTTGAATGCAGAATAAAAGACCCTGTCCCTGCTGTGCTAGATTTTTTACCCAACGTAGATCAAGTAGGAAAACTGCCAGTTGATAAAGAGTATGACCTTGCAATTTTAGTCGACGCTGCTGGTCGATTTAGAGCAGGTTGCGAAATAAAAGCAAAAGAAGTAATCAGAATAGACCACCATCTTGGAGGTAATAAAGAAAGTAACTATGATTTTATAGAGACATTTGCACCATCAACTACATTTTTAGTTGCAAAAATACTTAGATACTGGGATGAAAACAAAATAGATAAAGAGATAGCAACTGCCCTTTATACAGGTTTAATGACTGATACAGGAAGTTTTAGATATAACAACGTTAATGAAGATGCATTTGAACTTGCAGAATTCTTAGTTAAAAAAGGAGCTGACCCGGCTTATATAGCAAATATGGTATATGAAAGAAACAAGCTCAGTACTATAAAATTACTGCAAAAAACCTTAAGCACATTAATGCTTTTTGAAGAAGGAAAAATAGCCTCACTAATCGTAGAAAGAAGATTTTTAGAAGAAACTGGAGCACAAGAAGAGGAAACAGAAGGCTTTGTAAATTATGCACGAAGTATAGATGGAGTTGAAGTTGCTTTCATAATGATTCAAAAAGAAGACCTTCAAACATGGAGAGTTTCTATCAGAGGAAAAGGTAATGTTGATGTCAGAGAGATAGCTGAAGCATTTGGCGGTGGCGGACATAGAGATGCAGCTGGATGTAGAATAAAAGGGGAAAAAACAGAAGTTTTAGATAAAATAGTGGAAAGAGCTAAAAAACAACTAAAAAAAGATTTAACTCTTGCTGTTTGAATCCTTTTCCTCTTCTTTTATATACTGAACAGCGTCTTTATACATATTGTAAAAACCTGCCATAATGCCAAGTATAAGAAATACTATGGTTAATTTATAATGAGTTTTAAAAAGATTATCAAAAAAATAACCCAGCAGTAGACCTACTATAATGCCAGATATAAGATGTAGGCCTATTGCTGATACCGAAATATACTTTGAAACTTTCTTATTTATCACTTTAATCCTAAAACATCCATCATATCGTATAAAGATGGTTCTTTATCTTTAACCCACTTGGCGGCTTCTATCGCTCCTCTTGCGAATATATCCCTTGAACCTGCCTTATGGGTTAGTTCAATTCGTTCTCCCAAGCCTGCAAATATAACTGTATGATCACCAACGACGTCTCCTCCTCTCAAAGCAAAAACAGCAATTTCATCAGAAGGTCTACCGTGAGGATAGTCTCCATGTCGTCCGTATATAACCTTTTGTATACCTGTTTCTTTCTTTAGTATATCCACCAGTTTAACAGCTGTTCCAGACGGGGCATCTTTTTTAAACCTGTGGTGCATTTCAACTACTTCAATATCATAACCTTTGTCTTTTAGAGCTCTGGCTGCTTCTTGTACTAGTTTAAAAAGAAGATTTACGCCAATACTCATATTAGGAGCAAAAACAATAGGGAAATCTTTAGACAATTCTTGGAGTTGATTTATATCTTCTTCACTTAGACCTGTGGTTCCTATAACCATGCCTTTTTTATTCTTGTCAGCAGCAAGTAGTCTTGCATGTGAAATCACAGCCTCTGGAGAATTTGAAAACTCTATTAAAACATCAAAAAGATCCAAAACCTCGGCAACATCAGAAACTATTGGGGCTTTTAAGTCATTTACTCCAATAATTTCTCCGACAGTATCATGGGAATGTGCACAATCTGGATTTTCTATACCAGCTGTTATCTGAATTTCAGGATCTTCATAGGCTAACTTGGCAATTGTCCTGCCCATTCTTCCCATAACACCTGATATTGCAATTCTTACCATAGAAATCTCCTTTAGTTGCTCTGGTTATCTTCAGGATTAAAAACTACCTCTGCAAGTTGATTGAGAGCATCATTAACCTGGTCTGGAGGTACAACAAAAGGTGCTATAGCTATATCTACATCCTCTGCAAAAATTGTTTTTTTCAGTAGTTCCTGCAGTTTTTCAAGCTCTTCAGGTGTTACATCCTTTCTAAAGCATTCTTCAATAGGTTTATCAGATACAAAAAATCCTACAAGTGCAAACGGATAAGCTTTTCTTTCTTCAGACATTAAATTCTCCTTTATTTTTATTATGTGGTTTGTTGATTGTTATCACCATTATTTCCACCCATCATAACTAACCATAATACTACAAATTGAGTTAACATAAGTACAAGTAGTATTAATTCTGGTAAAGAATTCACCCAGTTTTGCATTTTACAACCTCCTTTATATTTTTAAATATAGTTTTATTTAGAATACAACAAATTATACTGATATATCAAATATATTCCTTCCATTGCAAGATATTCATCTAACATATGCTTGCTCTCTATACAATTTGATATTAATTTGGAATTTCCTCCTGTCAATATTATGTTGTAGTTCTTACCTTTTGATATTCTTTCTATCATTCCATCTATAAGGCTACAGTATCCGAAGTATATACCTGATTTTATACTCTCTACAGTCGTTTTTCCTACAATGTCTTCAGGTTTATCTATTTCTACCATTGGGAGCTTAGAAGTCTTTGAGAATAAAGCATATAAACTGCTATTTATTCCAGGGAAAATAGCTCCTCCTTCATAAGCTCCTTCTTCACTTATTACATCAAAAGTAATAGCAGTCCCAAGGTCTACTACAATAATGGGAGGGTTTACTTTATTTATAGCACTATACGCATTTACAAGCCGATCTATTCCTACTTCAGAAGGATTTTTGTAGTTATTTTTTATAGGCACTTTGAGGTCTTTACCAATGATTAATGGCTTTTTGTTATATGCTTTTTCAAAACTGGATATTAAAGTTTTTTCCAGCTTTGGAACAACTGACGAAATGACAATATCTCTTATACTATTGTTTTCTATATTTTTTATCTGAAGTAAATTTAAAACCCAATCATCTGAGGTTTTATCCAAATCTGAGGATAGTCTGTAACTTTTTATAAATTTTTTGTCTTTAACAAATCCTATTTCTACTGTTGTATTTCCAATATCTACAGCTATTATCATCTATTTAAAACCACGTTTTTATAGTTAAAAAAATAGCTCTCGATTGCCCTTGTTATGGCATTTGCAAATTTATCTAAAAATTCTGGATTAGTTAATAATTGAGCATCATGTTTATTTGTCAAATAGGCTGTTTCAATCAACACAGAAGGAATTCCTGGTGTTTTCAATACAGCAAAGTTTGCACTGTCTATACCTCTTACCTTTGTTATTCCTTTAAGTTTATCTTTTAAGATATAAGCAAAGTTTCTACCTTCTGTCATTGTTGTGTTTATTGCAAGTTCAGCAATAATTCTGTTTACATAACTGTTGTTACTAACTTTTATAATTCTCATAACAGCTTTGTTTTCTCGCTTTTCTACGATTCTGGCAAGTTTGGATTTTGCACCTTTCAAATTTAATGTGTATATGTATGTGCCGTTTCCAAGACCACTTCTGTCGGCATTACAGTGTATACTAATAAAGATATCTGCTTTTTTCTTAAGGGCAAATACACTTCTTGAGTATAAATCTACATAGTAATCCCCATTTCTCGTTAGATAAACTTTGAATATCTTTTTCTCTTCTAATATTTTTTTCAGTTTACGTGCAAGCTTCAGGGTAATGTCTTTTTCTCTAAGTCCGTTTGCAATGGCACCTGGATCTTTTCCACCATGACCTGGATCTATTACAACAACCACCGGCCTTATAACTTTAAAATTTTCTTCGTTTTTCAACGTTTTTTGGAGAAAACCGTAAAGAGGATCAGAGTTTAACTTTATTACTTTAGGTTTAACTGGTGTATTTTTGTTTATTATTTTTGCTATTGTATCATTTTTAGCTTCAACATTTTTTCTAGTCTTATATAAATCAAGGACTATTTTTTTTCCGACACGAAATATTCTATAGCCTTTTACATTGTTAGATAGGCGAAAAACTAACTTACCTTTTCTCCTAAATTTGATAAATTCAAACTTTTTTATAAGTTTTTTGTTTAAATGGTTTCTTAGCTTTAAATTAATATCATTTGTTTCAAATATAATATACTCTTTGTCAAAAAAAGGAACTTCTTTTAAAGGGTAACGAGATTCTAAAACAATTCTATAGAACTCATTATGATTTCCTGTCCTTATATTTAAGGCCCACGTAAAATTAACTATAATCAACAAAAAAACTAATATTCTCATTTATACAGACACCACTCACCATTTTTGCAATCTTTAATGTATAATTTTATATAAATTATTCGGATGTAAAGCCGTTTTACTTGAGGAATAAAATGAAACTTGGGGTAAACATAGACCATATAGCAACAATAAGAGAAGCTAGAAAAACATTTGAACCAGACCCAGTAAAAGGTGCCTTGATTGCCCAAGAATCTGGAGCTGACCAGATTACACTTCACTTAAGAGAGGATAGAAGACATATTCAAGATGAAGATCTATTCCGAATAAAGGTAAATATTACCAAAATTCCAATAAATCTTGAAATGGCACCAACTGATGAGATGAAACAGATAGCTTTAGATGTAAAACCAAATAGAGTTACCCTTGTTCCAGAAAAAAGGCAAGAAATAACAACAGAAGGCGGTCTTGATGTAATAGGAAATTTAGAATATTTAAAAAACTTTGTAAAAGAAATAAAAGAGGCAGGGATAAATGTTGCTCTTTTCATTGACCCGGATAAAAATCAGATAGATGCCAGCAAAGAAACTGGAGCTGATGCAGTGGAATTACACACTGGAGAGTATGCAAACGCATATGGTAAAAAAATATTTGAAGAGCTTGAAAGAATAAAAAGTGCTGCCAGATACGCACGAGAAAAAGGACTCAGAGTTTTTGCCGGACATGGACTTACCTATGAAAATGTAAAACCTATTGCTCAGATAATGGAAATAGAAGAGTTAAACATTGGACATTCCATAATTGCTAATTCTGTTTTTTTAGGTCTTGATAAGGCTATAGAAAAAATGAAACGCTTAATTTTAGAAGAGAGATGTAAATAATGTGTGGAATTGTAGGTTATGTAGGAAAAAGACAGGCTGTTCCTGTATTGCTGTATAGCTTACAAAGACTTGAATATAGAGGTTATGATTCAGCAGGAATAGCGGTAATAGAACCAAATGAAAACAAATTTATCCTGGAAAAACAGGTTGGTAAGATAAAAGATCTGCAAGAAAAGCTCTGGAATAAAAAAATAGAAGGTAATATAGGAATAGGACATACAAGATGGGCTACACATGGCCCACCATCAATAGAGAACGCCCATCCACATACAAGTAAATCTGAGGTAATTGCTATTGTTCATAATGGGATAGTTGAAAACTACCCCCAACTAAAAGAAGAGTTAGAAAAAAAAGGTTATAAATTTAAATCCCAAACAGATTCAGAAGTTATTGCCCACCTTTTTGAAGAACTTTACACTGGGGATTTACTTGAAACAGCTTTTAAAGTAGAGAAAAAATTAGAAGGAGCCTATGCAGTTGCAGTAATATCAACATCCGAACCTGATAAAATTATAGCAATTAAAAAAGGAAGTCCTCTTGTTATAGGAATTGGAAAGGAAGAAAATTTCTTAGCTTCAGACATTCCAGCTATTTTAGAGTATACAAAAGATTTTATAGTGTTAGATGATGGAGAAATAGCTGTTTTAACAAAACAGAATGTAAAAGTTTACAATTTAGATAAACAAAAACAGAAAAAAGAGATTTTGCATGTTAACTGGGACATATCTATAGCAGAAAAAGCAGGCTTTAAACATTTTATGCAAAAGGAAATACATGAGCAACCAAGAGTTATTGCAGACACAATATCAGGATTTAATTCTTCCGAAAATGAAAACCTTTTTGCCGATTTAAAAGATGCTTCTAAAATACATATAGTAGCCTGTGGAACATCCTATCATGCTGGTTTAATTGGTAAATTCTGGATAGAGAGATTTGCGAAAATTCCTGTAGAAGTTGACTATGCTTCAGAGTATAGATACAGAGATAAAATCATTGATAACAGGACTTTTGTTGTAGGTATAAGTCAATCAGGAGAAACTGCAGACACCCGATTTGCTCTACTGGATGTAAAAGAAGAAGGTGCCAAAACTTTATCTATAGTGAACGTGGTAGGAAGTTCCTTGTCCCGTGAAAGTGATTACGTACTTTATACATATTGTGGTCCAGAAATAGGCGTTGCAGCTACAAAAACATTTACTGCTCAACTTGTTGTTTTATTTTTAACAGCTCTCAAACTAGGTAAATTAAAAGGTCTGATAGGTGAAAAAGAACACAATAAATATATACAGGCATTACTTTCTATTCCTTCAAAAATAGAATCTATTTTAAATAACGAAAACTACATTAAAAGTGTAGCTGAGAAATACATGAAAGCCCAAGATTTTCTTTTCTTGGGTAGGAATTTAAATTATCCTATAGCCCTTGAAGGAGCTTTGAAACTAAAAGAAATTTCATACATACACGCTGAAGGGTATCCGGCAGGAGAAATGAAACATGGTCCAATCGCATTGATTGATGAAAATATGCCAGTTGTTGCCGTAGCGCCAAAAGATAGATTTTTTGAAAAAATGTTCTCAAATATACAAGAAGTAAAAGCCAGAAAAGGGAAAACAATTGTGGTTTCTACAGAAAATAGCAGAGATTTAGAAAACTTGAGCGATGATATTATACAAATACCTACAACTGAAGAGGAACTTTACCCACTACTTACAGTAATTCCACTTCAACTATTGTCTTACCATATTGCAACACTTCTTGGTAAGGATGTAGACCAGCCAAGAAACCTTGCAAAAACTGTGACTGTAGAGTAATAATTAAACAAAGTAAAAAAGGAGGAATTTTTATTGGTTAGAGTTAGATTCGCACCAAGCCCAACAGGATATCTTCACTTAGGAAATGCAAGAACAGCATTGTTCAATTATATTTTTGCAAGACATGAAGGTGGAAAGCTTATTTTAAGAATAGAAGATACTGATAAAGAAAGGTCTAAAAAAGAATACGAAGAAATGTTAATAGATGACTTAAAATGGTTAGGTATAAATTGGGATGAGGGACCAGATATAGGAGGAGAATATGGTCCTTATAGACAATCGGAAAGATTTCATATATATAACGAATATTTAGAAAAGCTAAAGGAAACAGGACATGTTTACAAATGCTACTGTACACCTGAGGAGCTTGAAGAAGAAAGAAAAAAGGCTTTAGCAGAAGGCAGACCCCCACGATACAGTGGAAAATGTAGAAACCTTACAGAAGAAGAAAGAAAACAACTGGAAGAACAAGGAAGACCTTATGTATGGAGATTCAAAGTTCCAGATGGAAAAGTTATAACATTTGAAGACCTTATAAAGGGTATTATTGAAATAAATGTGGATGAATTTGGAGACTTTGTTATTGTACGTTCTGACGGTTCTCCTGTTTATAACTTTGTAGTTGTAATTGACGATGCTTTGATGAAAATATCACATGTTATAAGAGGAGAAGATCATCTTTCAAATACGCCAAAACAAATACTTATATACGAAGCTCTTGGTTTTAACGTACCAAAATTTGCTCATTTACCTATAATACTTGGAGAAGATAGAAGTAAACTGTCAAAAAGACATGGAGCAGTATCATTGAGGGCTTTTCGAGATGATGGTTATATATCTGAAGCTATGTTCAACGGTTTAGCTCTTTTAGGTTGGCATCCGAAAAAAGACACTGAAGTAGTTTTACCTGAAGAAATAATTAAAGAGTTTGATATAAAAGATATACATAATGCTCCTGCAGTCTTTGATAGAGCAAAACTTAAATGGTTAAATGGAGTTTATATAAGAGAAATATTAGATCTGGATGATTTAACCAGTAGAGCAGTGCCGTTTTTCGAAAGTTTTGGTTATAGAGCAGATTATGATTACTATAAAAAAGTGATGGCTGCAATAAGAGACAGTATAGAAACACTTATGGATATAGGAGAAAGAGCTAAACCATTTTTTGTTGATGATTTTCCTTTTGAAGAGGAAGCAGCAAGCTGGTTAGAAAGTGAAGACGGTTATAAAGTTGTTCAAGCCTTTTATGAGAAAATAAAAAATTTAGACAAAATAACAAAAGATGATTTTAAGAAAATAACAAAAGAAATACAAAAAGAACTTGGAGTTAAAGGGAAAAATCTTTTCATGCCAATAAGAGTAGCACTGACAGGTAAAACGTCTGGAGTTGATATAGCTACGCTAGTAGAAATAATCGGTATTGATAGAGTAAAACATAGACTTAAAAGAGCATTAGAATACTTTGGGTAATAAAATGATAAGATGGATTACCGACAATTTAGGAGGAAGCAGAGCTCCAGAACCTGAAGAACTCGAAAAATGGAAAAATGAAGGGGTAGATGTTGTTGTAAATCTACTAAATGGAGAATATGGAGATTTTATTGCAGAGAAACAAAAAGAAGCTGGATTTCAAGTAATTAGAATACCTTTTGATATGTACACTCCAATACCAGAAGAAGATTTCTTGGCAGTGTATGATTATATAAATCAGTTAGAAAAAGAAAGCAAAAAAGTAGTTGTTCATTGCAAGTACGGCAAAGCACGAAGTGGAACATTCCTTGCCGGCTACTTAATATACAATGGTAGAGACTACGAAGATGCACTGAATGAAGTGATAAGAAAGGGCTTTTTACCACAAACAGATTATCAAATAAAATTTTTGCAAAAACTTTACAGAAATAAAAATGGACACAATAACTCTTAGAAAAAGTAAAATAGAATTTTATGATTCAAGTGGCAATAAGATAAAGCCTAAAGATATAGAAAATCTGCTAAATGGGAAAAATCTAACTTTAGATGAAAAGTGGTTCTTAAGAGGTTGCAAACATATAACAGAAAGACATTACACCGAAGCAATAAAGAGATTTCAACTTTCTAAATCTCCTGATGCCAAATTAATGATTAGTGTGCTTGCTTTTAAAATAGCTGATGATTTTCTTTTTAAAGAGTATTTGAAACTTTTGAATGAAGAGAAGTTAATTTACTTTCCTAAAATTGGTTTTTACCCTTATTTTTTATTAGAAGACAAAAAATTACCTATCGACTTTAAGCTTATTAAAAAGCTATTAAAATTAACTAATTTTTAAAACTTTAACTTTATAGT
>Ga0256833_1002053_pt1 | contig 14479 bp, 17 predicted proteins | sample 356284metaG_FD_190535 | JGI IMG/M metagenome (GOLD analysis project Ga0256833, IMG submission 190535) | Hydrothermal vent microbial communities from Mid Atlantic Ridge, Atlantic Ocean - 356-284 | ecosystem: Environmental > Aquatic > Marine > Hydrothermal vents | place: Atlantic Ocean: Mid...
CTTCCCCATACCGTTGGAGCCTAGGAGAGCCGTTATCGTGCCCTTCTCAACCCTCATAGATATGCCGTGGAGTATCTCTGTCTCGCCGTAGCCTGATTTGACGTTTTCGAGTTCAAGTATATACTCCGGCATCCCTTACGCACCCCCGCGCCTCTTAACGAACTTTAGCGCTAGACTGGGATCGCCGAGATATACCGTTATGACGTCGGGGTTGTTGGCTATCTCCTCGGGCGTGCCCTCGGCTATCTTGCGGCCGAAGTGGAGGACCATCATCCTATCCGCGAGGTTCATTATGGCGTGCATTATATGCTCTACCATAACGATCGTTACACCCCTCTCCTCCCTAACCTTCCTCAGCAGGCCTAGCATATCACCTATCTCCGACGGCGTTAGGCCCGCGAGAACCTCGTCTAGGAGGAGCACCTTAGGCTCTGAGGCCAGGGCGCGCGCCAGCTCCAGCCTCTTCTTCTCCTGGACGTTAAGCGCGGAGGCCGGTAGGTCGACTTTGGAGGCTAGCCCAACGAATTCTGCGACCTCCCTAGCAATCTCCAGGGCCTCCTCGACCTCTATCTTGCCATACCTGGTGCCGAAGAGTGCTCCGACCGCTATATTCTCCAGAACCGTGAGACCCGAGAACGGCTTCACTACCTGGTGAGTCCTAGCTATGCCAAGCCTCGCCCTCTCATGGGGACTTAGCGGCGTTATATCGCGGCCCTCATAGTAGACCCTACCCGCCTCGGGCTTATAGACGCCGCTTATGACGTTGAAGAGCGTCGTCTTCCCAGCCCCGTTAGGCCCTATGATACCGAATATCTCCCCCCTCTTAACCTGGAATGAGACATTGTCAACCGCTACGAGGCCCCCGAACCTCTTCACTATACCCTCGCCGCGCAGTATCACATCGGGCATCCCAGCGCACCCCCTCACTCAAGTGCCCCGCGGAGGCGGGGGAACCTACGGCGAAGCCACCCCACGAGACCCTCAGGCGCTAACGCTATTATCGCTACAATGAGCGGCCCGAGGACCACGAAGGACGCCTGAGCTATCTTCGTGAGGAGCGTCCAGTAGAGGGCGTAGTATATGTAGGAGCCTATTATCGGGCCCAGGAAGCTTCCCAAGCCCCCCACGGTGTTCTCCACTATCATTATAACGCTGTTGAGTAGGCTGAAGTAATCGTATGGATCGAACTTTGCCTGGCGGAAGGCTAGGGGGGCACCCCACATGCCTGCGAGGAGGGCAGATAAGGTGAAGGCTAGAAGCTTGTATCGGAACGTGTCGACACCCATGACCTCTGCGGCCTCCTCGTCCTCTCTGATGGCCGCGAGCCCTAAGCCGAAGCGGCTCACCTTTGCTAGGTACGCCACTATCACTGTAATCGCGAAGACTATGAAGTGCATCCAATAGAAGTCCTGTATTGTCAGGTTTAGGTTCCTGAAGAGGAGGGGAGGTGCTATACCCGCCCTTCTCAGCATATACACTGCAAGGTATAGTATAACGTAGTCTAAACCTATGGTCGCTATGGCGAAATATGCCCCCCTGAGCCTGAGGACCACGAAGCCCACCGCGAATGCCAGCAAAGCGGATGCAGCGGCGGCCAGTACAAGCGAGAACACGAACATAGTAGGTGTGAAGGGTTGGGTACCCATTATATTCATCACGACGAGAGCAGTCATCCACGCACCAAGACCCACGAAGACTGCGTGACCAAAGCTTACGTAGCCAGCGTAGCTCATTATAATGGCTAGTGCAAGCGCCCAGCCTATGTACATCATAGTATCCATGGCGTTGCCTAGCACTGCGCTTGCATAACCGTACTGCCCCATTATACCTATTATTAAATATATTATTAGTAGTATTGATATAGTTATGAAACCCGGCCTCCTGAAGAGCCTCATCTAGACTCACCCCTCCCCCTTATGAGTGATACGACTCTATCGTCGAGCCCGCCGAAGAGGCCCTGCGGCTTGAGTGCTAGGATGAGGAGGAGTATTAGGAAGGTCACGAACAGTGCAATGGAGACCTCTTGAGTAACCGATACCACGACCTCGTAGACTAGCCCTAGTATTACGCCGGCGACGTAGGTACCTAATATGCTGCCAAGGCCCCCAGCTACCACGATTACGAAGGCTAGGGGGGCTACTATAGACTCGCTCGCCGGGGTGGCCGAGGAGACCCAGGCTATGTAGAGGGGGCCGACTGCCATGGCGAATACTGTGGCTATTATGGTTGTTAAGAGCTTTATCCTAACGGGGTCTATGCCTACCAGGGCTAGGGCTCTGGCATCCTGGGCTACGGCTTGTATCATTAAGCCTAGATTAGTGAGCCTCACTACAGCGAAGAGGAGGAGGGCCAGTAGTAGTGAGAGACCCCCGATGAGGAACTTGATCTTCTCGATGGTAACGGCTGGGCCTAGTTCTACGTATGGGGGCTTACCGAAGGTCCAGGAGAGCGCTGGCTCAGTGCTATACTCGCCAGTCCAGGCTGCGAGCGCGTAGTGTAGACCATAGAGTGTTAGGCCGAAGCCGAATGTCGCCATGAGAGTGGCCATCTCGTGTTTTAGCGTTATTACGTCTACCTTCCCTATTATGGGGTGTATTGAAGTATAGTAGAGTACTATCCCGATGACCGCTCCGAAAACCCCCATAGTCACTATGCCAGCAACGGGGTTGAACAGCTCTGCTATGAGATGGCCCCTGTATAGAGTGTAGAAATTCGCTAGGAACATTGCCGCCAATACTATTAGGTGCCCGTGGGCCAGGTTGACGACCCTCATGACGCCCCAGATGAGCGTTAGACCTACTGAGAGCGCGCCTAGCAGACTACCATAGAGTAACCCCTCTATTAGACCCCGCTCGACAGCCTCTGCTGCGAGGCTTATCAAACTAGGGCACCACCCTGGTTCCAATAGCGAGACAAAAGATAGGGGTCTATTAAGCCGGGGCCCGCAGGGATACGAAAGAAAAAGCCTTTCGGGAGAGGTAAACCCCCTTATGCGTGGAAAATTCGTTTTATAAACTCTACCTCCTAGCTAGGGCCCAGGCGGCTACAGCTATTATTATAATTATTATGACTATTATTGCTGCTATTACGCCCGCCCTCGACTTCTTAGCGGTCGTAGTTGTGGCTGTCGGCGATGTTGTTGTAGCTGGCGTAGTGGAACTTGTAGTAGCGGTCTTAGACGTGGTTGTTGTCGGCCACCAGTTGGGCGGAGCTATCAAGGGCTGTGCCTGCGCGGCTTCGGGAGGCCATACTATAACTTGCTTACCGTTCTGCCACTGTACTACTATCATTTTATGGCCTATTTGGAGGCCTGTCTTGGGGTCGATCTTTAACCGGCCGAAGAAGGTCATTATGTCGAGCGTGTTCATTGCTTGCCTGACCGCGTCGTTGTTGAGGGTGCCAGCCTTCTCGATGGCCTTCACGAGGAATAGTATGGCAGCCCCAGCCTCCGCGGCCTGATAGGCTGGCGTGCCTATGCCCTTGCAGGCGCTCACGTTGCCCTGGGCATACTTGAAGTACTTAATCCACTCCTGTACTGTGGGGCCAAACCACTCTAGGCCAGCCTTCTTAGCCATTTCAGGCGAGTACTTTACGCCGGGGGCCCACTGCGCTGGGAATGCTACGCCGTTAGCGATGTCGTCCAGCTCTTGGTAGAACTTGGGCTGTGCTGGCGCTACTAGTATTGCTATGAACTTTAGGTGCCAGCCAAGGTCGTGGGCTTGCTTGACGAGTGCCTTGCCATCCTCGTAATGACCTCCGCCTAGGAGTACGTTAGCGCCGCGGGCCTTTGCCTCGTTGATGAATGTGCTGAAGCTAGTTGTACCCGGCTCATATGCCTTTGTGTAGACCACGTCGAGGCCCATCTCTTTGGCCTTCTTGATTGCAGCTTGGACTACTGCTGAAGCGAACTTACCGTTCTCGTATATGAAGGCTATCTTGGCATCCGGTATCTTCTCCTTAACTATCTCCAGAGCCCCAGCTAGGTACTCGCTGGCAGGGCTTAGTATCTGGACTAGATAATGGTACCCCTTCTCGAAAATAGCGTTACTCGCACCTCCATGGCTTAGCATGATTACGTGGTACTGCTCTGCTATTGGAGCAGCAGCGCTGGTGAGACCACTGCTATAAGGTGCTAGGAGGAAGTTTACCTTATCCTGAGTCACGAGTTTCTGGACAATACTCGGCTCATTCTTAGCACTTGAAGCATCATCGTAGTAGATTAACTGTAGCTTGTAGGTCTTACCGCCAACCTTAACGCCTCCGTGATCATTCACCCAGAGGATGCTCGCTATCGCCCCACAGAGTGCCTGATGGCCCTCCGTGGAGAAGTGGCCACTCAAGCTTATGGGCATACCTATCTTTATTACATTGCCGCTAACGGTGCTCGGGAAGGATAATGAGTGAACCGTAATAGCGTAGAGCGGCAGTGCAGCAACAAGCAGTGAGAGCATGAGCGCCATAACTGCGCGCTTGTATTCCATCCCCGCTTCACCCACCTGCGTGGAACTCTACCAACATGGAGGAGCATGAGGGTGGGTATATATATTCCTGCCAAGAGGGAATTGAAAGTATCTTTGTAAGACATATAGGGTGGGGTCTATGGGGTGGGAACCCAGGACGTACTTCTCGGCGAAAAGAAAGCGGGCACCGACCCACCCCTACCTCTGAGAACCGCGCTATCTAATCGTGTTAGTAGATTCTGGTCACAGTTGTCAGCGCTATTCTATGATTGTTATGTTTTCCTCGGGGAAGCCTAGCTCTACTAATATCTTCTTTACCCTATGCCTGTGATCGCCCTGTAGCTCTATCCTACCCTCCTTAGCTGTTCCGCCCGTAGCCAGCCTGCTCTTGAGTATTGACGCCAGCTTCTTCAGGTTAAACTCCTTCTCGTTTATGCCCTCTATTATCGTTACCTCCCGCCCGAACCTCCGCTTCTCGAGCCTTATCTTGATTAGCTGCTCCTCCGCTGAGAGCTGCTCACAGATCTCGGGGGGGAGTCCTCCGCATAGTGAGGGGTCGGTCATGGCTTTGCTCTTCACCCACCTGCGTGTTGCAGATTCCCTGCTAAGGGTTATAAGCTTACCTTACCTCGCGAGGCGCTCTGGGAGGGCTAGGCTCATGAGTGGCGGGTACGACGAGTATGAGGGCGAGGAGCTCTACTATGGTATAAAGAAGAGGCCCGTATACTATGTATGCATGCGGTGCGGCTTTAGGGTGCTTAAGGAGGAGTTAGAGTCGATGCCCGCGTACATGTGCCCCCGATGCGGCTACAGGATATTCATGAAGGTGCGGGCGCCCCCAAGCCTAGGCTATCTCCGAAGGGTATACGCTATCTAAACCGCCCATCCTATCCGCGCCTTAGCCCCCTCACCGCCTTCTCAACGGCGGCAATAATCTCTACAATTATCTTTGCAGCATTAATCGAGGTGATCCCCCCCACATCATAGGGGGGAGCCACCTCTACTACGTCAAATGCCACAAGTCTATCATCTACAAGGCTGTGTAGTAGATTTAGTGCCTCCCTCATGGAGAGCCCCAAGGGCTCGGGATTCCCGACTCCAGGGGCTTCCGAGGGATCCAAGAAATCTATATCTATAGTGAGGTATAATGCCTTGCAGTCTGAGAGCTTTCTTGAGACTCGAGCGGCAATGTTTGCCTCACCCATGCTGAATAAGTCCAGGCTTGTCACATAGGATATCCCCTCCTTGCTCTCGGCAAACCTAAGCTCCTCGTCCGCGAACCCCCTAACACCTACGTAGACCATGAACGGGGGGTGGAGCCTCTCAGCTATTCTCCTCATAACGCAGGCGTGGCTGAACCTGTACCCGAGGTACTCCTCTCTTAAGTCGAAGTGCGCGTCAAATATAAGGAGGCAGGGAGGGGATCCTAGGGCCTTTGAGACACCTTCGAAGAGGCCGTAGGTGACCGTGTGCTCTCCCCCGATGCCTACTAGGATCCTCCCCTCGCCGGCAACCGCCTCAGCGACGGAGGAGACCCTCTTCAAAGTCTCTAACGCATCGCCCGGCACTACGGCTACATCCCCCTCATCATATATGGGTATATAGTCTACGTCAATGCCTGCGTGAAGACTTCTGAACTCTATGAAGGCTGAGGCCTCCCTTATACTGCGTGGAGCCCACCTCTGCCCCCCTCTGAAAGTGACGGTTGAATCGAATGGTATACCTACAACACTATACCTGGACCTCTCGCGCGGAGGCCTGTAGCCTCCGAAGGCTAGTGGGGACTCCTCTACAAAGGGTAACGTCAACTCCCACCCCTCCCCCTATACTCGCCAACCAAAATTAAAACCGCCGACCCAGCGGGGTATCCCCCGGCTATGGTGGAGAGCCTTGGCTGGGGACCTCTACGATAAAATCGTAGAACTCGCTAAAAGGAGAGGCTACTTCTGGCCTTCATATGAGATCTACGGCGGAGTAGCAGGCTTTTACGATCTAGGCCCCCTAGGCGCTGAGCTTAAGAGGAGAATTATAGAGAGGTGGAGGAGGTCATTCATACTAGAGCACCAAGAGAATGTTGTTGAAATAGAGACCCCCATAGTAGGGCCTTACAAGGTATACGAGGCCAGCGGTCACCTCGAAAGCTTTACAGATCCCATAGTAGAGTGCCTCAAGTGTGGGAGAAAGTTCAGGGCCGATCACCTCATAGAGGAGGTGACGGGTCGAAAGGTTGAGGGCCTGAAGCCGCAGGACTTGGACAAGATAATCGAGGAGGAGGGTATAAGGTGTCCTGTGTGTGGAGGCCCTCTAAGCAAGGTAAAATTATTTAATTTATTATTTAAAACTCAAATAGGACCGTACGAGGGCAACACGGGCTTTATCAGGCCGGAGCTGGCACAAGGGATGTTCACAGCGTTCAAAAGGGTAGTCGAGAGCCTGAGGGGCAAGCTGCCCCTAGGGATAGCACAGATAGGCCGAGTGGGCCGGAACGAGATAAGCCCCCGCCAAGGCATGATAAGGTTGAGGGAGTTCACCATAGCTGAGATGGAGTACTTCTTTGATCCGCAGGATGAGTCCTCCTGCCCCTGGTTCGACAGGCTGAGCGATATGGAGATAAGCATAGTGACCTGTGAGGAAAAGAGGTCAGGCCTCGCCCCCAAGAGGTACAGCCTGCGGGAGGCGGTGGAGAGGGGGGTAATCATACACGAGTGCCTAGCCTACTGGATGGGTGTCGCACAGAAGTTCGTTGAATCCCTGGGGATACCGAGCGACGAGATAGTGTTCGAGGAGAAATGCCCCGAGGAGAGGGCTCACTATGCAACGCAGACCTTCGATCAACTAGTGAAGACCTCCAGATGGGGCTGGGTCGAGGTAAGCGGCCACAGTTACAGGGGGGACTTCGACTTAACACGCCATATGAGATACAGTGGCGCAGATCTTACCGTGTTCAAGCCTTACCCGAAACCCATTATAGTCAAGAAAAAGAAAATAATTATTAATAAATCGATTATTGGTAGAATCTTCAAGTCCGAGACGCCCCACGTTATAGGCCTTATCAACAAACTAAAGCCGGAGGATGTAGAGGAACTCATATCTAAGGGGGAGAAGACCATTAAGATAGGCAACTACGAAGTACCCCTAGAGGCCATTAAGATAGTTGAGGTAGAGGAAAAAGTATCGGGTAGAAAAGTGATCCCCCACGTCGTAGAGCCTTCTTTCGGCATCGAGAGGCTACTCTACGTAACACTAGAACATGCCTATAAGGAGCGTGAGGGCCGCGTGATACTATCACTCCCACGAGACCTAGCACCCTACCATGCCGTTGTGCTCCCACTAGTCGAAAACGATGAGGAGCTAATAAACAAGGCTAGGGAACTCTTTGAAACATTAAAATCTGAGGGGTTCAGGGTCTACATGGATACGAGTGGTAGCATAGGCAGGCGTTACGCGAGAGCAGATGAGATAGGAGTTCCAGCGGCTTTCACAGTAGATTATGAAACTCTCGAGGATGGGACTATAACGCTTAGAGACAGGGACACATGGAAGCAGGTTAGGCTACCCATGAAGAAAGCCCCCGAGGCGTTAAGGCTATTCATATATAAGGCTACACCCCTAGAGGAACTCGGCACCCCCCTACAAGAGGGTAGTAAGGGTGGGGAGGATGATCCCCGACAAAGAGGGAGAGAAGAAGAGTGAGGCAGCCGAGGTGGATGAACTACTGCCCGATAAGGTTGACATTAAAGTAGCCTTGTCGGCGATACCACCCGCGTCGGCTCTTAAGGCCCGCGAGAGGCGTTTATCCGAGAAGAGAATAAGGCTCCGCTACGATCCTAGTTTAGAAAGGGAAGAGGCCAAAATTAATCCTCAGCTCGCGAGGGAGCTTGGGATAACGGATAAACTTGAGGTGGTTGTAGCTGGAAGACATAGATTCGTTTTCCGCGCCATAATAGACGAGGATGTAGACTACAACAGAGTTCACGTTAACCCCGAGCTCATGGAGGAGAACGGCGTAGCAGATAATAGCATTGCAACCGTGAGGAGTTATCGCGGTACCGAGAGGCTCGGCGTAAGACTCGAGGTATAGGAGGCACACTAGCATACAGTTCCTACCGGGTAGACCGCTAAAGTGGGTGGCGCAAATGACGTCGAGAGAGGTCCTCGAATTCGTTATAGATAAACTAGCATTCATCCTGGAGCAGCACATGACAACAGTGAGGGATATCGAAACGCTAGCATCCAAACTTGACGCTGGAGGACGGGATCGGGAGAGCCTCGCTAGGGCAATAGAGAATCTGAGGAGTTTACGTGAATCCATAAGTCAAATACTTGATGTAATAGCGAATAACATTAATGACGCCCCCGACTCTTTTCTCGATGACGCCTTCGCACTAATCGGATACTATGTAGAAGCTGGGGCCAAAAGCGAGGCACGGGCGCTGGAGCATGCCGCGAGGTACATGGAGTTATCTGGGGAAATGAAGGTATTAGATGAAGTAGTGGCCAAGGCTAGAATCATCCTGTCAAATATAAATCTCGCCCTGAAAATTTAATCGCCCCCTTTAAGTACCGCTCGCTCCGGAGTAAGAAGATTACTCTGCGCAAGATAATTCTAAGCCTTTAAAACGGTGGGGTAGCGTTGATAGCTTGAACCGCATGAGAGGCTTAGGCGAGCGCGCCTACTGGGGAGGTGGTGATTAGTGTATTCGCCTGGTAGCATTAGTAAAGCCACTATAACAGAGTTACTGGCAGATATGGCTAGAGAGGTGGAGTATACCGCTAGCGTTATCGAGAGAACCCTTAAGGAGAAGGGCTTCAGACCCGAGGTGATAGACAAACTTTCAAGGCAGGATCTAAAAATGCTTAAGGATAAGGCTGAAAGGTATAGGAACAGGCTCTTAGAGTACGTAGCTAACGGGCGAAGTGAAATAGTTGGGCTACGCGAGTTCTACACGGCGATAGCGCTCTCCATAGAAAATGCCGCACTTAAAGTGGACTCGAGCATGTTCAGGCTACTCCTAGCATTGAGTAAGGCTAAACTAGCTCCCCAGAGCTTCGTTGAGGGATACCTAACCCTCCTCTCGAGAATACGCGACGCCGCAGGCTATCTTACAACACTCATTAGAAGCGTGGCAGTTGGAGGCTACACCAAGGAAGCACGAAGAAGAATACAGGATCTCGCAGTAAAGCTCAGCCAGATAGAGGAAGACGCTGACAGCGATTATAGGCATGCCCTGGCAGCTGTTGTCGAGGATCTAGGGGATCCTCCTCAGGCGTTTGTCCTAGGCAAGGAGGCCATAGAACTTCTCGAGGACGCAATAGACCTTCTCTATAACGCCGGGAACTACGCTACAATAATAGCGCTCTCCGAGGCATAGTAGTGAAGAGATGAACAGCAAAGCGATTGCTAGAGGGGAGATATACGGGAGACACGTGATAGTGAAATCAATCGAGGAGGCTAGAAAGGTCTACGCTAGCGGCTACTACGGAAAACCGGTAGATGTGGATAAACCCTCAGGCCCGGAATTTGAATCGCCCCTTATACTGAACCCCCTAGAGGCTTCGTACCTCGCCGAGAAGGGGCTCCTTGAAGTCTATGACGGTCAAAGAATGCTCTCCCCGGAGGAAGTTAAGGAGAGGCTACTCGCCAGCCGGAGGCTTAGGCTGCTCTATAAGGTTTACCGTGACCTTAGGGAGAAGGGGCTGGTCGTCAGGCCCGGCATGAAGTTTGGCTGTGATTTCGCGGTGTATCGCTACGGCCCCGGCATAGATCACGCTCCCTACCTCATCGTTGTTATGGAGCCTAGGGAGAGCATAGACCCTATAGAGATCGTTAAAACTGGTAGGCTGAGCCATAGTGTGAGGAAAACATTCACGATAGCGCTACCCGAGGGTTCAAGGGTAACATACGTAATGTTTAAATGGGTGCGCCTGTAACCCTCTACTCGGTGCTCTACGCGTGAAGCGCCACCATAGCTGTGTGGCCCTGCCTCCAGATTCTCCGTAAATAGCGGGGTGTACGCGGTGACCTCGAGGCCCTTCAAGCCCGGCGGCTCCTCCCCAAGGCGCCTTCCACGGGGAGAGCCTAAGCCTAAGAGGGAGCCGAAGCCAAGGCCTATAGGGGATAAGTGCAGCCCGCTATGCCCCTTCTTTAGATGCCTCAAAAACGCTCTAATAATAAAAACCGAGTACTATAGGGGGAGGCCCATTAAGGTACCGATATGCTCTTGGACCGGTGACAGGTGCATCGGGCCGAAATGCCGTTACGCCTACTGCGAGAAGCACGCCATGCTGCCTGATGGCAGATGCGCCTTCGCCGTACAAAAACGCTCTCCCAAGCAGGTAGAGTTTGAGGAGGAGCTGAAGGCGGCCAGCGAGATAGACAAGATGGAGGAGGAGCTTTAGAAGAGTACTCCACGGATTCTAGTCTCCCCGAACACGTCCTGCCCCCTTAATGCTTCTCAGGCAGAGTCAGGTGGCATTTAACGCTAGTCTTAACTATAACCTTGTAGATGGTAACCAGCGGTTAAAACTCTATGGGTGCGTGGAGCCCCATCTTTTATAGAGGTCGTTGGGGATTCCTAGGGCGTCCAACACTTTCCCAGCCATAAAGTTTATTATATCGTCTAGAACCTTTGGGCCGGAGTAGAAGCCAGGCGTTAGAGGCACTATTAACGCGCCCATCCGGGCTAGTTTCGTGAGATTCTCTAGCTCTGCAAGGCCGAGGGGGCTCTCGCGTGGAGCTACGACTAAGCGCCTCCCCAGCCGGAGTATAGCCAGTGCCGCTCTAGCTACGAGGTTTAATTCGATGCCGTGGGCTAGGAGAGCAACTGTCTTCATGCTGGCAGGCACTATGGCCATAGCGTCGGGCTGGTTGCTACTACTTGCGAGAGGCGATGTGAAGTCGTCCTCGTCATATATGGTGGCGTACTTACTGATACTCCTCAAAACGTTTTCTTCCCCACCCTCCTCCACTCTAGCAACTTCGAGGGCAGCCCTCGTCACTATCACGCCCCGTATATCCACTCCCGCCTGGGCAAGTGCTTCGACTACCCTAACCCCTACCCGGACTCCACTCGCACCTGTTATCGCTATCGAAACACTCTCAGGTCTGCAGGGCATGACGTGGGCTCACCCAGGACCTCACGCACACCATAAATCATTTCACGATAAGCGCTCGACCCATAGGCCACAAACACTATGATATCCGGTCCCTCCTCCATAGCTACTTTAGCCATCTCCCTCGCAACATCCTTAACCGGCAGACCCCCTACACCGGCTCCCATGGCCGGCAGTGCAACGCTCTTCACCCCGAGCTCCACGGCCTTCCTGAGAGCGGCCCTCGTAGCCTTGACGGCGTTCTCGAGTGGGATAGCCATCGCCGGCCTCTCCATTGTGGGCGCGTGAATAACATACTTGACCTTTAGTTTGCCGGCACCCGTAGCCACAGCTTCTCCAACCGGGACCGGAGCGTACCTTAGTGCTTCCCTCTCAATCTCGTCTCCACCAGCCCTCTTAATGGCTCCGGCCACGCCGCCGCCCATAATCATCAGGCTATTAGCAGCGTTGACTATGGCGTCGACCGCAGCCTTGGTTATATCGCCCTCAACCACGACCAGAAGCCTTCCACCCGGTAACCTGTAACACTCCACCCCCCACACCGTGCTGGGGGAGTCGCTGAGAGGGAATAAACCAGGAGCTTTGCAGGGTTTAGTAGAGAGCATTTACCGCTTACCTAGGGCCCTCCTAAGCGCTTTTAGGAGAGGTATCTCCTCAAGCTTCGATGGAGGTAGCAGATCCCATAGTATCCCCTGAGGCCTCGGAGGCCTCTCCTTCACTCTTATCAGCCTCGTGGGAGTGGCTATCAAGTCAATGGGTACATCCCAAGGATCCTGGGGAAGGGGCCTCTCAATTACCTGGATATCATGCACAGTAGTAGCTATCGGCACGTCACCCACTATAATCCCCATCTCGCGTAGGATCGCGTACTCTAACTCGCCATAGCCCTCCCCCTTACCGAGCCTCCTACCCCATAGATCGACGGCAACGCTACCCTCAACTATTAAGTCAATGCTCTCTAAGGCCTCGAGCTTCTCTAGAGTGTCAAGTAGCCTTCCATACTTGAAGGCTCCCCGTATCGTTGATGCCTCCCCTACCCTGTTCTTAGGGATCCTCGAGGGGTCTAGGAGTAGGAAGCCCCTCCTCAGCCTCGGGGTTGGCATGACTAAGATCTTACCATCGAGGAGGGCCCTCCTCCTAACGGGCCTCTGCGGGGAGTCCGGGTTAACCTTAACAGTAGATGCGGCATTCCATTCAGGCGTAGCGAAGAGCCGCGCTGCGGCGTCCTCTGCCCCCGCGAAGTTTGGAATCCTACCGTGAGGCGGGAGAGGAAAACGAGCTATCCCCCGGGAAAGCAGCTCATCCCACACCATCCTTCTGATTCTATCTTTCTCTCTACTACCCATGGCGCTCCACTCCCTCGGCTACATAACACCGCTTGAAGGCGGCAACTCTAGATATTTGATCTGATCGCCTCTACCACGCTGTGGAGCCCCTCGTAGTCGCCTGGCACGCTTACGATGAGTCCGTCTGAGAGGGCAGCGAACTTCCTGGCTATCTCCACTATTCCATCGCTAGTATAACGTGGCACATATGGTGGCATCTGTCTGATAAGCCATCTATTAGCCTGTGTTTCAACTATTAGGTATGGGTACACCCTCACAGCATATCTACGTGCTATACGCGCTACTGTCTCCATCCTCTGGGGCGTGGCATTTAACACTAGGATGAAGGAGGGCTTAGAGGATATACGGGCCTCTATCTCTCCAGGGGTCTTTCTAGCGCTGACTAGTAAGCCTCCCTCCACGGCTCCGAGGCCGTGCCTCTCAACCTCTCTCAGCGCCTCCTCTGGCGATAAGTCTTTACAGGCCTCGGCATCAGAGGCCTTGTCTCCCCTCAGCAGGACGACCCTCTTAACACCGAGTAGAACCGCCGCGCCCACGAGACTTCTTAGCCCTACTCTGTTAACGTCGCTGACTCTGATATGAGCTATTGATGGAATAGAGTATGTTCTCTGTATATAGTGAGCCACTGCTATGCTGTGGGCTCTCGCGACACCGAGGGGGGACTCGGGGATATCTATCCAGTCTACGAGCCCCTTAAGGGGCGGGATCCATTTCTCCAGCTTTTCCCTGCTCCTCGTGGGTTCTACCTCGGCCACCAGCTCCAACGCCCGAGCCCAGGCTCTAAGTAGTGCTTACACCTAAATAGAAACCTATAAGTCCCAGGAGCATGGCTAGGAGTACGACCCTCTTGTGCCACAATGCCACCTCCCGCTCCGGCCTCACCAGAAGGCGTAGAGCCGAGTAGATGAGTAGCGTATCCACAACGAGGATTAATGGTAGATACGCTGTCGGGCTAACCCAGCCCTTCATAACGGGTACGGGGCTCACGGCGACGGCCGCCCCATAGAGCAGTAGGGACAGGAGTGCGGCCACCCTCTCACCCTTCGTGACTGCTATGGTAGTGACACCCGCCCTTGAGTCCCCTTTTACATCGGCTATACCCTTAGCGATTTCCCTAGCTAGAGCTGATAGGAAGATCATGACCCAAAAAGCGGCTATCCTTGGAGGGAGATCCCCTACAAGAGCTGCCCCGTAGAGTAGTGGAACGGCAACGTTGAATGCTACAATGGCATTACCGGGTAACCCCATCTTCTTCGCTTTAACATCGTACAACACCGCGAGTATCCAAGCGATTAAGGCTACCAAGAGCGTCTCTACCCCTGTAGAATAGGCTGAGAGCAAGCCTAGGACGCTCAACGCAGCAAAACAATAGAGGGCCACTCTCTTGCTTATCTTTCCTGCGGGTAGAGGCCTCCAAGGAGCATTGACCCTATCTATCTCTAAATCAACTATGTCGTTTAACACCATTGCAGAAGATCCTATGAAGAAGCCGGTTAGGAAGGAGGGGACTACATAGGAAGCCCCTGGGATCCCTCCGGTAACTATGGCTAGGCCCACTAT
>Ga0256833_1002054_pt1 | contig 14477 bp, 13 predicted proteins | sample 356284metaG_FD_190535 | JGI IMG/M metagenome (GOLD analysis project Ga0256833, IMG submission 190535) | Hydrothermal vent microbial communities from Mid Atlantic Ridge, Atlantic Ocean - 356-284 | ecosystem: Environmental > Aquatic > Marine > Hydrothermal vents | place: Atlantic Ocean: Mid...
TGATAAAAAAAGTAATATTTTAGTAGGTGCTGGTAAATCTGCACCAAGTTTTTCAAAAATCTCTTTAAATTTTGGAACAACATAAACCATCAAAATCGAAAATGCTACAGCAATAGCTATGATAACAGTCGTAGGATATCGCATAGCTGATTTTAATTTTTTACTATTTTCCATCATCTCTTCCAAAACTTCAGAAAGTTTGGTCAACGATTCAGACATATTACCTGTATTTTCACCAAGTTCTATCATAGCGATAGTAACATCACCAACTTGATATTTATATGGCATCATAGCTTCTGTTAAACTTTTACCTGAATTAAGATCATCATCTACTTGTTCAAAAAGTGCTTTTAAATCTTTATCAACAGTTGATCTAGTCACTTCACGGATACTATCATGAATAGATATACCCGCATTTGTCATAACCGCAAGTTGTCTAAATGCAGCTATTAATGCTTCAACTTTAATTTTCTTTTTACTCATAGCACCAAAGATACTTTCTTTCATGTCCGCAAAACGTAAATCAAGTGGAGCAGAAATTTCCATAGCTTTTAATACTGTACCTTGTGGAATTCTAGCTTTCATCATAGATATAGCATCTCTTCTTGTCAATGCTTTTATGATCTCAGCACCTCGTTTACCTTTTTGAATATACTTTACTTCATAATAATTCATGATTTAGCCACCCTATATACTTCTTCTATCGTTGTTTTACCATTAGCTGCACGGATAAGTGCATCTTTAAACATAGAGATAAATCCATTTTCATCAGCATATTTTGCAATTTTTTCTTTTGAACTTCCTCTTGCAATCATGCTTTGGATATTATCGTCAATTACAAGCACTTCTGAAATCATTTCACGACCAGCATACCCGGTATTGTTACATTTATCACACCCTTTGGCTTTATAAAACTGATGATATTCAGGTATAAATGGTCTAATCTCATTCATGATCTCAGTTGGTAACTCTGTTTTTATTTTACAGTGTGGACATACTTTACGAATCAATCTTTGAGCCTGTATCGCAACCAAAGCACCACTGATAAGATATGCTTCAATTCCCATATCCACTATTCTAGTTACTGCACTTACAGCATCATTTGTATGCAATGTAGAAAAAACAAGGTGTCCTGTCAATGAAGCTTCAATTGCAATTTTTAGCGTCTCTTTATCTCTAACCTCACCAATCATGATGATATCTGGATCTTGTCTTAGTATAGAACGAAGAGCCGATGCAAAAGTTAGATTAGCTTTTGTATTAACCTGAACTTGTTGAATCAAATTCATCTGATATTCTACAGGATCTTCAACAGTAATCATTTTCTTTTTCACATCTTTTATCGCATTCATACCCGCATAGAGAGTTGTTGTTTTACCACTTCCAGTAGGACCTGTTACAAAAATAATCCCATAAGGAGCATTCATGGCGTTACGAAATTTTTTATAATTTCCAGGATGCATACCAAGATCTTCAAGTTTTATCATAACTTTTGATTTATCCAAAATACGCATAACGATACTCTCACCTGTCATAATAGGCAAAGTCGAAATCCTAAAGTCATAATGCTTTTCCATGATCATTGAAGAGAAACGCCCATCCTGAGGTTTTCTCTTTTCTGCAATATCCAAATTTGCCAATAACTTCACACGTGAACTAAGAGGTGGATATATATCTTTATCAAAAACAAAAATCTCTTTTAACATACCATCAATTCTTGAGCGAACAATACAGTTTGTCTCTGTTGGCTCGATATGAATATCACTTCCCCCACTGATAATAGCTGTTTTTAAAATCAATTCAATCAATTTTAAAATACCAGAACTCTCTTCTACATCTGTAGGAGCTTTTGAGACAAACTCTTGTCTGATCTCTGCAATCAGATCTTTTACACTCTCACTAATCTCGATATTGTGAAGATGTTTATCTATCTGCTCAGGATTAGCAATAGCAATTTTAATCAATTTATTTCTAAAGATACGATGTAAATGTTCCTGGAGTGCGATATCAAAGGGATCTTTAACCGCAACATATATATTGATATCATCCTCTTTATAAGGCAAAATCCCAAGTTTACTAAGTTTGAGATAACCAGCTTTAGCTCCCAGGCTGTAATTAACCTCTTGAGAATATAAATCTACAAATTCTGTTTTAGTATTTTGAGCAAAAACAACTAAAAACTTATCTAAATCAATTGAAAAATTTTCATATATTTCATTTAAAAAGATAAGTCCATTTTTAAAAGCTTCAATCAATAAAATATTTAACGTATCAGTTGTAACCAAACCTCGTTTGATCAAAATAGAACCTAAATCATCACCACTCTCTTCATACTCTTGCTCAATAGAAGTTAAAATTTCTTGAGAGATAATTTTATTTTCAAATAAAAAGTCAATAACACTTAATGCTTTTCTCTCTTTCATCTATAATCCATTACCTTTATGATTTTAATTGTTGCAAATATTTTAAGACTTGCGATGATTTATACATTTTCAAATATGCTTGCAAAGCATTTATAGCATCTTTCTTTTTCCCTAGCTGCACTTTGGTTTTTGCAAATAAAATCCAGCTTTTTGATGCTTTTGGATTAATTTCATTGGCAATTAATGCCCATTTTAAAGCACTATTATATTTTTTTACTTGATAAAAACGATGTGCTAATTCCATAGCATATTTGATATTGTTTGTCTGTTGAAACTTTTTTCTAATTGATTTGATACTATTTTTGTGCTTATGCGTATTTACTTCAACAGATGATATTTGAATAAGAGGATTTGTTGTCTCTTTTTTCTTGGTGATTTTAGTTTGTGCCACAAAATCATTTGTTTTTATATTGTGAGATGATACTACTTTAGTTTGTGACTGTTTTGATTCTAATTCAGCTAAATCACTAAAATCATCTTCTATGATTTCAAGATTGACAATATTTCCATTTAACTCTCTTTCAACATTATCTAGTGTTACTTTAGCCAGGGTTGTGTGATGCTTTAACCCATAAGTTGAAATACTATTAACAGTATGAAAACTATGATATATCAAAAATGAAGATGTCGCCATGATCAATATAAGTAAAATTGAAAATTGTTTTACGAAGACTTTATCTTCAAAAATACTTTGGTGGTTGTGATTGATAACCTGGCTTAACTTCATGTTTTTCTCCTAATATTGTCTAAAATTTATAAAATTCTTAGTATCTAACTTTGTCGTATCCCAATTGGCTTAATGATATTGCACCATTTGTTCGTTTGTTTTTTATAATATGTGGTGTGATAATCACTACCAGTTCTTCTCTTATTTCACTTACTTTCTTTTGTTGAAAAGCATATCCTAGAAGTGGGATGTTGCCTAAAATAGGTACTTTACTTGTTTCTACACCTTTTTTACTACTAATCAATCCACCTAAAATAACTTTCTCTCCATCTTTGAGTTTAACGACTGAAGAGATCTGCTTTTTCATCAAGTCAGGTGGTAATCTTCTTACTCCTGATTCATCTGTTTTTACTCTTGATTTAACAGAACTTATAGAAGGATTTATCTTTAAAATAATCTCACCATTATCAGTAATTTCTGGTGTAATATCCAATAATATCCCTGCAAAAACAGATTTAACTACTTCATTATTAAATGTCTCTGTAGCTGCTGCTGATCCTGTTTGTCTTGAACTTGATGAGAGTTTGTAGTAAAGTTGATCACCTGAACTAAAAACCGCTGGCTGATTATTTAGTGTGACTACTTTAGGATTTGAAACAGAAGTAACATCACCTTGAGTTTTTAGAAACTTTACAACATCTGTAATACCTGTATTTCCAGATAGACGTAAAAACTTTGCATGAGCTGTTGGATTTGCATCTCCAAATTCATTTATTTTATCATCATTAAGTTTACTAAGATTGTTAGTTGTTAGCATTTCATACGCCATTTGCATATTTTGTAATTTATACAATTCACCCCAGTTTACACCTGTTTGACGTGAGTTATCTAATGTTACTGACAATATTTTTACATCAATCAAAACTTGCCTATGTAAACGATTCATCATAGAATGAACATATCTTGCAACTCGATTGATCTGTTTGGTTGTACCACTTACTGTGACCAAACCAGCTTCTCTATTTATAATTGGAGCAGGTGCTTTAAATTTATCAGAAGGAGAATTTAAAATCTCATTTAACTCTTTTTGCATATTTGCCCAAAAACTAAATTTGTCATTTGAAATGATAGAAGCACCAGTAGAGAGACTTCCTCCTTTAGAACTTCCTTCACCTCCAGAAGCACCATTTGATCCTGTATCTCCAGTCAAAGATATATCGGTATTACTTGTACCACTACGTTCAGTATTGACATAATCAATTTTAAAAGTTCTTGTTTTTAATCCACTAATACGAAGTACTTTACGCTCATAATCATAATCCAATCCTTTAGACGCTATCAAAACATCAAAAATTTCACCCAAACTCATATTTTTGATATTGATACCATAAAGTTTTTCAGAAAGTTTATCCTTAGCTTCACTATCTTTGGTAATCACACTAAAACCACACTCGTTGCTTAACTGGTTTAAAATCTCTGACGTAGCTACTTCTTGTGAAACTTTAATATTAAAAGCTCTGTTATTACAACTTTTTGCATCCAATACAGATACTGTAGCAAACATAGAAAATAAAAAAGCCCCAATGACTTTTGATGTTGTACTATTTAATAGTAATTTTTTCATTTTTATTCCTCAAACTTAATCTTTTATTTCCATTCTCATTTTTTAAATAAATTGCATTTGTACTAATTTTGACCAATGTATATCCGTGTATATTGTCATGGAGCTTGTACCATTTTCCACTTACCTTTACATGATCATTTACAATTGCCTGCAATACATCTGTTACTCTTACAGCAACTTTTGTGCCATCTTTTTTTATGATGGTTTTTGTATCTTTTGTTTTCTTGTTTAGCCTTATAAAAGGAGGCTTTACAGACTCAATCTCTTTTTCACTGACACCTACTCTTTTTTGACCGATACGCTCAAACATCATGTGATAATCTTTCACCAAAGCCAAACGCATATCTTTTGGTTTATCTTGTGCCTGTAGATTGTTAACCAAAAGTAAAACACTAATATTTATTACTAATTTTTTCATCAATACTTCATCCCCCAAACTGCAATTTTAAAACTACTTAACATCTTATCATCAGGTTTTTCCATTTTAATCTCCTTGATATCTATCACAAGTGGACTCTCTTCAATAGCATTGATAAATTTAATCATATTTGTAAACTTTGATTTAGACTTTACATCTATTTCAACAACATGAGTTATCTTTTGATAAGTAGGATTATAAAATTTATTACCTATTTTTTTAATCTCTACTTTATTTTTTTTAGCAAGTCGTGCAATATTATCTACAAATTTTGCCCAGTTTTCATCATCAAACAGAAGATAAGATAACTCTGTGAGAGTATTATCTACATAACTTATTTTGTAAATCGTATCATCATACTCTTGATGCTTTTTTTTCACAATATTTTTAAAAGAAGCTAATTTTTGTGGTGAATTTTGTGCTAAATAATTTCTCTCTTGATTTATCTTTGTTTTCACTTGCCTGATATTTTGCTCTGTATTGTGAAGTTTTTGATCTGTTTGTAAATATACAAATTGATAAATACTATATGCGACCAAAAGTCCAGCGACAAGGTAAAACATACTAACTTCAGATGGTTTTTTACTATAAAAGAAATCATCTATCTGTCCCAAAAAATCTTTTCTATCAACATTAGAACTTGCCATTTAATCCAACCTTTATCGCACTTTCATAGTATGAACTATTTTTATCTTTTTCAATCATATCGGTACTAACATCATAATGTTTTACCATTGCCATATCTTGCATCAACTCTGTAATATATTTATCCTTTTTACTACGTACTGTTACTGTAATAGTATTATTACTCTCTTTTGTTTGCAGAACTTGAGCGTGATGTTTATTTACTTTTTTAAATAGATCAGTCAAGATTTTTGCTTTCATAGGGTAATTTACTTTTTTCTGATAGATCTCTTTTAATAATTTTGTACGAAAATTCAAATCTTTACTTTTGTCATCAAGTAATTTATCTATATCTTTTTTTTCTTTACTAACTTTTTGCATATCCATTTTCATAGATTGACTCTGTATTGAAAGTTGTTGTTGCACAGAAGAGAGATGTTTTAAATCTTTTTGCAAAAACATACTTTCATATACATACTCATATGCTGGATATGCTATTGAGAGTAAAAATGAAGCTGCTATGACTTGTATAAGCTTACCACTTGGTCTGTTTTTCAGAGGTGGCGGTCTTTTAAAAATAGATATATTTTGACTCTCATCATGATCATCTTGATAAACCAAAGCTTTTTCTATCATCATAGTATGCAAAGCTTCTGGTTCTATTTCATTGGCATTTTTTGATATTTTAAATTCTAAATGTTTTGTAGGAAGATTGATATAATTATAACAAAACTCTTCAAGTCCTGTAATACGTCCTAATTCATTGCCTATGTAAACTTGATCAATATTATCTAGCCTATAAGCTCTTTTTGCATATAAAATAACATCATTGACATAAACAAACAACTCACCAAATATCTTCATGATCTGTTGTTGATATGCACTGTTTTCGTGTTGCATACCTGATTTTCTAAGCATTGCAAAGAAACTTTGTTCATCTACTCTTTTACCCAACTCTTTAGAAAAAGTATCAGATATATACTCTAATGAATATTTAATAGATTTTGAAAAAATATATTCTCCATTTGAATAAATAGAAACAAAAGCATCATCTTTATGAAAGTAAACAAAACAATCTGTTTTATCATATGGGAGTAAATTTTTGGTATAGAGTGCTTTCATCAAAAATGGTGTTGCTGTAATATAATCAAGATACTTAATATCTTTAAGCTCTCCAAAGATATTACTTAACACATCTTTGTCAATAGCTACAACATTAAATACTTTATATTCATCATCATCACGATTAGATTGAAAATAAAATATTGAGTACTCTTTATCAGTCTCTAATCCAAGTTCATCATAAGCTTTGATCTCAATAGCATCTCTTAAATCTTCTTCTCCAACACTATTTTCAATATCTACTGTTGAAGAGATGATATCTTTAGTTTGAACATAAGAGATATAAAAAGCACGATCATCAAACTTTTTAACACTCTCTTGTGTAATGATATTATCTTGATACTGATAAGATTTCAGTGAGTAGGGATCAACAGTTATGATACTCTTCTTACGCCGATCAATTAAACTCTTTTTTAGCATATCAACTACCTATTATAGAAATTAATAGGGTCAAAAACCGATAAAAGTTTAACTTTACCGGTTTTAGAAGTTGTAGCCAAGTTCTCCTAAAGATTTTTTATCTTTTGTCCACCCAGCTTTAACAACTACAAAGAGCTTTAAAAATGTCTTTTTTCCGTTTAGTTCTTCGATTAACTTACGTGCGTGATAACCGATTCGTCTCAGATTTTCACCATCTTTTCCGATGATAATTCCCTTTTGACTTTTCTTCTCTACCACAATTTGTGCATAAATCTTCTCTAATTCTGGAAGCTCTTCAACCCTCTCAATCACTACATCGGTGAAATAAGGAATTTCTTTAGAGGTTTTTTCAAATATTGACTCTCTTATCAACTCTTTATAGATATCTTTCATTTTATCAGTAGTTAAAATCTCAGGATCAAAATAGTATGGATGAGAAGGCAGATGTTTACAAATAGTCGAAAATACCATGGATCTATCTGTTCCTCTTTTGATAGAAACAGGGATAAGTTCAAGAAAACTCTCTTGATATTTTTGAAACTCTGTGATTTTAGAGAGTATCTTTTCATTTCTTACTTCATCTACTTTTGTAAGCAAAACAATATGAGGAATATTCTTTTTATTTAATTTTAAAAAGTTTTCATACTCTTTTAAACTATCTGTGACAGGAGATAAAAACAAAATCAACTCAGCATCACCCATCGCTTTGAGTGCTTCTTCTAACATAAATTGATTCATCAGTTTTTCACTTTCATGAATACCTGGTGTATCCACAAAAATAATTTGACAACACTCATGCATAGCGATGATATTTAATCTTTTTCTTGTTGCATTTGCTTTATGAGAAACCATTGCAAGTTTTTCACCTACAAAAAAGTTCAAAAGAGAACTTTTACCTGCATTTGGTCGCCCTACTACTGCTACAAAACCAGCTTTTTGTTCACAACTCATAAAATATACCGTGAAAGATCTTCATCACTTGCAACTTCATCAAGTTTTTGGCTTATCAAAGATTTTGTTACAGTTATAGTTTCACCTTTGTGTTCATCCGCATCATAACTGATATCCTCCACCACACGCTCTAATACAGTATGCAAACGTCTAGCTCCAATATCTTCAAGTTTTTCATTTGCAAGTTGTGAAATTTTTGCAATCTCTTTTATAGCATCATCTTCAAAAACCAATTCTACACCTTCAGTAGAGAGAAGTGCCTGATACTGTTTAAGCAAAGAGTTTTTAGGCTGAGTTAAAATCTTATATAATGTCTCTTCAGAAAGAGAACTAAGCTCAACACGGAGAGGAAAACGCCCCTGAAGTTCAGGAATCAAATCACTAGGTTTAGTAAGATGAAATGCTCCAGCAGCGATAAAAAGAATATGATCTGTTTTAACAACACCATATTTTGTATTTATATCACTTCCTTCAACAATAGGTAGTAAATCTCTTTGTACACCCTCTTTGCTAGGGTCTTGTCTACTTTGTGATTTGGCACTAACAGCAATCTTATCAATCTCATCTATAAAAATAATACCACCATTTTGTGCTCTCTCTAAAGCTTCTGCCTTAACTGCTTCAAAATCTAATATCTTTTCACTCGCTTCAGCTTTTAGGGCTTCTTTGGCATCTTTGACTTTCATCTCTTTTTTAATAGTTTCTGATTTTGCAGTCAATATCTTCATGAAACTCTCTTGAACTTTAATCATTTCAGGAGGCATAGAAGCATCACCAAACTCGCCCATACCACCGGAGAGTTCAATCTCTATCTCAAGATCATCTAATTCACCCGCACGAAAACGCTCTTTCATCTTTTCAAAACTGCGTTTATAATCCTCTTTTTTACTCTCACTAGCACCAGATGGTAAAGGAGGAAGCAATTTCTCAACAATCTTTTTTTCTATATACTCATCAATTGCACCTTGATTTTTCTCTTTATGCTCATTTTTGATCAAGTTTATAGATGCCATGACCAAATCTCGAACCATAGATTCTACATCACGCCCAACAAAACCTACTTCAGTATATTTACTAGCTTCTACTTTAACAAATGGCAAATTCATCATCTTTGCCAGTCGTCTGGCAATCTCTGTCTTACCTACACCAGTTGAACCTATCATGAGAATGTTTTTTGGACTGATCTCCTCTTGCATAACTTGATCAAGCTGCATTCGTCTATAACGATTACGAAGGGCAATACCTATGGCTTTTTTAGCGTCAAATTGACCGATAATATATTGATCTAAATAAGAGACTATCTCTTTTGGAGTCATATTCATGAATCACTCTCCTCTTTTGTAAGTGTATATGTTTTTATTTTATCACTTGTATATATACATAGTTCACTAGCGATCAGCAATGACTCTTTTACAAGTACCTCTTCATCTAAATCAGCATAGCGATCTAGTGCCCTTGCTGCTGAAATAGCATAATTTCCACCACTCCCAATAGCTGCAATCTTGCCATCTTCTGGTTCAACCACATCACCATTTCCACTGAGTATAAAAATATTATCAGTATTTAATACAATCATCATCGCTTCAAGTTGACGCATATATTTATCTTTTCGCCACTCTTTGGAAAATTCTATAACAGATTTTAAAAGATCACCCTTTTTCTGCTCCAAAATCCCTTCAAACATATCAAACAGATTAAAAGCATCTGCCGTACTACCAGCAAAACCAGCGATTATCTTGCCATGATATAGTTTTCGTATTTTGGTTGCATTTGATTTTAAAATAGCACTTCCAAAAGTAACCTGACCATCACCACCTATTACCGCTTTTTTTTCACCTTTACAGGCTAAAATCGTTGTAGCGTGAAACATTTACTCTCCCACAATATCAAGATGAAGTGTTGCATGAATACCATGACCTAGTTTCACAGAGATATCAAAATTACCCGCTGTTTTGATAGCATTTTTTATTTCAATAGCTTTTTTATCAATTTCAATGGACTCTTGAGTTTTCAATGCCTGGGCAATCTCTTCTTTAGTTACAGCACCATACAAAGAACCATTCGCACCAAGTTTATGCTTAATAATCAACTTTATATCAGCCAATTTTTTCTCTATCTCTTTTAATCTTGCAATCTCCTGTGCCTGTTCTTTTGCTTTAGCTTCCTGCTCCTTCTTCCACTCCTCGATCACCTCTGGGGTAGCTCTTTTAGCAAAACCCTTTGCAATCAAAAAGTTTTGACCATAACCATCTTTTACCTCTTTAATCTCTCCAGTTTTACCTAAACTTTTTACATCTTTGATGAGTAATACTTTCATTTAAAAACGTCCTTACATTAAATTTTAGGGGATTATAGCAAATAGTTGATTAGGCTGTCTATGCTCTATTTCATCATCTCGATCTTCTCTTCAATTTCAAGATATTGTTCAACTAGTTTTTCATATTCTGTTTCATAGTTTTGTAAAAGTTGGTGAAGTTCTTGTAATCCTTTTTCCTGATAACACTCAGGATCACTAAGACAGTTGTTTATCTCTTCTATTTCATCTTCTAGTGCTTCTATTTTTGGTGGCAACTCTTCATAAAGTTTTTTCTCTTTGTAGCTTAGTTTTACACTTCTGTTTTGTTCCCGTTTTATCTCTTTTGAATCTTGAGATTCTTGTGATGAAAGATCTTCAAGGGTTTTTAACTCTTTTTCAATTTCTAAGTATTCACTATAACTTTGAAAACTCTCTTCTACTAATCCATCACCTCTGAAAATAAGTAACTTTTTAGCTATTTTATCCACAAAATATCTATCATGAGATACAAATAACAATGCACCATCAAAGCTTTGTAAATACTCTTCAAGTATATTAATCGTTGCAATATCGAGATCATTTGTAGGTTCATCAAGTATGAGGCAATCATACTTTTTAGTAAAAAGTAGTGCAAGGGCTACACGGTTTTTCTCTCCACCACTTAAAATACCTATCTTTTTATCAAGATGCTCTTTGGGAAACAGAAAATTTTTCAGATATCCATAAACATGCATATTTTTACCACGTACATCTACACGATCACCGCCATTTGGGCAAAATATATCTATGATATTTTTATCATCATCTAACATCTCTCTTTGCTGATCGAAGTATCCTATGCGAAACTCACCACGTTTAATAACTCCTTCATCAACATCCAAATCTCCTAGTAAAAGCTTTAAAAGTGTAGATTTTCCAGCTCCATTTTTTCCAACAATGGCGATTTTATCTAATTGTAAAATACGCATAGAAAAGTTTTCTATCAACTTTTTATCGCCTAAACTTTTGGAGATTTTATCAACTTCAAAGAGCATTTTTTTTCGGTTTATATTTTTATCAGAATGGAAATTTTTCTGTTCACGCTCTAATTCTAGTTTCATCTTTCTAAGTACAGATGGATTTTTTTTGGCTTCTTCTCGCATCTGCAAAACTCTTTGCTTTCGTCCTTCATTTCTCTTTAACCTAGCTTTTACACCTCTATGTAGCCACTCTTCTTCACTTTTTAGAAGTTTCAAAAGTGTTTGGTGGCTTTTTTGCATAGATTTTAAAAGTGCCTCTTTTGCGACAATATAATCACTATAACCACCTTTGAAAGAGCGAATTTTTCCCTCTTCTATTTCAATAGACCTTGTTGCTATATTGTCTAAAAAGTATCTATCATGAGATATAAAAAGCAGTGTAAATTTTTCACGCAAAAGAATTTGTTCTAAAAATTCGACCATATAGACATCTAAATGGTTTGTAGGTTCATCAAGAAGTAAAATATCAGGTTTTTTTAACAACAGTCCAGCCAAAGCCACACGCCTTTGCTCTCCTCCGCTTAGTGAAGTAACTGCTCTGTTTTCATAGATTTTTAGATCAAACTCTTGTAAAATACGCTCTACTTTATCCTCAAGACTCCAGGCATTGTGTAAATCCAAAAAAGCACTTAGCTGTGAATGTTCACTTAAAAGTGTTTTATTTTCAAACTCTTTGGCTAAAAGCAAACTAACTTCATCAAAACGCTCTTTGGCACTTTTAAGCTCTTTTAATTCATTTTCAATCGCATCTTTGACACTAATACCTTCGTCAAAAACAGGTTGCTGATCAAGCATTTCTACTTTGATATCTTGCTGCACGATACGTCTGCCATCATCAAAATCCAAACTACCCTGACAAATTTGCATCAAAGTAGACTTTCCACCACCATTTTTAGCGATAATAGCTACACGTTCACCTTCATGAATACTAAAATCAATCTCATCTAAAACAATATTTGTTTCATATGCTTTACTAAGCCCTATCAAATCTAAAAGTGCCATCAAAGATACCTTTTGGGATACTCAAAAAACAAAACATCTCCTTTTTTCGTACCAAAATCTTCCCATGAAGAGATATCAAAAGAGATACCTACAACTGAACACGTTGGAAGATTATCCAAATTAAGATCACTTACATGATTGATTAAGTAAGTCAAAGCAGGATTGTGTCCTACTAACATAAGTTTTGAAATATCATCATCAACACTAGAGATGATATCTATCAATCTTTGCATAGATGCTTCATAAATCAATGGTTCATATACTATATTTTCTACACCATAACCAATCTTTTTACATATAATAGAGGCTGTCTTTTTGGCACGTTTTGCTGGACTAGACAAAACCAACTCTGGTAAAACTCCTTTTTGATATAACACATCTCCAATCAAAGGTGCATCACGCTCACCACGTTTATTTAATCCTCTCTCAAAATCACTACTTACCATACTATTCCAATCAGATTTAGCATGTCTTAACAGATATAATTCTTTCTTCACTTTTTGCCTTTATCAAAGTTGCCTGATTATAACAAATTTATAACATAATTTAAATATGATTAAATACTCTTTCGTGTATCATGCACTTATGAATTATTTTCCCGCATTCCTAAAATTAGACAATTACAAAATTCTCATCGTTGGTGGTGGGAGTGTTGCCACTCATAAACTCTCAAAAGTACTTGACTTTTGCTCAAATATTGAGATCATTGCTGAGCGTTATAGCGAAGAGATGCTCTCTATGATCATAGATCATAAACTATACTATAAAACCAAAGTATATGAAGAGGGTGATGTTAAAGGGTATGATATGGTTATCATTGCCGTAGACAATTTAGATTTGCAAGAGCAGATTTTCAATGAAACTCGTAAGATGAGAACACTTTGTAATGCCGTTGATTCCGTGGCGTATTGTGATTTTATATTTCCTTCTTATATCAAAGAAGGTGATTTAACAGTTGCTATATCCACATCTGGAACTTCACCTGCCATAGCTAAACATCTAAAAGAGTACCTAAAAAACTCTATACCAAACTCGTTACATGATTTTTTAAAAGAGATGAAAGAGGTACGTTCAACTTTACCAAAAGGAAAAGAGAGGATGCAGTATTTAAATCAAAAGGCTAGAGAGTTTTTTGAACCAAAACAAAACAACAAACAATAATCATGAAAACTGTATAGGATCGATATCTATTTCACATCCTTTGCATTTGCATTGATGTGCTACTTTCAAAAGTGCTTTAGTCGAGTTAGAACGTAAAAGAACTTGAAAACGAAATTTTGATGCTATTTTAGCGATAGGAGATTCTCCAAATCCAACTACTTCTATATCTGTTTTATTTTCTAAACACTCTCTTAAGTTATCTAATATTTTGAGTGCTTTTTGTTTACTTTTGTCAGCAATCATGATCTTCATCAGTTTTTTAAAAGGTGGATAAAGCTCTTTTCTATAAGCTAATTCGTCTTTCAAAAACTTTTCATAATCATCAATATAGTGACTAAAAAACTCTTCATTGTTACTCACAATGATAACTTTTCCCTCACCTTTTCTACCACTTCTACCAGCAACTTGCAACAACAAACTCAAAGCTCTCTCACGAGATCTAAAATCAGCCATCGCCAAAATCGTATCTATCCCAAAGATCACTGCAAGACGGATGTCATGATAATCATGTCCCTTCGATAACATCTGTGTTCCTACAAGGACATCAATCTCTCCATCATTAAAAGATTTTAAAATCTTCTTTAGCTTTGTTTGAGTTGTCACCTCATCACGATCAAATTTCACAAAGTTTTTTTCTGGAAACTTTTCACTAAGTTCATATACAACTTGTGCAGTGCCTATTCGATTTGTTCTAAGTTGATCACTTTTACATGAAGGACATATTTTGGGAATACGCTCCATATAATTACA
>Ga0256833_1002055_pt1 | contig 14476 bp, 12 predicted proteins | sample 356284metaG_FD_190535 | JGI IMG/M metagenome (GOLD analysis project Ga0256833, IMG submission 190535) | Hydrothermal vent microbial communities from Mid Atlantic Ridge, Atlantic Ocean - 356-284 | ecosystem: Environmental > Aquatic > Marine > Hydrothermal vents | place: Atlantic Ocean: Mid...
TAACTGACCTTACGCATTTACGTAAAATAAAAACTTTTACAAAATAAAATTTTATTATAGTAGATTGTTAAGTTAAACCATACAATTGCACTCATTGTCATTACCCAGCTTGACTGGGTAATCCACATTCGGATTTCAGACTACTGAATACGGATAGTGTTATAATATAGATTGTCGCCTCAAGCCCGACAATGACACAATCATGCCAACTACAAACTATCAGTCAACAAATATACCAATAACCAATTTTATTCTATAAGTGCGTAAGGTCAGTTATTAATTATAAATTAATACGCTCCATCTCTTTTTAACACTACACCTATAGTTTTAATTAAAATAACAATATCTTTCCATATAGACCAATTTAAGACATACCATTTATCAGTTCTTGTTCTAAATTCATAATCTGTATCACTTCTTCCACTTACTTGCCAAAGTCCTGTAATCCCAGGTTTTACCATAAAGTAATACTCAGCTATATCTTTATAGTAATTATCTATCTCTTCTTGAATTACTGGTCTTGGACCTACAAAATTCATATGCCCTAACAGTACATTAAAGATTTGTGGCAACTCATCTAATGATGTCTTTCTTAAAAATTTACCAACCTTTGTAACTCTTGGGTCATCTTTTAATTTAAAGCAACTCTCCCACTCCTCTCTTATTTTTTGATCACTCTTTAGCATACTCTCTAATCTATCTTTTGCATCTATATACATACTTCTAAATTTCACAACAGGTATAGTTTTACCACCCTTTCCAACTCTTTTATGTATAAAAAATACTCCACCCCTAGATTCTAGTTTAATTGCAATTGCTATTATTATAATAATTGGCAAAAGTATTGGTAGTAACAAAAGAGCTAAAAGATAGTTAAATATAGTTTGAATTAAGCGTCTATGCCAACTTTTTAATCTATTTTCATAAACTATTAAATTGGTTCTAGTATTTGATAACTCATAAATTTGAGAGTGCGTTAAGTCATACTCATCTAAAATAGGAGTAAAGATAACCTCTTTTGTATGTTTAATTTCACTCTCTATTAATGCTTTTAATCTATCTGGCGATATAGTTTTAGAGTTAATAAATACTGTTGAAAAGCCATTTTCATCTTTAGGTTTTTTATAGCCCAAATAAGAGTTATTATATATTTCACAATTTAAAAAAGTATCATTACCATAAATTTTTGCTTCTTTAGACCAAAGCCCTATTTTATGCAATAATTTTTTAATAAATAGTTTACTAATTGGCAAAAGTAAAAACATAAATACAAAACTAGCTCCAATTACAATCCTAGAGTAGTGTTCTATAGATTTTGTCATTGCTAAATAGGCAAAGGTTAAAAGTGCTGCCAAGATTAGAGCTTTAAATATCTTTCTAGTTTCATGCCAAAAATCATATCGATATGTATATATACCCTCATAAAGAAATAGAGATAATATAATTATATATATAGGGTAGAAATTAAAATATATATTTAGTGTTGTTTTGTTTTCACCAAATAGAGGAGTTATACCTCTAAATAGATATGCAAGATATAAAGAGAGGGTAACGATTAAGATGTCTGTTAAAATAAAGATTAATTTTGCACCTAAATCTTTAATAGTCTCTTGCATTAAATTCCCATTTTTTAATACAATTATATCCTCTTTTATTGAATTATTAAAGATATATTTCACATTAAATCAATTTAATTGTGTTAAAATTAACTCTTTATATCTATCTATATCATTTTTAGTTGCTTTTTTATCTCTAAATTTCTTATGAATTATAGATATAGTTTTTAACTCTTTTAGAGATTTTGTATCATTAATAGATACAACTTCTTCAGTTTTTCGATTTGCATGAGACCTATTTAAGAGTAAATTTGCATAATTTAAACTTCTATTTAATAAAATAAATCCAAAATTTATATCATCTATTGGTCCAATTTGTGCTACTTTATTACTTAAGAGTTTTACTTTACTAAGCTCTTCATAACCATAATTTGCTCCAAAATATCCTGCAACTGCTCCTATTGCAGTGCCTAAAAAGAAGCTATGTCCTCCTACTGCTAAATCTATCAATCCACCAGCTGTTGCACTTGTTATTGTAGAAATTAGTGTTAATTTATCTTTACTTAATCCAAAAATTTCATATGACTCTTTCGAAAATAGCTCATACTCAAGATTAAAAGAGTCTATATTAAATATACTATTTTTGAAATTCAAAACATCTTTTATAGAGTTAAATAACTTTTGCTCTTTTTTAGATATTTGCTCTTGAAAATCAGATATTAGTTTTTGCTTAGAGTAGTTAAATAAAGATGAACTCTTTTTAATTTTAAAACTTAATATATCAGATATTGTATTAGTAATTAGTGTTGCAATCTTCTCTTTTTGCTCTTGATGAAATTGCCCTAAAAGCTCTATAGCTTCACTTAAGTTTTTACTCCAATTTGAGTCTATATGCTTTAGGGCTTCTAATAACTCAATATGCTCTTTAAAGGTAGCTTTTAGTGGATTAAATGGCTTAACAATTCTAAAATACTGTCCTAATACCTCATCCCACTCTTTAGTATAATCGCTATCTCCAATGTAGTTTAAAATAGCCATTGAACCTTTAGCACAATATCTTAAAATCTCCATCTCATTTTCAAACTCTGCACTATATGGCTTACTAGCATCTACAACATATATAATGCCTCCACCATCCATTATTGGCTTAAGCAATTCACACTCATCTTTAAACTCATTACCGTTGCAATATTTTTCTAAAAACTCTAAAACTCTCTTTGGTCTCTGCTTTGCTGTAGGATTACCCTCTTGTAAAATCTTTAATACTCTTCTAGGGCGTTGAAACCCTGGGGTATCTATTAATTCATAGAGTATTTTATCACCTTTTTTTAGCTTAAAACTTCTAGCTTTTGTAGTAGTTCCTGGTTTATCACTAATTACTACAGAATCATCTAGGGTAAGAGTTGAGACAATAGAGCTTTTCCCCTTATTTGGGTGTCCAACAACTACAAATTTTGGATGACTCATACTATAACCTCATAATTTAATTTTAACTCATTTAATTTTCTTTGCCAAATCTTAACATCTTCATCTTTAGCTTTTCCATTTAAGCCAACTAAATAGATTGATATTTTAGAGCCTCTATTCTCTTCTTGTAACTCCTCTAAATAGTCAAAAAAATCTAAAATTGGGGGTTCCCAAGATTTTATGGCAACTACAATATCTTTTGCATTTGAGTTTGACTTTAAATTTAAATTATCAATATCAAGATAGTAGCCAATTAATTTAAACTCTCTATTCTCTAGTAAATTTGAGTTAATTTTATTTTGATAATTCTCTGAAATCGGTTCTAAAATCTCTTGATTTTTCTCTGATGTAAAGTTAATCTTATTTTCTCTAAATATAAAAGTCGCAATAGTATATAAAATAGCTCGAAATATTACCCCATATACCAAAATTAAAAGAGCTAAATATCTCCACCAACTACCAAGCTCTTTTGCTAAGGTTATCTGCTCTTTAGTTACTGCCCCACCAAGTCTATTAAATTGACTAATTTGGGCTAAATGCTCACTAATTATACAACTATTACAAATTGGTTGCCAAAGGGCTAAAGTATTTAAACTATTAGCTAATATTTGAGGTTTAATATTTAAAGTTGTTGCCCAACCAAATGCTATATCGCTTGTTGTAACAATAAAAAGTAGAGATATTAATGCACCTACTGAGAAAAAAACCCCAGATAAAAATGAGATTTTAAACCCCTCTACTTCAAGCTTAGATTTAACAAAAATCAGCCTTATAGCAGAGATTAATGAAAAGAAAAAAGGAATTACTACAACTACTCCCATATAAATTAAGGCATTAACCAACTCTTTACCATTAAAAAAGAGTAACCCACTGCTAACACTAAAACCAATAATAAAAGAGATTAAAATAACTAAAATCTCTTTGTATCTTTTAAAATTATTAAATAGACTATTAATTAAAATGCTACTCTCCATAAAATTGAAATTTCATCTATATCTATTGCACTCTTTCTAGGTTTTATAAATATTGTATCTATTGGATAGTTTTCAAGAGTATATTTTTGGCTTAAATCCTCTATTTTATCCTCTAATTCAAGTTGTAAATCTTCTATCTTCTGCTCTAACTCTTCTACCCTTGCTTCTGCTCTGCTTATATCACTTCTCTCTTTTAAGACTCTTCCACTTCTATTTACTGCTGTTCCAATTTTTGTAACACTTTTTCTTCCAAATAGAGCTGATATAATAGAAATTCCTGCACCAATTAAAGAGCTTGTTTGGTCATCTTTCTCTTTTTCAACTTGCATTTTCGCTCTTTGTAGTTGAGACTCTAATCTATCTAATCTCTTCTCATATTTAGATTTTAAATCATCTAAATCATCTTCGAATTTATCTTTTAATATATCTTCTACTTTTACTACAAAATCTTCATAACTCTCATCTATTTTAGACTCTAACCTCAATCTTTTACACCTATAAAGCTCCATTTTATAAGAGTTATATATATAATTTTTAAGCTCTCTTTTACATACTTTTAAATCTCTATCTTCACTTATAAACTCTGGTAAATGTTTAAATTTTGCACCATTTGGAGATTTTGTAGCAAAAGAGTTTAATGGCTCATCAAGCTCTTCTAAATCATCCCAATTACAATTTGTTAAACCATCTAAATTTAAAATTAGCTCTAACTCTTTACTCTCATCTATACCTCTTCTTGCATCTATATAACAAACTTTTAAAGATGCAGCTACTGTTGGAGTATATTGCTTTTTACCTGTAATATCAGCTTCGTATCTTTGCAAAACATTACCACTTAATACTATATTTTGCACAAAATCACTATCATTACTACTTACTATATTAAGAGGCTCAATATTACCCTTTTTTGATTCCATTAGCATAGATATATCATCTTTTTTTAAAGGACCTTTTAGGTAACTTAAAACCCATCTTGTTCCAAATAGTCTTATATCATCTAAGTGGGCACTCTTTAAAAAGAATGTTCTCTTTTTTAAATTTGCTAAAAGTGAGGCTATCTCATCTTTAGATAGAGCAGAGTCAATTTTGCCTCCAAGACCATCTATAACTCGTTTTATATCTTGAGTAGTTTGTAATCTTCCAATAAACCAAGTTCCAATATTACTTAAGCCTTTATAATCTAAATCTACAGGATTTTGAGTACTTAATACAACACCTAATCCATAAGCTCTAGCTTGTTTCAAAAGAGTTATCATTGGCTCTTTAGATGGTGGATTTTTAACTGGTGGGAAAAAGCCATATATCTCATCCATATAAAGCAGTGCTTTTAATCTACTACTACCACTTTGACGACGCATCCAAGCTACTACTTTATTTAATAGAAGTGTTACAAAAAACATTCTTTGAGACTCATCTAAATGAGAAATAGAGAAAATTGCTACCCTAGCCTTACCATCTTTTGAATATAGCATCTTTTGTATATCTAAATCTTCTCCACTTAACCACCCCATAAATGAGGGTGATGCAATTACAGAGTTAAATCTATTAGCCAATTTAAATCTCTCATTTTGTGGATAGAAGCTATCTATTGGAAGAACACCAATCTTTTTAAATGGTGGATTAATTACTGCTCCAACAAGAGTATCTATACCTAAAGAGTTACCACTTCTCCAAGAGTGTGCAATAATTTGCGAAAGCAAAATAAACTCTTTACTCTCTAGTGGATTTGCTTCTATATTTATAAGAGCTAATAGTGAGCCAACAGTACTTGTTAAATAGGCACTAAAATTATCACTATCATCTAAAATTTCATTTGATGGACGAGATAGAGAACTTAAAATATTAATAGCTACTCCAGAGCTAGAGCCTGGAGTATAGATAGTTTTATCAACCTTGCTAAACTTCTCTACTCTACTCTCATCTTGTCCCCAACTATAGATTCCCTCTCTCCACATATTAGCAACTTTTGCAGCATACTCAAGTGGCTCTTGCCCTTTTGCTTTTGCATCATCTTCTACCCAAGGCTTAAAACTTAAAGGTGAAAAAGAGGGGTCAGTTAAGAGCATATTACCCATATCTCCTTTTGGGTCAATTACAATTGATGGTATATTATCAATTGCAGCCTCTTCTAAAAGCGAAATTCCAAGCCCTGTTTTACCAGAGCCTGTCATTCCAATAATTGCTGCGTGAGTTGTAAAGTTTTTATTTTTTAAAAGTGTTAAAACATTAGTTGGTTCAAAATTTTTAGTATCTACATCTTTTCCTAAATAGAAAAGTCCTGCTTTTTCATAAATATCTTTAATAGTCTCCACTCATCTATCCTTATAAATAAATATTTAGCTATTATAGCACAAAAAATTTAATAGCTAATCTTAAATTTATTTTGATATAATAGATATATATCACATAAATTTCTCACCTATTTAACATCTGTTAATATTGGTATTTTAATTAAAGGGAGTATATTGGAACAGGTAGTCTTTGCAATTTTAACAATTTTAATAGCATCAATTCTAAATATTATATTAAAAAAATTTAATTTACCAACAGCCATTGGTTATATATTTACTGGAACTATTGTCTCTTTATCTTTTGGATTAGGTGGAGAAGATAAGATTTTAGAGCATATTTCAGAGCTTGGAATTATATTTTTAATGTTTACAATTGGCTTAGAGTTTAGCTTTAGTGAATTAAAAGCTATGAAGAAGCAAGTATTACTATATGGCTCTTTGCAAGTAATTTTAAGTAGTTTTATATTTGCTATAATTGCTCAATATATCTTTCATTTTGAAACTCAAAGTGCTATTGTAATTGGTTCAGCACTATCACTATCTTCGACTGCAATTGTGCTTAAAATGTTAAATGAAAATGGAGATATTCATGCAGGATATGGGCGTAAAGTTTTGGGAATATTGCTATTTCAAGATTTAGCTGTAATTCCTATTTTAATTATGATAGATATATTTACTAAAGATATAGAGGTATCTACACTTTTATTAAGTACATCTATTAATATGGTAATATTTTTTGCTATTTTACTTCTTGGAAAGTATGGAGTAGATAAGTATTTAGAGTTTTCTGTAAAGACTCAAAATCAAGAGATATTTCTTTTAGCAATCTTATTTATAGTTTTAGCATCGGCTGAAACAGCGCACTTATTGGGCTTTTCATACTCACTTGGTGCATTTTTTGCAGGGATGCTTTTAGCAGAGTCTCACTATAAATATCAAATAGAAGCAGATTTATCACCCTTTAGAGACCTATTTTTAGGGCTATTTTTCTTTGTAGTTGGGAGCCGTATAGATGTATCTATTGTCATAGATAACTTACCAACTATTTTAGCTATTGTTATAGTTGTTATGATAGTTAAAGCTTTAATTATATTTGGAGTATTATTTTTTAACCAAAAAAGGACAGCTTTTAAGAGTGCATTAGCACTATCACAAATTGGTGAATTTGCATTAGCTATCTTTGTTTTAGCGCAAAACCATAACTTTATAGATGAAAAAATTTCAAATATCTTATCTACTGCTGTAATATTTTCAATGATTGCAACTCCTTTTATTATTCAAAACTTAACAAAACTTGCAGATTTTATTTTTAAAGAACCAGTTAGAGAGTTTAAAATTAGCTCAACGGGACTTAAAAATCATATTGTGGTGTGTGGATATGGACCATTAGGTAGAAAAGTTACACAAACCTTAAAAAATGATGGATTTGATTATGTGCTTATAGAACATGATTTAAAACTATATCAAGAAGCATTAGATGATAATCAACCAGTATTTTTTGGTAATGCAGCACAAAGAGTTGTTTTAGAGTCAATAAATATCAAAGATGCAGCAGCTGTTATGATTACATTTCATAATTTAGAAAAGATTAGACTTATATCACAAGCTGTTAAAGATATTGTTCCAAAGGCACATATAGTAGCAAGAGTTAGGGGCAAAGAGGAGATGGAAGCCCTAAAAGAGTGTGATGTATATGTTGTATCTACGGTAGGGACTCTAGCAAAAGAGATGATAGATAAACTACTTTATTGTAGCCTTTAACTCTTCTAACTCTTTAGTTAATTGAGCAATTTTTTCATCTCTTTTTTTAATTAAGTTACTTAACATTCTAGTTACATAGTTATAACTCTTTTTATATAGAGTAAACTCCTCTTTTGTGCTATTTAATTCTAACTTTAAATTATCAATATAATCTTTTTGAATACTAATCTCATTATAAGCAACTGATAACATAAAAGAGATATTATCTTTTATATCACTTTTATTACCAACAAAAGGTTTAGTTAATTTATCTATCTCTCTATTTATCTCTTTTAATAACATTTTTAATCCTTTATATGTGATTTTTATATCACAATATTACCACTAAAATATTAAAATATGCTTATTTTATGGGAGTATTTTATTTTAAATAGCTATTTTTTTGACATTTTATGCTAAATGAGGAGTATAGGTAGTAACACTATGCCAAAGAAATAAAGCTTATTTCATTGGCATTGGGCTTTAGCCTTACAAAAAAAGATAATTTTATCTTTAAAAGCTTTGATAACTCTTAGTGAGACTAAAGTCTCACTTCCAAAAGAGAAGCAAAAATACAACATTTTTCGTTATTTCATTGGTATTACGCTTTAGAACTGTTTTTTATTTTTCATTAACAGTTTTAGGAACAAGCTTTGCGCTTTGTACTTTGAGCTTTTAGCAATAAATTAAAGATTATTGAATAAACCTTTAATCTCATTTGGTATCAATTTTTTAATTTTATCTTTAGTTATATTATTCTCTTCTAAAGCTTTAATTTCATTTGGAATTACCTTTTTTATCTCTTTATCTATACCTAAATCTTTAACTTTCTTTATTACTTTTCTTTTTACATATCCCTCAAGTATTGGTTGAATATGTGGATTTTCTATATTGCCTGTTAATTTAAATCTATAATCTTGATTTTTATAATAGATTACTATCTTAGCATTAATTGTTTTATGTTTAGTATCTATTTTTGCACTCTTTGTAGATATTTGCACTCTTTGGCTTTGTGTGCTTAAATTAAATGTAATAATATTTTTATCTATATTACCATCAATTTTAGCTCTTTGAAAAATCTCTTTAGATAAATCAAAGTTTACACTATTTTTTAGGGTTTGAACTAAAGATGAATTTAAAAATCTTGCTTCATCTAAAGTAACAATAAATTTTCCTCTCTTTGCTTTTTGATTATATGTTAAATTAAACTTTGCAACACCATCTAATACTTGCTCTAAATTTAACATATTTAGTAAACTAATTACACTAACTCCTGCTGCATCAATTTTGACTCTATTATCATCTGCAATTAAGTTAATTACACCACCTAACTCATTTGCAATTGCTGTAGTTAATAGTTGATTATTAGTTACTTTAGTTGTCCCTTTAAATGCAAATGAACCATTTAATTTTTGTCCAATTAGTGGCTCTAATTTTCTTAAGTTATCTATATTTACACTATATTTAGATGTTAACTTTTTTTGTTTAGTATCATAATTTAAATATTCAAAAACTATGCTACCCAAAGAGGTATTAAGCTTTGGTTGAGTAATAAATCTTCCACTTTTAATAATACCATTTTTAACCAACATAGAGTATTTGAAGTTACTACCCAAATTAATATTGTAAAGTTTTTGTAAAGTTGCTGAATCTAAAGAGCCAAGAGATTTTATTGTAAATATACCATCTAAATTTTTAATACTTGTAATATCGACTTTTCCAGATGCACTACCTTTAGTTACAAAATGTGGTTGATTTAACATAAATAGTAGTTTAGCAACACTTATATTAGAGAAATCTGCCTTAAGAGTATTACCATCATATTTAAACTTTAAATTACCACCTAAAGATTTTGTAGATGCATCAAGCTTAATAATATTACCAACTTTTTGTAAATCTCCTGCAACTTTTAGCTCACCATTTAGTGGAATTTGTGTAAAGAGTTGTAAAGCTCTTAAGTTATTAATATCGGCTAAAAAAGTTGTCTTTAAAGCACCAGTTAAAATAGAGTATGATAGGTTGCTTACATCAAGATTTATAAAATTAGTTAATAGTTTTGCTCTTTTAATAGATAATTTATTATCTTTAATAAGCCCTTTTGCCTTCAAATGATATTTATAGCTAGGTAACTTAACTTTAAGTAACTTTTTATTTAAAACTCCACTTGTATTAATTGCAAAATTACCATTTAAATTTTTTAAATTTGCAAGATTTAAAATAGCATTAACTTTTCCATAAGATAGATAGTATGGCATTGAGAGTGTTTGTAAAACTTTTACAATATCTACCCCTTTTAAAGATGCTGAAACTTTTCCATTTAAATAACTTATCTTAGTAACTCCACCAAAATCTCTAGTTTGTGTATTGAGTTGAAAAATATCTCTTGTTCTATCTAAGTAAAATACTCCACTTGTAGATAGTTTTCCTTTTAACTTTAAGTTAGTAAGAGAGTTTAACCTAGATAAATTATCAATATTTAAACCATAATAACCCTTAGATTTTGTAAAATCTAGTGATGATGTAAGCTTTTTAATATTAATTTTTGCAGTTGTTGTATTTATATCACCTTTACTTATAATATATTTTTTAGCAACTACAGCTTTTATATTTGCTCTTAACTTTTCATCTTTTGGTATTTTAATTTTATAAAATCTTTTAATTAAAGCTTGACTAAATTGACCATTTTTTATCTCTATAAGAGCTTTACCTCTTGGATTTTTAATATCTAAACTTGGCATTTTAGCATTTATAAAGAGATAGCCATCAAGTAGAGGTTGTTGGTTTAAAAGAGCAAAAATTTTAGCAATTTGTGCACTATTTAAATCAATATCTATAGATTGAGGGTTTTTATTCTTTATAATAAACTTATAATTTATATCAGAATCAAATGCCCTACCCTCACCATTTACACCAAAATTATTAAAACTTCCAACAGCTTGACCTTTAATATCTAAATCTAACTTTATATCTCTATCATCTACTGTAACAGTTTGTGCATTAGCTTTATAATTTAGATTAAATTTTTTATCAAAATAGTTAATATCCCCTTTTGTATTTGCTTTTATACCATTATCACTTTTGGCATCTACATCTATAAATCCAAATTTACTATTTAACTTTGTAATCTCTATTTTTGGTTTTTTAATCTCTTTATTTAATAGAGTATTAACTATTGGTTTTAGTGTTAAATTACTACCAACTGGAGTAAAGATTGAGACAAATATTAAAACTAATATTGTAATAATTGGTATTATAATTATAAGTAATCTATACATCGAAAATCCATTTTTTTAAAATTATAACTAAAATATTATATAGCAAACTTTTCAATAAATAGTTTTAGCTCTAAAAGCTCTCTATTTGGGTATTTATCTAACTTTTTAGATAACTTTTTATATGTTTGCCAAACCCTTTTAGATGCCTCTAATCTACCCCTTTTTTTTAGTTCAAGTGCAACTGCTGCATTTATAAAACCTTTTACTATTAAAACTTTTGGACTCTTCTCTCTTCTTTTTGGAAACCAAAACTCTTCTAATGCTTCATGAGCTTCAAAAAATAGTCCCTCTTCTATAAATTTTTTATATCTATTTATATAATATTCCATATTTTTACCTTTAAAAATTACTGTTGAAGCTTATTTTAGATATAATCGCGCCAATTATATTATTTCTTACTTAAAGAGGGTTATTATGACATCAACTTTGTTTATTATTCAGATAGTTTTAGCTATCTTAATTACTATTGCTGTTTTATTACAAAAGAGTTCAAGTATCGGTTTGGGTGCATATAGTGGTAGTAATGAATCACTTTTTGGAGCAAAAGGACCAGCTGGTTTTTTAACTAAAATAACATTTGCATTAGGATTACTATTTGTTATTAATACTTTAGCACTTGGTTATTTCTATTCTCAAGAGAATAAAAAGAGTGCAGTTGATACTATAGAAAAAGTTATTCCTGCTCCAAAATCTAAAGCTACTGAGTCAAAAGCTCCAACAGCTCCAACTAAAACTACAGATAAAAACTCTAGCAAATAGTAATTTAGGGCATTTTGCCCAAAATATTTAAAACTAACTCAAAATTTACCAAAATCTAGCTAAAATTTTAAAAAATATTACTTTAAGGAATAGTTATGGTAGAAGATATATTAGGCGAAGCAGCAGACCATATGCAAAAGAGCATAGATGCTATGAAAAAAGAGTTTTTAACTTTAAGAACTGGTAAGGTTACAACAAATGTAGTTGACCATGTAAAAGTTAACTATTATGGCACACCTACAGCATTAAACCAAGTTGCAAGTGTTACAGCAATAGATGCTACTACAATTGCAATTAATCCTTGGGAGAAATCACTTTTATCAGATATTGAAAAGGCAATTCAACAAGCAAATATTGGTGTAAACCCAAATAATGATGGTGATTTTATTAAACTATTTTTCCCTCCAATGACAAGTGAACAGAGACAAGAGATTGTAAAACAGGCAAAAGCTATGAGTGAAAAGGCAAAAGTTGCTGTTAGAAATGTTAGAAAAGATGCAAATAATAAAATTAAAAGATTAGAAAAAGATAAAGAGATAAGCGAAGATGAGAGCAAAAAAGCACAAGATAGGGTCCAAAAACTAACAGATGAGCATGTAGCAAAAATAGATGAGGCTTTAAAATCTAAAGAAGCCGATATTTTAAAAGTGTAACTATGAATATAGAGCAAATTTATAAAGATAGTGGAGCTTTACTTAGTGGGCATTTTATTTTAAGTAGTGGTAATCACTCTCCAAACTATCTACAGAGTGCAAAAGTTTTAGAAGACCCAAAAGTTGCCGAAGAACTTGCAACTGCTTTGGCAAAAGAGATAAAAAGTAGTGGCATAGAGATAGATAGAGTGTGTGCTCCAGCTTTAGGTGGAGTTATTGCAGGTTATGAGTTAGCTAGAGCATTAGGAGTAAACTCTATTTTTGTAGAGCGAAAAGAGGGTCAGATGCAACTTCGTCGTGGATTTGAAGTTAAAGAGGGCGAAAAGTTTATAATTTGTGAAGATATTATTACAACTGGTGGTTCTGCACTAGAGGCTGCTAAAATTATCCAAGAGCTTGGTGGAGAAGTTGTAGCATTTGCAGCACTTGCAAATAGGGGCTTTTGTAAAAGAGTTAATACAACAAATGAGCCAAAACCAGAGTGTAAATTACCAAAAGATAAACCTCTATTTGCTTTAGCAGACTTTGAATTTGATATATACTCTCCAGATAACTGCCCACTATGTAGAGAGGGAAGTGAAGCAATTAAACCAGGAAGTAGAGGAAATTAACCTCTACTATTAACTTTAAATGAAAAAAATTATAATATCTTTAGTATCTATTAGTTCTATTATATACTCAAATAGTTGTAGAGTTCCAGCTAAAATTGCACCATATATTGTTAAAAGTGGTTTACAAAATCTTAGCTATATTAGTGATGTTAAAAGAAATTATCAAAATTTAAGTAGCTTATGCCTTAATTTAATTAGTTTTAAAGAGCATAATTTAACTTGGAAATTGCTACTTATTACAAACCCTAACAGAAATAGTGGTCTATTTTGGTTTTTGCCTCATGATAATGAAAATAGTGCATTTGATGCAGGTATATATGCTATAAAAAGATATGGTGGTGGATTATTAGCTATTGTAAATAGTAATAAAAGATATAATGCTTGGCAAGACCCAAATAGAAACTTCTCTTACTCAAGAGAAAAATTAAGTAGTTGTAAAGAGCAAAAAGCGGCTTCTCCAATTTATACAAATATGATTTTTTCTATAATAGATTACTATAAAGCCCCTAACCTACCCTATTTAGCTTTGCATAATAATACAAATAAGGGTGGAATATCTATATTAAAATCTAGCCCAAAAGTAAAATCTTTTTTAGCTTATAAAAAGAGTCAAATTAATAGTAAAAATCCATTAACAGATGAAGATAACTTAGTTTACACTGCAGGATTAACAAATACCCCACCAAATAGAGTCTATAGACTACTTAAAAGTGGTTTAAATGTAAAATATGAAGTTGTCAATAGTAATAATAATGATTGCTCAATGTCAAATTTTGTAGTAATAGAAAAAGGTGTTACTAATTATTACAATATAGAGGCTCAACATGGAAAAACTTATATACAAAAAATTATGATAGATAGGTTAATTAAGTCATTATGAGAAAAAGAGTATAGGTGGAAAGGCAAAGCCAATAAAATAAGCTTTATTTAATTGCTTAAAGCTAAATGCAAAAAGCACAAAACTTTTTTGGGGCTGAAACATTCAACTCCTTGGAAGTATAAATCTTTTTTTTGAAATCAGATGCTTTAACCCAATATTAATGACTGACCTTACGCACTTATAAGATAGAATTGGCTTTTTGTAATTAATTTTTAGTTTCTGATTATCGGATAGATTGTGTCATTATCGGGCTTGACCCGATAATCTATA
>Ga0256833_1002056_pt1 | contig 14476 bp, 6 predicted proteins | sample 356284metaG_FD_190535 | JGI IMG/M metagenome (GOLD analysis project Ga0256833, IMG submission 190535) | Hydrothermal vent microbial communities from Mid Atlantic Ridge, Atlantic Ocean - 356-284 | ecosystem: Environmental > Aquatic > Marine > Hydrothermal vents | place: Atlantic Ocean: Mid...
CAAAAAACAATAACTGGTAATGTGAAAGATGCCGGAACTAAGGAGCCTTTGATAGGTGTTTACATTGTTTTGAAAGACTCTGCGGCTGTTGGCACAGTAACGGATTACAATGGAGATTATAGTATTAAAGTACCAGAGGGTTTTAACACACTTGTTTTTAGTTACGTTGGTTATCAACCGCAGGAAATTGATATTAATGACCAAAATGTCATTAATATTGAAATGCATCAAGGAGAATTATTGGATGAAGTAGTCGTTATCGGTTATGGTACTGTTAAAAGAAAAGATGTTACAGGTTCTTTGCAAACGGTAACATCGGATAAGTTCAATAAAGGAGCAATTACAAGTCCTCAGGAATTGATGGCGGGTAAAATTTCCGGCGTGACAATTACTACCGATGGATCGCCGGGAGGTGGATCTAAAATCAGGATTAGAGGAGAATCTTCTTTGAGTGCATCAAATGACCCTTTGATTGTGATTGATGGTATACCAACGGAAGGAGGAGGTATTGCTGGGAGCAGGAATCCACTAAATATTATTAATCCCAATGATATAGAGAGTATCACTGTTTTGAAAGATGCATCAGCTACTGCTATTTATGGAAATAGAGCATCGGGTGGGGTCATAATGATAACGACCAAAAAAGGATCATTAGGTCAGGAAATGAGAGTTTCTTATACTGCAAATGTATCAATGGGAAGTAAAGAAAATAAAGTTGCGGTTTTGAACAAAGATGATTATGTAAATCTAATTAAAACACGGTTTGGAGAGGAAAGTACAGAATATTCTTTGCTTGGGGATGCAAATACGGATTGGCAAGAAGAAATTTATCATACTGCTATAGGCCAGGATCACTCTTTGAGTTTATCAGGTTCATACAATATCGTTCCCTACAGGGTTTCTTTTGGATACTCTAATAAAAACGGTATTTTAAAAACGGATAACTTTACCAGATATACTGCAGGAATAAATTTGAATCCTCAATTTTTGGATAATAGGCTACAAGTAAATTTGAGTTTGAAAGGTATGAAAACCAAAAATCATTTTGCAGACAGGGGCGCAATCGGGGCAGCTCTGGGGTTTGACCCTACACAATCTGTTTTAGATACAGATAGTCCTTACGGGGGGTATACTACATGGACAGACAATAAAGGCAGACCAAGGTTTATAGCTCCTACCAACCCGGTCGCATTATTGGAACTCAGAGATAATAATTCAGATGTGTTAAGATATATTGCAGGATCAAAGATAGATTATATTTTCCCCTTTTTACCTGCTTTAAGAGCAAATCTGAATATGGCTTATGATTATTCCAAAGGAGAAGGCACTTTAACTGTTCCTACTTATGCTTCTTTTGCATTTGATACAATTACAGGTGGAGGTGTCAATAATAGTTACAATCAAATAAAAAAGAATTCTCTTTTGGAATTTTATTTGAATTATAAAAAAGAGATAGGAATTCACAATTTTGATTTGATGGGAGGATATTCATGGCAACATTTTTTTAATCACAATACATATACTAATACGGATAAAGCCGGTACTCCTTCCCGTACCGAAAAAGGAGATGATCAAGGAGAATACTATTTGTTATCATTATTTGGGAGAATGAATTATTCTCTTTATGATAAATATATTTTGACATTATCGGTAAGAAGAGACGGAACATCAAGGTTTGCCCCTGAAAACAGATGGGGATTATTCCCGGCAGCAGCTTTGGCAGTGAAAGTAATTGAAAACGAAAATACTTTTTTTAATAATGTAAAATTAAGGCTTGGCTGGGGAATTACCGGACAACAGGAAATAGGAGATTATTATGCATATCTCGCCAGATATGAATTGGGAGACGTAAATGCAATGTATCAGTTTGGAAATGATTTTATAACAACTCTTCGTCCCAATGGATATGATGAAAATATCAAATGGGAGGAAACCGCAACTATTAATGCAGGTATTGATTTTTCTATAATTAAAGACAGATTATCCGGAACATTTGATCTGTATAGAAAGAATACGAAAGATTTGCTTAATTATATTCCAGTACCTGCCGGTACTAACTTGACTAATTTTATCACTACGAATGTAGGAACCATGGAAAGTAAAGGAATGGAATTGTCTGTCAATATGACTCCCGTGAAAACCGACAATGTCCAGTGGGATTTTAGTTATAATATATCTTATAACAAATCTAAAATTACAAAATTGACCGCAATCCAAGATTCTACTTATAAAGGTGTGCTTACCGGAGGAATAGCAGGCGGTGTAGGCTCTAATATTCAAATTCACAGTGTCGGATATGAACCGTATGCCTTTTATGTTTATAAACAAAAATATGATGATAACGGAAATTTGCTTGAAGGAGAATTTGAGGATTTAAATGGAGACGGAATAGTCAATGGTGACGATAAATACAGGTATAAAAGTCCGGCTCCTGATTATACTATGGGATTTTCAAGTAAAGTTAAAATTAATAATTTTGATTTTACATTTGCAGGTAGAGCAAATATAGGCAATTATGTTTACAATAATGTAGAAACCGATATCGGTTATCTTAATAGATTGAATACAGGAGGAGTTCTGTGGAATATTCACAAATCGGCACTGGATTTAAATGTGGAAGATCAGGGTAATTTAACTTTTAGTGATTATTTTGTAAAAGAAGCATCATTTTTACGATTTGACCATTTTACCGTTGGTTATAATTTCAACAAATTATTGGGGAATTTTATGAGAATTTATGCTACTGTCCAAAATCCTTTTTATTTTACTAATTATGACGGTTTGGATCCTGAATTGGGAAATGGTATTGACAATAATGTCTATCCGAGGCCTAGAACTTATGTTTTGGGTGTTAATGTAGATTTTTAAATAATAAATAATTTTATAAAAAATGAAAACATATAAATATTTAATATTATTGAGTTTAGTTACTTTATTTTCTTTTGGTACCGGATGCTTCAAAGATTTGGATACCGTGCCACTTGATAAAGATATTATAACTTCTGCCGTAGTATATGATGATCCCGAATCATATATAAAAGTATTGGCAAAATTGTATGCCGGATTGGCTGTTTCCGGACAGCAAGGACCGGCAGGAAAAGCTGATATATCGGGAATTGATGAAGGTTTTGGTCAATATTTACGTGGATATTGGTATCATCAGGAATTGCCGACTGATGAAGCTGTCATAGCCTGGAATGATCAAACTATAAAAGATTTCCACTATCAGACCTGGGGTCCTGATGATGGTTTTATCTTCGCCTTTTATAGTAGGATTTTTTATCAAATATCCCTATGCAATGAGTTTTTGAGAGAAACAACAGATGAAAAACTTAATTCCAGGAATGTTTCTGAGGATTTAAAAACAAAAGTTAAGGGCTATAGAGCCGAAGCTAGGTTTTTAAGAGCTTTGAGTTATTGGCATGCTTTGGATCTGTTTAGAAATGTGCCTTTTGTGACGGAAGCAGATGCTCCGGGTGCATTCTTTCCTGAACAAACAAATGCAAAAGATCTTTTTGCATATATTGAATCCGAATTAAAGGATATAGAAAATACGATAGCACCGGCCAGAACCAATCAATATGGTAGAGCTGACCAAGCTGCTGTGTGGACATTATTGGCAAAACTGTATCTGAATGCGGAAGTGTATATCAATACTCCAAAATACACCGAATGCCTTGATTATTGTAAAAAAATAATCAATGCCGGATATACTTTGGAACCCGAATATTCTCATCTGTTTCTTGCGGATAATGATAAATCAAATGAAATAATTTTCCCCATTACCTTTGATGGAGTTCATACAAGGACATGGGGTGGCACTACATTTATTATCCACGCTGCTATAGGAGGGAAAATGGATCCTTTTGAGTACGGTGTGAATAGTGGTTGGTATGGTACAAGGACGACTAAACAATTTGTCGGTTTATATTCAGATTTGGGAGGAATAATAGTTAGTCCAAATGAAGGAAATACAAAGAAATATCCGGTTATTTATGTTCCTGGAGACTATCAGGGATGGGATGCTACAAACTCTGAAACGACACTCTCATCGTCATTATCAGATAAAATATATGAAGGGCATATATTTTTCGATAAAGATAACAGCAAATTTTTCTTTACGCCATATCCCGATATATCATATTATTTCGGAGACAATAATCATGATGGGACTCTGGAAATAGGCGGGGATACGATTACAATTAGTCAAAAGGGTCTATATTTTATAAAAGTCGATATGAATGATAAAACATATACCTTGGAAAAAAGAGATTGGTCTGTAATAGGCGATGCTGCATCAGGATGGAATCAGGATATTCCTATGGTTTGGGATGAAGATGAAAAAGCATTAAAAGTAAATCTTGATTTAAAACCCGGACAGTTTAAATTCAGAGCAAATGGTACATGGGATGTAAATCTCGGCGACAATGATGCAGATGCAATACTGGAATATGGTGGAGATAATATAAATATTGCAAAATCGGGTACTTATGATATTTTATTGTATATAGATAAACCCGATTATACTTATGCAATAAAACTTACGAGTTATGATAGCCGAGGAATGTTTTTCTCAGATGGTCAAAATTTGGATATTGACGATATCGCAACATTTACAGATGGATATGCTGTGGTGAAATTTAAAAATATTACTTCCACAGGGGAACAGGGTTCAGATCCTACATTTCCGGATACGGATTTTCCAATGTTCAGATTGGCAGATATATATTTAATGGCAGCTGAGGCTATTTTGAGAGGAGCAGAAGGTGGGAGTATGACAGATGCTGTCAATTATTTTAATAAAGTGAGAGAAAGGGCTTATCACGGTACTGCTGGAGATATTACCGAAGCAGACTTGAATTTAGACCTTTTGTTGGATGAATTGGCGAGGGAGTTTTATTGGGAAGCACACAGGAGGACAGATTTAATCAGATTTGGTAAGTTTACCGGAGATAGTTATCTATGGCAATGGAAAGGAAAGGTTAAAGAAGGTGTAGAAACACCGGAATTTAGAAATGTTTTTCCTATACCATCTCCGGATTTGAGCAATAATCCCAATCTTAAACAAAATGAAGGTTATTAATTTATAAAATTGCAACTACTCATTTAGAATTATTTTGGCTGAATTTAGTTGATTTTCAGCTCAAAAACAATCTTCTTGAGTAGTTGCAAAAAATACATAGATAATAATTTGATTTCTTATTGTTCTTTTCCTTCAATCCTTCTCCTTTTTAGACTAATGATTTAATGATTCATTAACTTGTGAAAAAGGAAGGTGTTTTGAGGAAAGATAAAAGGACAAGATTTATTTTTGCAAAAACATTTGATATGCATGATTTTTGGATTGGCGACTGGATAATGATTATTTCTTCAGGTAAAAAAGGTAAATTTGAAGGGGAGATAAATGGTATGGCTAAGATTAAGTCAAATAAAAAAATAATACTTGCTCCATTTAATGATATACTTATTCTTGATGATGGCGAATTTCCTACGACTATAAAAACGACCACTTACAAATCAAAACTTAAACCAAAATCTGAAAATCTTATTCCTTTTAATAATATTCTTGATTTGCATATTGAAAAATTGGCTCCGGAATTGTCAAATAAATTGCCGGAACATATCATATCATACCAAGTCCGTAAAGCTAAAGAGTTTATAATGAAAGCAATTGAAAAAAGACAGCTGCAAATAGTTTTAATACACGGAAAAGGTTCCGGTGTTTTAAAAGCGGAAATAGAAAATTTATTACAGGATTTTAATGAAGTATATTTTATGAAATCCATAAATGATGGTGGAGCAATTGAAGTAATGCTGAATTATGGATTGGCTTAATTAAGAAAGATGGATTTAATGGAATTAATAAAAAACCGCATATTTTTTATTAAATATTAAAAAAATTATATATTTGTAGATTATTAAATAATAAATTAGTATATATCATGAAAAAAGGCAAAGTGAAAAATAAAACTTTTTTGTTTTCACTGAATAAATTGCCGGGTTGGTTTTATTCCCATAAAATCAATCGGATAATCATATTTATTATTTCATTTCTTCTTTATTCCAATACTTTATTCAATGATTATGCACAAGATGATGCTATTGTTATTACTGACAATATGTTTACCAAACAGGGTATTAAAGGCATACCCGGGTTTTTGGTAAATGATACTTTTTATGGATTTTTCAAGAAAAAGGGGAAGGCAAAACTTGTATCAGGTGGCAGATACAGACCATTATCACCTATTACATTTGCAATTGAATGGCAGTTTTTCGGCAGGAATCCTGCTATTAGCCATTTTATCAATATCTTGTTGTATGCCATGCTTGCAATTATATTGTATAAATTTCTTGTGTTATTGTTTTTGAATGTTCAAAACGACAAATTAAAATATATTGTTCCTTTCTTTTCTACTCTTATTTTTATTGCCCATCCGGTACACACGGAGGTTGTTGCAAATATCAAAGGGAGGGACGAGATTTTTGCTCTTCTTTTTAGTTTGGCAGCAGTGATTTTCTCTGTAAAGTGGTATTTAAAAAAAGAAATGAAGTTTCAAGTCTATGGTTTTTTAATGTTTTTGCTTGCTTTGTTTTCCAAGGAGAATTCCATTACTTTTTTAGCTATTGTCCCACTGGTTTTTATGATGTTTTATCAAGACAGGAAAAAATCGTACTTCCATATTCTTAGTCCTTTTATCCTTGCAACAGTATTATTTCTTTTTGTGCGCTTTTTGGTTTTGGGATTTGATTTCGGAAGTGCTCCAATGGAAATGATGAATAATCCTTTTGTGAAAATTGCAGGAAACAAATATATTCCTTTTTCTTTTGGTGAAAAAGCAGCAACTATTATTTATACCCTCGGCAAATATATTCAATTGCTTGTTTTTCCACATCCGCTTACCAATGATTATTATCCCAGACATATCCCTATAATGAATTTTACAAATTGGAAAGTTATATTGAGTTTTTTTCTTTATATAGTTATGATTTTTTATGCCGTTAAAAATTTTAAAAGGGAAAAAATAATATCTTTTGGTATTTTGTTTTATCTGATTACTTTATCAATTGTGTCTAATATAGTATTTCCTGTTGGTACTAATATGTCAGAAAGATTTCTTTTTATGCCTTCTGTTGGTTTTAGCCTTATATTTGGTTATTTATTATATTTAATTAGCGTTAAAAATCGTAATTTATCTTATGTTTTATTAATAACTATTTTGATTCTGTATAGTATAAAAACCATTTCCAGAAATTTTGTCTGGAAAGATGATTTTACATTGTTTACCACGGATGTAAAAGTGTCCGGAAATAGTGCCAAAGCATTAAATGCTGCTGCGGGAAGCCTGGTTGATGCCGGATACAAGGAAAAAAATACATTGAAAAGAGAAAAAATGTTTAAACAGGCAAAATCATATTTGGAAAAGGCATTGATAATTCATCCTAACTACAAAAATGCCTGGTTAATACTAGGGAATACAAATTATTTTTTAAAAAATTACGATGAAGCTATCAAAGATTATAAACAAGCATTGGAATTTGACCCTTTATATCAGGATGCAAAAAAGAATCTTGCGATCACATACAGAGATGCCGGAAAGTATTACGGTGAAAAGAAAAACGATTTGATAAATGCTTTAAAATATCTCAATGAGGCTTATAAAATGTCTCCCGAGGACTATGAAACAGTTCGGCTGCTCGGTGTTGCCTATGCGGTATCCGGTGATTTTAATAAAGCCATATTATATTTTACAAAGGCTATTAAACTTGAACCGGATAATGCCGGGGCATATAAAAATCTTGGAAATGCGTATTTTAATTCAGGTAATCCCGAAAAAGGGAGATACTATCATAATAAAGCGAAGGAGTTAAATCCGGAAATATTTAATAAAAAGTAAAATTATTTTCTATGAAAAATTTAAAACTATTTTTGATATCAGTTTTTTTATTGCTTGTCTTTAAAGCAAATCTTACTCATACTCCACCTTCCGACCTTGGAGAAACATGGGCTTATAGCCGGTTGCAACACATGACTCTCGATGAGAAAATAGGGCAGTTATTTATAATTCGAGCTCAATCGGATTGGGATAATAAAAATATTGATTTTGTCAAGTCTCAAATAAAAAAATATCATGTCGGTGGAATTGCGTTTTTTAAAGGAGATATCGAAAAACAGGTTAAACTTACTAATGAATTTCAAAAATTATCAGATATTCCCCTATTTATCGCTATGGATGCGGAATGTGGATTGGGTATGAGATTGAAAGACGGCATTAGCTTCCCAAAACAATTGACTCTTGGAGCTATTAAGGACCATAGATTGATTTATGATATGGGTGAAGAAATAGGAAAGCAACTTGGAAGAATTGGAGTGAATTTTAATTATGCACCTGTAGTGGATATCAATAATAATCCGGAAAATCCGGTAATAAATGATCGTTCTTTCGGTGAAGATAAAAAGAACGTTGCCAGCAAAGGTTTTGCATATATGAAAGGATTACAAAATGAAAATATTATTGCCTGCGCAAAACATTTTCCCGGTCATGGTTTTGCAGATGTGGATTCTCACAAAGATTTACCTGTCCTGAATTTGTCGAAAAAAAGATTATGGGACACGGAATTATTTCCTTTTAGGATGCTGGCAGACAAAGGTGTTAAAAGTATAATGACAGCTCATTTGCATATTCCTTCAATTGATAATAGGAAAAATCGTCCAACCTCATTATCTTCAAAGGCTATCAAAGGAATACTTAGAGACTCTATGAATTATGATGGACTCATAGTGACCGATGCTTTGGCAATGAAAGCTGTTGCTAATTATTTTTCACCTGGAGATGCTGTCATAGAAGCATTTAAAGCAGGAAATGATGTTTTAGAATTACCGGTTAATCTGACAAAAGGCTTTGAAGCATTAAAAAAAGCAGTTTTGTCAGGTGAAATATCCAAGGATAGACTTGATGCTTCAATTTTAAGAATTTTGGCAGCTAAATTTGATATCGGATTGTATTATTTTAAAGAAATAAATGATGAAAATGTTGTAGAAGATGTCAATACGGGAGAAGCTTTGGCACTTAAAGAAAATTTGTATAGACATGCTATTACATTTCTTGGTAATACTAAGAAAAATTTACCTCTTTTGCCTTCGGAATATAATAAAAAAATTGCAGTTGTAAGTTTGGGATCCCAAAACGAAACTAAATTTCAAAAAAGATTCGAAACTTATTTTAGATTTGATAAGTACAATTTATCTTATAATTTGACCAATACGGAAGTAAAAAAATATACAAAACTTTTCAAATCTTATGATAAAATTATTATTGGATTTCACAATTATAAGAAAAGATCAAACTTGAATTTCGGATTTTCAGCTAATACTTTAAAATTAATAGAGAATTTGAACGAGGAAGACGGTTTGATATTGACATTTTTCGGTACCCCCTATGCTTTGAAAAAATTTAATAATAAATATAGTGTTGTTATGGCTTATGAAAATGATACTATGGCACAGGATATGGCGGCACAATCTATCTTGGGAGTTTTTGATGTTAATGGGATTTTACCGGTTTCTGCTTCTGTCGATTTTAAAGCGGGGGATGGCAATTATAGTAAAAATGCCTATGTAATGGGATATTCAATTCCCGAATATACAGGTATAAATAAAGATTCTCTCACTGAAAAAGTAAATAGAATTGTAGAAGAGATGTTTGATTCAGCTGCTACTCCCGGGTGTCAGATTTTGGTTGCTAAAGACGGAAATATTATTTTTGACCAATGTTACGGTTATTGGACTTATGATAAAAAACGTAAAGTGCAGCATGACGATATCTATGGATTGGCGTCCGTGACCAAAGTAATGGCAACCACTATATCTATGATGAAGTTGCAAAATGAGAAGAAAGTTAGTGTTTTTGATAGATTTTCAAAATATTTGCCTGAAGTAGATACTACCAATAAAAGAGATCTACGAATAGTTGAGGCTATGGCACATCATGCGGGTTTGACACCTTGGATTCCCGCTTATAGAAAAACACTTGATACCATTAATGGGAAAATAGTGCCTTCTAAAAGGTATTATAGAAGCAGTCCGGATGAAAAATTCAGTATAAAAATTGCCGAGCATTTTTATTTGAGAAATGATTATCCCGATACTCTGTGGTCAATACTTTTGGCAAGTCCTATGTTGCCTTCAAAAAAATATAAATACAGTGATTTGGGACTTATAATGACCAAGGAAGTTTTGGAAAAAGTTGCAGGAATGCCCGAAGATAAATTTGTTACTGATAATTTTTATAATCCTATGGGATTGTGGCATACAGGATACAATCCCTGGAAAAGATTTCCCAAATCAATGTTGGCACCTGCCGAGGATGATAAATATTGGAGAATGCAAATAGTTCAAGGATATGTGCACGATATGTGGGCTGCTATGTTAGGGGGAGTCTCCGGACATGCAGGGTTGTTTTCCAATAGCAGGGACCTTGCCAGAATAATGCAAATGATTGTGAATGGCGGTAAATACGGGAATAAAAAATTCTTCGATTATCCGGTTATTTATACATTTACTACCAGATACCGGACAGCTACAAGGAGAGGAATAGGTTGGGATATGAAAGAATTGGACAAAAACAAAGAGTGTAATATTTCGGAATTGGCATCCCCTTCAACATTTGGACATTATGGTTTTACCGGTACTTGTGTTTGGGCAGATCCCGAAAATAAAATAGTCTATGTCTTTCTTTCAAACAGGACTTTTCCTACGATGAAAAACAGAAAAATGTATAAATATAATTATAGGACAAAAATACAAACAGCTATTTATGAATCTATGGAAAAACAATAAAGTATAAAGTTCAAAGTTCAAAGTTCAAAGTAAAAAGTATAAAGAATTTGAAGAAAAATATAAATATCGTTTGTAATGAGGATATCAATAATAATAGACTGAATTATGTGATTGATTTTATTAATAATCACCCTTTAAAACCACTAGGAGTAAAACTGTTTTTAAACGTTAATTTAAACGACAGTGATATAATCTATTATACCAATGAAAATGTTCAGGGTAAAATAATTCCTTTACAAAATTTATTTTTTTCAAATAAAAAAATACCACAGGTTAATTTGTTTGCCAATGAATATCTATTAGGTGATGAAAAATATTATTCCGTTGAGAAAATCAAAAAGCTTTCATATTTCTTTAATGTCGAAAATGTTTTTGCCTTTGATATTTTTGAAACGATATTTTTTCATATAAGCAGATATGAGGAATATTTTTTTTCCAAAAATCACTTGGATAAACACGGAAGAATGAAATCGAGTGAACAGTTGTTGGTGAAAACCAAATTACATTATATTCCGGTTGTAGATCATCTTGTTTATGGTTTTTTCAAGATATTGAATTTTGATATGGAAAAAAGAAAAACCGATTATACCCTGACGCACGATATAGACATAATAAGGAAGTTTTCGGGTTTTTTAAAATTACCTAAGTCTATTGCACGGATTTTATTGATGGGTTATGGAATAAAAGGCGTTTATAATATTGTAAATTCCTATTTTCAGTCGTTGAAAAATAAAAACAATGACCCTTATTATACTTTTGAATGGTTATTTAGAAAAGAAGATTATTTTATAAATAAAATAGTGTTCTTTGTGGCCGGAGGTAATACCCGTCAGGATCTTTATAATAAATATTATTTAAAAGAATTGCCGGAAATCATTAGAAAAGCAAAGATAAATAATTATGAGATTGGTTTGCATCCGAGCTATAATGCTTATGCTGATGAAAAAATGCTCAAAACTGAACAGGAATTGTTGTTAAACTTTACGAAACGAAGAATTAAATTCATAAGAATGCATTTTTTGAGATTAGATCTCACTAAATCATTTGAAATAATTGAAAATATTGGATTTGAAATGGATTCCACCCTTGGTTACAATGATACAATTGGCTTTAGAGCCGGTACGGGATTTGAATATTATCCATATAATTTTGGTGAAGAAAGAAAATGGAAATTTAAAGAATTACCCTTGATAATTATGGATAGTGCATTATTAAAAAATTGTAAAGGAAATCCTGATTGTTTTGAAGAAAAATTAATTGAATTTTTAAAACTTAATAAGTTCAATACTCATATATGTTTTAATTTTCACAATTCAACATTTGACAGTAATAAATCACTTCATAAAATACGAGTTTTTTACCAAAACATATTTGATAGCGACTTAAATAACTAAAATAAAATCAAGGTATTAAATATTCCATAATTTTTTCGTGTGAAAAATTTACAACAGGAACATATTTTTTTTTTAAATATATTTTTTTTTTCCGAAAGAAAAGTTTAATTTCGCACTTAGTATAAATACTTTTTTGAGTAAATGTATTATTGTGCTATTTATTTTTAATAGAATAATGAAGATTTCTATTAGAAAGACGAATCGAAATCGAAATTTTAAAATATCAAATTTAAAATAGACGTCAGTCTTTATTTTTAAGTTTGATAAAAAAAGTAAAAATTAATTTTCATTACGTTTTATCGAGGTATAAAATGTATGATATTGATGTATATAGTTTTAGACGAAACTCAATTGCGCAAAGGCGTGATTCACAATTTAGCCGGAATTCCGGTAACCGAAAAAATTTATTTTATTAAACCAAAACTCAATCTCATGAAAAAAATGAATTTGAACTTGGGCCGTATTGGAAAAATGCTGTTACCTGTATTTTTTCTAATGGGTCTTTTTTTACTGAATGCAAATACTGTGCAGGCACAAAGTGCTGAAGAGTATGTTGTGAAAGTTAAACAACACGTCAATAGTTTACCAAAAGTTGATACTCAAAAGATGTTGACCAAGAAAAATTTGAAAGAGGAGGTAAATAATCCTGCTTTGGCAAGTGATCTTTTGATTGGCTTGGAAACAGAATTTGGACGATTGGTTATTGAAGGTATTACCAGAAATAACTTTGAAGCAAAAGAAGCTGTCGATAAGACTTACGAACTGTTAGGAAGAGAAATTCCTGCTGAATACCTGGATCCTATTAAAGAAATTTATGTGGATTTATTGAATTAGAAAAAGACGATTTTAAAATTTTAATAAACCAAAACTCAATCTTATGAAAAAAAATTTAAAATATTTATTAGTATTGATTGTAATGATGACAGGGTTGTTTGTTAATGCCCAAAGTCCTTGCAATTATACTGGAACTCAAGACGGTTATGATCAAGACAACGTTCATTTCGTTGTTGATATGTCATGTGTCCCCGCTGGAGCTAATGTTGATAACGTAGTTATTAATAATTTTGTTGATCATTACTTTAGTCCTACCGGAAGTACCGGTTGGTGCGGTAGTTGGTGGAATTTCGATATAGTAGTCAATGGAAACGTTGAAGCAGCAGGGCAATGTGGAGCTGCTATTATGGGCTTTGATTATTCTCAATTTGCACCTATTACTTCTGTAGAGTTTGTTGTTCATGATCTTGATGGTTGGTATGATCATGTTTATGTTGACATTGATGCAGATATGTTTTATTCAACAGCCGGAGGTGGCGGTGGTAATACTAATTGTACACTTGATTGCCCCGGAGATATGGTTGTATATCTAGATCCCGGTGATTGCTGTTGGGCAGCACAATATGATGCAAGAACAGAAGGTGATTGCGCTACGGATTATGATACAATTTTAGTTCAACCTATACCTCAAAATGGATTTGTAAATACATTTGATGTTAGTACATATCCGGAATGGGATCCTTCTGTAAGTACATTCGGTACGGCAGCTAACGGTCCTTTCTTATTGAATGGCCCCGGTTCAGTAGTGACAGGAGCAGCTGCAGGTTATACTACATGGAGTGCTTTTGATATGAATAACTTACCTACGGATTTAAAGTTTTATGGAAGAACAAGATATGATAACCCCGGTCAATGTGCTTCCACTGGTGGTGATGGTGCATTGTACAACTTTACAATGGTAAATTTTATTGCTCCTTATACAGGAACAATTAGTTTTGACTGGAATTATCATACAGATAATGCAAGTGGACCATATTATGATCCGTTTGGATATATGGTAAATGGATCTTGGAATCCATACAATTCCATTACTGACGATTTCGGTAATGCCGATCAGAGTGGGTCGTTTACAAGACACATGCAAGAAGGTCAGTCAATTACTTTATTTATATGGGGTAAATATGATGGTGACTGTTCCGCAAATGTAAATATATCTAATTTGGTTTATAGTGCTGATCCTTATACTGACGGTATTGTATTGGTAGATGGACCTGCACTTGGCGATCCTGTATGCGACGGAGAAACAAAAACTGTAAAATTACAATTATTGAATGGCGGTCAAGCTATAGATAGTTGTCAGTTTGATATAACAGTACATGAATATCAAAATCCAACTTCAACATTGGCATGTAATGATCATGTACAAATATCAGTAGATGATCAATGTGTTGGAATGGTAACACCTGATATG
>Ga0256833_1002057_pt1 | contig 14475 bp, 13 predicted proteins | sample 356284metaG_FD_190535 | JGI IMG/M metagenome (GOLD analysis project Ga0256833, IMG submission 190535) | Hydrothermal vent microbial communities from Mid Atlantic Ridge, Atlantic Ocean - 356-284 | ecosystem: Environmental > Aquatic > Marine > Hydrothermal vents | place: Atlantic Ocean: Mid...
GCTCCGATTTATGCGATGATTTTAGCGGTATTGGAGAAAGAACCTCAGAGTAAATTTGGCCTTTTTTATGGTAATAGCACTGAACAACATACGATATTTAAAAAACAATTGGATGCATTGCAATCAGAATTTCCGGATCGTTTTTTTGTACAATATTTGTACAGTCAAGAAGTAGTTCAGGGAGCCATTTCAGGGAAGATAAACAAAGCATTGGTGCGTTATGCTGTGGAGAAAAAGTTCCAAGGAATCGATTGGGAACAGTTCTATATTTGCGGACAAGAGGAGATGAAAGAGCATGTTTCAGAGGCCTTATTAGAGCAAGGGGTTTCTGAAAACAAAATCTTTTTTGAACTTTTTACCAAACCTAAAAAATCGGACAAAGTTACAATGACGATTACTTCAGAGGGTGAAACAAAAGAGATTATAGTTTCTAAGACTACTACTATTTTGGATGCGGCGCTAGATGCGGGATTAGATCCTTCCTATTCTTGTCAAGGGGGTTTTTGTACCAGTTGTATGGCAAAAATTACAGAAGGACAGGCGGTAATGGAAGAAAATGCAACCTTGAACGAAGACGAGATAGCCGAAGGAAAAGTGTTAACTTGCGTGGCAAGAGCCACCACCGACCAATTAAATATTACCTTTGACGTTTAATTTCTAAAATTTGATGACATTTTACGACATAAAAGAAGCGATAATCATAGGTTTTATATTGGCCTTTATGATAGGTCCCGTATTTTTTATGTTGATACAAACCAGTATTCTAAAAGGTTTTAGAGCGGCTTTTACCTTTGATGTGGGAGTCGTAATGGGAGATGTGTTCTTTTTGTTAATTGCCTATTTTGGAAGCCGTTTTGTTTTGATGAAAATCAAAGATAACCCGATGCTTTTTATTTTTGGTGGTTTGATAATGATAATATATGGTTTGTATTCTTTTTTTAACCAAAAACAAAAGGCGATTATTCAAGATGAAAGTTTGGTGGTAATTCCCAAAACTAACTATCTCAATCTGTTTGTCAAGGGTTTTTTATTAAACTTTATCAATATTGGTGTTTTGGGCTTTTGGTTGGGAATGATTGTGGTGTATGGAGCCAAATTTCAAATGAATGAAACTAAAATCTTTTGGTTTTTTGTAACGGTATTGCTTACCTATTTGGCCGTAGATGTCGGTAAGATCGTACTTGCCAAAAAATTGCGGGACAAGATGAAACCCACTACAGTGTACAAAATGAAACGTGCCATAGGAATCGTGTTAATCGTTTTTGGATTGGTTTTAATGTCCAAAGGTGTTTTCCCTAAAGAGAACCTGCATCTCAAAGGAGTTGAAAAACGTATTGAGCATTTTAAAAATCAATAGTATATACCTCAAATATCATCTTTTATGAAAAGTAAACTACCGCAAACCGAAACCTCTATTTTTGCCGTAATGTCCGGTTTAGCGAACCAATATCAGGCAATTAATCTGTCGCAAGGTTTTCCGGATTTTAAAGTTTCCGATGCATTAATAGATCTGATTTACCAACAGATGCAAGCCGGAAAAAACCAATATGCCCCTATGCCCGGTGTAATGGAATTACGTCAATCCATCGCCGAAAAAATACAGCGATTATACCATAAAACAATAGATCCGGATACAGAAATAACCATTACCGCCGGAGCTACTCAAGCACTTTTTACGGCTATCACCGCTTTTGTAAGCAAGGGCGATGAGGTGATTATATTTGAACCGGCTTATGATTCGTATGCGCCGGCAGTAGTGCTAAACGGCGGCATACCTAAATACATTCAATTAACAGCACCTGATTTTAAGATTGATTGGAATCAAGTAAAAGATAACATCAACGCCAACACAAAGATGATTATCATCAATACACCCAACAATCCGGGTGGATTTGTCTTTGAAAAATCGGATATGGAAAATCTGGAAACACTGACACGAAATACCGATATGGTAGTGATTAGTGATGAAGTATATGAGCACATTATTTTTGATGGATTGGAGCATCAATCGGCATTAAAATTTGATGATTTGTTTAGCCGTACCATTGCAGTGTATTCTTTTGGCAAAACCTTTCATGCTACCGGCTGGAAAATGGGATATGTGGTGGCTCCCGAATCTTTGATGGTAGAGTTTAGAAAGGTGCACCAATTTAATGTGTTTTGTGTAAATACTCCTATACAATATGCGCTGGCAAGTTATCTAAATGATGAAAATAATTACCTGTCACTCCCGGGTTTTTACCAGCAAAAACGTGATTTTTTTGTCGAAAGATTGCACAAATCCCGTTTTAAAATCATCCCTACTCACGGGACCTATTTTCAATTATTGGATTACAGTGCTATTTCTGACCAAGCTGAATTTGAATTTGCCCAATGGATGACCCGTGAAAAGGGGGTGGCTTCTATTCCGGTTTCTTCCTTTTATCACAACAAAAAGAATCAACAGATTCTCCGTTTTGCTTTTCCCAAAGAAGAAGAGACTTTACTAAAAGCGGTAGCGATATTAACCGATATTTAAAATGGATAACAGTATGCAGATAGCCTTGATCCAATCTAACTTGTATTGGAATGATGTAGAAAAGAACCTGCATCATTTCAATCAACTTTTTGAGAAAATCAAGCCTAAAACAGCTATTGTTGTCTTACCCGAGATGTTTTCAACGGCTTTTACGGTTAATACTTTGCAAGGAAAAAGACCCTTGGGACATAGGGCATTGCAATGGATGCAGACCCAAGCTACTGCATTGCAAAAAATAGTGGTTGGAAGTGTGCTTTTTGAGGAAAATCGCCAATATTTTAACCGCTTGTTTTGGGTATATCCCGACGGAAGTTTCGAGCACTATGATAAGGTACATCTTTTCCAAATGGGAAAGGAACATCAGTATATTACCGCCGGGACGAAGCGGGTTATAGTCACCTATAAGGGGATTCGTTTTTTATTACAAGTCTGCTATGATTTGCGTTTTCCGGTGGCTTCCAGAAACCGCTATGATGCGCTAACCAATCAATATGATTACGATGTGATACTGTATGTTGCCAATTGGCCTGAAATACGCAAACAAGCCTATCTAAAATTGCTGCAAGCCAGAGCCATAGAAAATCAAGCTTATGTTATTTGGGTCAATAGAGTAGGAGTAGATCATCATAAACAGCCTCATACCGGTGACACCATGTTGCTGAGTCCTACCGGTGAGATTCTGGTTCAAGCACCTGCTAATGAGGAAAAAACGGTATATGCCGATATTGATTGGAGTGTATTACAAACCGTACGGAATCATTTTAAAGTTGGTTTGGATTGGGATTCCTTTAGCTTGGATTTCTAAAAGAACCGAAAGTTCATTTAAAAAAATTACAAGGTAGATTCAACCAACCATCATATCTGTAGCTTAAATTATCGGATATTAGTCCGTTTTTCTACGAACTTATTTAACAATAAATTTAAATCCAAGGCTTACAATATCAAAATGAAGTCTTGTATTGCGTTGGTAATGGCTGTATTTTAAATCGGCTTGTTTTAAAAATAATTTCCAAATATTTCCTTTTGTAAAAATATCGGTATAACGCATACCAAATCCGTATTGATTAGAATTAAACGCCGATAGATCATAATCGGATGTATAAAATGTTTCAGCCGTGGTATGCGCCTCATAAGGGGCAAAATAATCAGCTTGTGTTTGTGTATAATATCGGTAAGAGGGATATAATGTAAATTTACCACCAATTTTTATGGGCAATTCTACATTGGCCGTTTGTGAAGTCACCCCCCAATCATCAAAATAGTATCTGTAATAAGTTTTTAAAACCAAGAATTCGTTGATATAATAATTGAAACGCATTCCCAACGGAAATTTAATACGAGCACTCGGCAAACGTTCAAAATCATCTGCCAATTGAAAAACCCCTTGATTTTTAGTGGTAGTATAGAATGGAATATCAGCAGCTTTACCAATATAATAATTGGGCCTGTCTTTAAAATACACACGTTGCATGGGGTTAGATAACCACCCTTTTTGTTGCACAATATCGGCAAATAGGGAAATTTGCATTTTTTTACTCAAAATTTGAGAAAAGCTAACCGAACCGGTATAAGTATTTCTTCCTTTGTCAGCTACCAAATTGGTATTAAAAGGACGCCAAGCATTGCTCAAACTTGCTTTATTAATCGGAATACCATTTTGATTTAAAATAGTTACTCCATTAAAAAAACCTTGAAACAAACTGCCGTTTGTTTGGTTATACGATTTTATTTCGGTAGGATATACTGGTCGCCATTGATCAAAAAACAAATTTGCTTTTACCGCTATTTCCGTATTTTGTTGATTAAATAACCACGTATGGTTGGCTCCAAAGCCCATAGAAAAATAATCAAATTCATTTGCTACGCTTAGATTGGCTCCCCAAATTTTGTTACGATTATCCGAGCTGTGTTGGTAACCAATAACTGCATCTATCCATACATCACTTTTTGAAGCACCCGATGATGCTGCCCAAGGCGTACCTGTAATAGTAGTATTGGCAGCTCTATCATCATCATCTTCTTCACCTCCTTGCGAAGCGCCCGAAAACGGATTTAAATTACTAGAAGAAGCTGATGTATAAGCCGATATTGTACCATCAACTGTTAAGATATCGTCTTCATTTATAGGGATAGAAACGGTAATATTGGTGGCAAAATCATCTAATTTTTCGGTACCAATTCCTCCTGTAACAGCGGCATTTTCACCATCTTGTTGATAATAACTTAGAAGCATATCTATTTCTGGCGTTTCTAATACTTTTTTCTTAAATATTTTGGTAGAGTCTTGTGCATTCTGCGCAAAAGCGACCCCAAAAGAAAATAACAGGATTATATATTTAATAATTTTCATTGATTCTTTTTATCTATTAATTACAACCACAACCTCCGCCGGTTTTTCCACCATTAGCTCCCGATGCAGCTTCGCGATATACTTGAGCATTGTTTTCAAATTTTTCAATTTTGTTAGCAGTGAGTTTCATATCCGGATCGCTTAAATACTGTTTTTCGTAGCTTTTAACGGCTACACAAGAATTCAGTAAAACGAGTAAAAATAAGTATAATAAATATTTACGGTACATAATTTTCAATTTTAATATGTTTAGATGTGCTGATTTTTCCTGTATCATCGATAATAATACATGCTATATTCGGTAATTGATTAATTAAATTTAAACCTACTTCTTTTCCCATTACAAAAACCGTAGTTGCCAATGCATCTGCCAATTCTGCTTTGGGTGCGAAAACGGTGGCGCTTACTATGCCGCTTGACGGATAGCCTGTTTTAGGATTGATAATATGTGTATATCGTTTTCCGTTAAAAGTAACGTATTTTTCGTAATTACCCGAAGTTACTACGGCTCCTTGCTTTAAAGGTAGTAAAGCAAATGCCTTATTCTTGTTAAACGGATTGGTAATTGCCACTTTCCAGTCGGTGCCATCCGGTTGTTTTCCCCAAGTATTCATATCGCCTGAGGCATTTATAATACCGGCTTTTACTCCTTTATCTTGTAATAATTTTTTGGCTTTATCGGCAGAATATCCTTTACCGATGGCACCAAAACCAATTTTCATTCCTTTATATTTTAGATAGACTGTAGTATCTTTTTCATTTAAAATGATATTTTGATAGCCTACTTTTTCAACAGATTTTTTTATTTTTTCTTCGGAAGGAAAATCGGTCATTGAACCATCGAATTTCCATATTTTATCCATCGAGGCGTACGAAATATCAAAAGCACCATCGGTTAATTTGGAAATCGCTTTACTTCTTTTAATCAAATCAAATAATTCCTTGCTCACTCTTACCGGTTTTATTCCGGCATTTTGATTGATTTTAGAAGTTTGCGAATTTGGTTTCCAAGAAGAAATGATATTTTCGATACGTTTGATTTCATCAATAGCGATTTGAATATCTTTTACTGCTTTAATAGAATCCTTTTCAACAACGGTAATATCATATCTACTACCCATTAATTTGGTTATTTTGGTATAGCGTTTTTGTGAAAAACCTACAAAATAGAGTAAGAGAAAAAAGGTTAAAATAAAATGCTTCATTCTCAATTAGGATTCTAATTTTTTGATGTAATTTTTGGGTGAAATGGTTTCATAACTTAGTTGATTGAGTACTTTTCCATCAGCGTTTAGCACCACAACCAAGGGGAATATTCCGTTGTGATTATAACGCTCTGCCAGTTGGTTGTTTTTGGCTTGTTGTTCTTTGCTAAGACGATTTTTTTTTCGTCTCGGAAAATCAGCTTTAACCAAAATAAAATGTTCTTTGGCATATTGTTTAAAAGTATCCGATTGCCAGATTTCGCGGTCTAATTTGATGCAAGGTGTGCACCAATCGGAACCTTGAAATACCAAAACGATTTTTTTGTGTTCGTCTTTTGCTTGTTTTTTTGCTTCATTTAAATCAGTAAGCCAGGACTGAGCGGTTACTGTTGTAAAGGAAGCAAATAAAATTAGTATTAAAAATATTTTTTTCATGTGTGTTAATTTATTATCAGATTAAAAACTAAGTTATTATTTTAAATAAATGTTTAAAGGATTTATGTATTGCTATATGTAAACAAGTAGAATCCTATTTACCCTACTTTTTTATAAAAGCGAGAAACCAATGATATGAATTTCTCGCTTAATAAACTAACCATTCTGTTATTTCTTATCCGTTACCATTTCCAGCATCATCATTTCCGCCGTTGTCATCATTTCCACCGTTATCATCATTTCCACCGTTATCATTTCCACCTTCTTGATCATCATTAACACCATCACCATCTGCATCGGAATCTTGCCCATCTGCTACTCCATCATTATCAGAGTCTGTATCTAAATAATCAGGAGTCCCATCGTTATCGGAATCATCGTCAGCTACATTGCCATTGTGATCATTATCTTCATCAGCAGTATTTACACCATCATTATCATCGTCTTGATCTTGATAATTAGCTACACCATCACCATCGGTATCATCATTTGTTGGGTCACCGTCACCGTCTATATCTTCGTTTGAAGTATCAATACCGTCTCCATCATCATCCGCATCTTGATAGTTAGGTAGACCATCACCATCTATATCATCATTTGTTGTGTTACCATCGACATTAACATCTTCATCAGTATCTACAATTCCGTCATTATCATCATCGGTATCGGTATAATTAGGATTTCCATCTTGATCTGCATCACAACTTGAAATAGCAGCTGCAAATTCTGATTCATTTGTAATCGTTTGTGTTCCGGTTGGTGTTACCACATCAAAAGGGAAAGAGATTGCATCAATATATAGATCTGCTGTCATGTTGTGTACTACAGCTGTTAATTCGGCACTATTATTTATGGTTACCGTGGTACCGTTATTATATGCCAATGTAATTGGGTAGACGAAGTTAAAACAGAAATCGAATTCTAAAATAGCATCAACACTTGCTGTTCCACTCATTGAAGAATTTCTTCCGGTAGTTGAAGAAGTAGTGTTTTTTAAGTTATCAGTAATTATTCTTGCAGTTTCGCTGACTTCCGGTTGTTGATCTTGAATGTCTATTGTATTTGAATCTGTGGTACAAGAGAATAATCCTCCTATTAAAATTGTAAGTGCTAAAAATGTTTTTAATGTTTTCATAATTTGATAAATTTAAAATTTGTTTAAGATTTAAAATGTTTGTTTCGATTAATCACATATAAAACGAACAAGTTTGGATTTACCCTATAAAAAATATTTATTTTTTTAGATACCTTACTATAACTAATTAATCCATTGAAATAAAACTAATCAAAAAGAGGGCATCTATTGATGCCCTCTTTAAAAAAAAACAATAACTTATCTGTTCTTTTCTATTGAACTCTATAGGTTATTTATTAATAAGTTTAAATAATTTATTAATTCTCTCATTCTGCAAATTAATGCCTTGTTGGAGTTTCCTTATGATTTCATCTTTCCGGTTATTTTGTTGTTTTAAATCTTCAATAACTTTGTTTTGTTCTTGTACAGCTTTTACTAACGGCACTACAAATTCGGCATAGCGTAAACCGTAGTAATCATTTTCGTTTTTAGGTTTATCTATACCACTAAAATCATACCCTAATTCTTTGGCTGCTTGTTCTACTTCTTGTGCTATAAATCCTGTTTGGATTTCTTTTTCTTTTAATTTTCTATATTTTCTAAGCGCATTATCTTTTCCATAGCGTAAAGAATCCGGAATTTTTAGATAGTTATCAATTTTATCTAAATCTAAGTGATAAGTTACTGGTCTTAATCTTAATATAAAATCTAGACCTTTTACATTCTCTTTAATGTTTTTTTTAAAGCGTGCATCTGAAACGTTAGTCCAATTTGCAAAGCCACCAATACTTGTTACTATATTATTTCCTAAGCGAATTTGATTAGAAGCAGAAATGTTAGTACCATTACCTAAAGCGGTAGCATTTGAATAACTTGAACCATTAAAACAAGCATTATAACCTATTGCAGTGTTATAATTACCTGAAATGTTATTGAAAAGTGCATATGTTCCTAATGTGGTATTAAAAGATCCTATAAAGTTCCGATATAAGGTAGAAAGACCTATGGCAGTATTAAAAGTTCCTGTAGAGTTCTGATGTAAGGTAGAAAGACCTATGGCAGTATTATAAGATCCAGTCATATTATTAAATAAAGCACTCGATCCAATAGCTGTGTTGTAGCTTCCTGATAGATTATTCATAAGGCTATTCATCCCTAAAGCAGTATTCGCCACCCCTGAGGTATTATAAGATAAAGATTGAGCACCTACAGCTGTATTTAAAAAACCACTTGTATTAGAAAATAAGGATATATAACCTATAGCTGTATTAAAATTACTGGTTGTATTATAAAATAAAGATTGAGAACCTACAGCTGTATTCGAAAAACCGCTTGTATTACTTTTTAAACTTTTAAAACCAACCCCAACATTTTTATTATCTGTACTATCATCATTTAATCCGGCATTGATTCCTAAAAAGACAGAGGAACCATTTTGTGTGCCGTCATTATCAGACTTCCCATCTAATAAATCGTTTATTTTATGAGGGTTAATTAGCGTATTGGCATCTGTCCAATTCATAGTACCGTTACCATCGGTTGCCAATACTTGATTTGCCGTGCCATCAACCGTTGGAAAAGCATATCCTGTTAAAGTTGGGTTTCCTATCTGAAATTGAGAATTGGTACGTAGAATATTGCCCGAAGCAGTATTATCTGCTCCAAATTCACCATAAATTAAGGCGTTGTTTGCATTGGCATTTCTATTTTCAATGAATAGTTTATTATTTCCATTTGAAAAATATCCTGCTTGATATCCCAAAAACACATTTGAAGCACCCGTATTACTATATCCTGCTTCATAACCAACAGCTGTATTGTAAGAACCTGTTACATTAGAATATAATGATCTAAAACCACTAGATGTGTTTCGATAAGCACCTGTAGAAGTAAACATTGCTTCAAATCCTGAAACGGTATTCCTGTTTCCTACTGTAAGGCTAAATAAACTTCTTGATCCATCTGCTACATTGTAAGAGCCTACAGTAGAATATCTCATTGCATTAACACCGTTTGCTGTATTATTTATACCAGTTGAATTTTGAAATAATGCGTTAATACCAATTGCAGTATTTTGAACTCCTGTTGTATTAGAAAATAAAGCATTACCTCCCAAACCTGTATTGAAATTACCAGTGGTATTATTAAAAAGAGAACGATAACCTATACCGCTGTTATAAATTCCTGTTGTGGTTGCTCTAATGCTTTGAAAACCTACTCCGGTATTTCTATTATCGGTACCATCATCAAAAAAACCGGATTGCACTCCTAAAAATACTGATGAACCGCCGGAAGACGATTTTCCATCTAATAAATCATTTATTTTCTTAACACCACTATTACCTCCAAGAGGTTTCCAAGTAGTTGTGGGTTGATCCCAATAATAAAATCCTTTGTTTGGCGTCCCATTTCCTGTAATAAAAACCAACATACCGTCTTGTAATATTGTTGGGTTTGTTGTGGGAAAATCATTCATTTTTGGTATTAAAACACCATCTGTATTAGTTGGTGTAGTTAAGCTCGTTGCTTTAATTTCTAATTTGGCATTAGGAGTAGTGGTACCAATACCTACTTGCGAAAAAACAGGTAGGTAGCTTAAAAGGATTAAGAATAGTAATAGTTTTTTTATCATTTTATTTTAAATTTTAATATTTTATACAATACATTACGGTAATATTTTTAGGTCTTGTTTCTGATCCTCCTGAATTAGTTGAATTAAAAGCAGGAATATCAAGAGTGTGGTTATGATTACCGGAAAGGAAAGAATTAAAAGGAGCTATATTTACAGTATGCCGATGATTACCTGCATAGTCTGTATATTGCAAAGTGTTAGGTATCCATTTAGAGTATCTTTTATATGTATTTCTTGCAGGTCTGCTTGGTGTATTATATCCCCCTACTCTATATAAATTTGTAGAATGTCTGTGATTTCCACCAAAGGCTGTATATGTATTTGGTGGATCTATGGTGTGCCTATGATTACCTGTTGTATTTGTATTAGTTGCAGGTGGATTTACTACATGATGATGTACTAATATTTGATTATTTTGTTTTGTACCAACAGCATCTCCGGTTGTCCCATCACCTCGATTTGTTCTACTTGCCACATCCGGATCCATCCCTGAACCATGATTATACCCTCGTAGAAATTGCCCTCTATAATCCGGTAAATTAAATGTTGTCGTGCCATTACCTGCACCATAACTCGTACCTATAACTGAAAATAAATCAGCATACGTTGTTCTACTTACAGCTGCACCATTACATTCTAAATATCCGGAAGGCACATTGTTTGTAGAAAAAGAAATAATTGTTCCTATTGGATTACCATCTTTACTTTTATCTAAAAGTCTATTCCAACTTGTACCGTTATAAAAAAAAAATCCTTTTACATCATTTATTTGATATACCAAAAGTCCTTCGGCCGGATTAACAATTGCTATTCGCTGTGTAACAGTCATTCTAGGTATTAATACTCCTTTTGTAGTAGAAACAACATCTAATGAAGATGAATTGTTTGGTGTGGTAGTACCTATACCTACTTGTGAAAATGTATAAGCACTAATCAAAACTACAATGGTAAATAATAATTTATTTTTCATATCATTAAAATTTAATTAACCTCTTTTACTACTCCATATCTGTATAATAAAAAGTTGTGATTGTTAGTATGGAACAGGAATCTATGACTGTTAAATTTCAATAAAAACCAACAAGAAAAACGAGCTTTAAAACCCGTTTTTCAATCTAACCATAAAAACTAAGTAACTTCAAAATAATTCAAATAAAAATTTAATTCAATCATAAAACGATTAAACTTTTTTTTACCCTATCATTTTTTATCTTTGAAAAAAATATCATATTATGAATCCAACACAGATTCACTTAATTTTAACGCACTTTCCTATAATTGGTACTGTGATTGGTGCCGGAATTTTAATTTATGGTATCTATAAAAAAAATCTAACGATACAACAAGTAGCTCTTGGCATTTTTATTATTATGGCATCTACAGCAATTCCGGTTTATATCTCCGGAGAGGAAGCCGAAGAAACTGTAGAACACCTTGCAGATGTATCGGAAAAAATAATTCATTATCACGAAGAATTAGCCGAAAATCCCATTTTTGTTATCGGTCTATTAGGTTTTGCCTCTGCTTTTTTCTTTTATAACAAGAAAAAACAGTTTATATCTTCCGGTTTACTCATTAAATTCATTTTAGCATTATCGATTGTTACCTCCGGTTTATTTGCATTAGTAGGCAATTATGGCGGACAAATAAGACATTCCGAAATACGAAAAGGAGTACAGATTATAACAATTATCTAATGATGATGTCTGAAACAGTAGGGTTTTTTTAATCTCAATCGTTCTATATACCAACTAACATATTTTCTATGCATAACGAACTTGAAAAAGATATTTGCAAAACGCAAATCTTTGATGCTGTTTTTAAACAATATGCAAATGATTTAAAACGTCATTTATATTTTAAATATCGTGATTTGGCTTCTGCTGAAGATGTGATACAAGAAACTTTTATTAAATTATGGAATAATTGTAGTAAAGTATCGTATAAAAAAGTAAAAACCTATCTTTATACTGTTGCAAACAATGCATTTTTAGATATTAAAAAACATGATAAAGTAGTTTTAGAACATCAAAAAGACTATGTAAACTATAATAAAACCGAATCACCTGAATTTTTAATGATTGAATCGGAATATTTAATTAAAGTAGAAAATACCATTGCAAGCTTACCTCAAAAACAACGTGAAGTTTTTTTATTGAGTAGAATGGAAAATAAAAAATATAGTGAAATTGCCGAAACATTAGATGTTTCTATAAAAACTGTTGAAAAAAGAATGCACGATGCACTCATTTATATAAAAGACAAGTTAGGAAGAAAATTATAATTAGGGTAAAAACCATTTGAATCGTTTTAATACCGAACAAGATACAGCGAAAACATGCACAAGAATATAAATAACAACTATTTTTTAGCAGACTGGTTAGAAGGAAAACTTTCTGATGAGGAGTTAAAAAGATTGGTTTCCGAAAAAGATTTTACTGAATATCTTAAACTAAGGAAAAGTTTTGATATTTTAAGTGAACTCAACAAGCCAATGGATGATACACTTCTATCCATTAAGAAAAAAATTAACTCAAAACCTAAAAGCAAGGTAGTTTCGTTATACACCAAATTTGCTTTGGGGATTGCAGCATCGCTCCTATTATTTTTAGGATTATATTCTAAATTTAGCAATCAAGATGTCATTTATAAAACTGCTATCGGTAAACAACAAACAATTGCTTTACTCGATGGCTCTGAAGTGATCTTAAATGGAAATTCTACATTAAAATACAACAAAAAAACTTGGAAGAATAAACGTGAATTATTTTTAGATGGTGAAGCCTATTTTAAGGTAACTAAAGGAAAAAAATTTACCGTAAATGCCAAAAACGGTAGTGTGAGTGTTCTTGGTACTCAATTTAATGTTAATTCACGTAAAACCTATTTTAAAGTTTTTTGCTTTGAAGGAAAGGTGAAAGTGGTTACAAAAAGAAAGAAAGAATATATCTTAACACCTAATAGAGGAGTTACTGTTTATGATGATGTAGAAAAGGAAAATATTTCACAAAAAACAAAGCCAAATTGGCTTAGTGGAAAAAAAACTTTTGAGAATACCCCCTTAAAAATTGTAATAGCCGAACTGGAAAATCAGTATAATCTAAAAATTGATAAAAATGATATTAACGATAAGATTTTATTTACCGGTGCTTTTGATACTAAAAACCTGGAATTAGCGTTAGCTTCTGTGTTTAAACCGCTGGGAATTAAATATCAAATAAAAGGAAATCATCTAAAACTAAGGACAGTTCAACACTAATGACTAAAAAACATTTATTACTTTTTTTTCTTTTGTTTTATATTTCTTCTTATTCACAAAAGGAGAAATATATTTTTAAGGGCTATAACAACTCTAATTTAAAAATTGTGTTAGATGATTTAGAGGAATATTTTGATGTAACATTCTCATACCCAAGTTATTTGGTTGAAAATAAGCAAGTTACATTACTAGCTAAAAATAGAAGTTTAGATGATATTTTATTTGATTTATCAGGATTACTAGATTTAGATTTTAATATTCTCGACAAACAATATATCTATATTACTAATAGAAATACACAACATTTAGACGAAGTAATTGTGCATAATTATCTTACCAAAGGTATCCTCAAAAAGAATGATGCATCATTTGTGTTTTTGCCTTCTAAAATTGGACTTTTAGCCGGTTTAACAGAAGTAGATATTTTAGAAAGTATACAACAGCTTCCCGGAGTGATTAGTGTAAACGAAACAGCAACGCAGTTAAATGTGCGTGGAGGCACTTCTGATCAAAATCAGGTAATCTGGGACGATATAAATATCTATCACGGCGGGCATTTATTCGGTATGGTTTCGGTTTTTAACCCAAATGTAGCAGAATCAATCCGTTTTTATAATAAAGGAACCAATCCTATGTACGGCGATCGATTATCTAGTGTGATCGCTATTGAAACCAATTCTAAAATTTCAAATAAAAATACTGCTGAAATAGGTCTTAACGGTATTAATACAGATGCGGTTATTCATTTTCCGGTATGGAAAAATAAAATGGATATACAACTCTCATACAGACGTTCTTATGAAGATATTTTTGAAAACCAAACCTTTAAAAAACTTGAAGAAAAAGCTTTCCAAAACGTACAGATCGATGATGAGTTTTTTTATTTTAGAGATTATAATTTAAAATCGAATTTTAAATATAACAAAAATAATAATTTTTCTATCAGTTATATTCATATTGACAATGATTTGGAATCAAAATATCATCAGGACAACGTACTT
>Ga0256833_1002058_pt1 | contig 14474 bp, 10 predicted proteins | sample 356284metaG_FD_190535 | JGI IMG/M metagenome (GOLD analysis project Ga0256833, IMG submission 190535) | Hydrothermal vent microbial communities from Mid Atlantic Ridge, Atlantic Ocean - 356-284 | ecosystem: Environmental > Aquatic > Marine > Hydrothermal vents | place: Atlantic Ocean: Mid...
ACAAATATCCCCGTCGAAACCAATTTCACCCCCAAAAATTTAGGGAGGGAAAAATAAAGAAAAATTACTTGTTTTCCCACTTTACGTCGGGAATATCATTTACAAAATTTTCATAACGTGCCAGAACAAACAATAAATCGGATAATCTGTTCAGATATTTAACAACAAATTCATTTATCTGTTCCCGTCCGGAAAGTTCCACAGTAATCCTTTCGGCTCTTCTGCACACGGTACGGGCAAAGTGCAGATATGCAGCACCTTCTGCTCCACCGGGAAGAACAAAAACTTTAAGTCCCGGTAATTCCGCATCTAGGTCATCAATCCAATTTTCCAGTTTTTCGACCATTTCAGCTGTTGTTCTGGGAACATTAATTTTTATTTTTGTTTCACTTTCAAGCGGCGTGGCAAGATCGGAACCGAGTATGAACAATTGATTCTGCAGAACCGAAATTATTTTCTTCACTTTATCACTTAATCCGTTTGCCACGGCAATTCCTAAAACGGAATTTAACTCGTCAACCGTTCCGTATGCTTCCAATCGAACCGAGTTTTTCCCTACTCTTTCCCCTCCGAAGAGTGATGTCTTTCCTTTATCGCCGGTTTTGGTATAGATTTTCATTTTGAAAACGGTAACCCGGTTATTTTAATCCCTATTCTTTCTTTATCATTTTTAGCCAAATATTTTTCACCGCTAATCGCATATTTTTTCCTTATCAATGCTAAACCTATATTTTTCTTAAGCTTGTGGGAGTAAGCAGTACTTGTAATTTCCCCGATTATCTCCCCGGAATTTGTTACATCGAACTCCCCGTTTACAGGTTCGCTTTCGAATATTACGCCAACCAATTCACGTTGAACTTTGTCATACGAGTCCAAACGCATGATTACTTCTTGACCGATAAAACAGCCTTTGTTAAAGTCGACGAGATGCAGCAGATTAAGCTCATTCGGATTATAATTATCGTTCAATTCATTTGGAAATACAGGTATTCCGTTTTCAATTCTGAATATATCATGAGCTTTTTCTCCGACCATTTGCACTTCGAAAACACTAACGTGATTCAGAAGATACTCAATGAGTTTAACCCCAACGGATGCTTCGCCGAATAACCAATAATTTGTCAGTCCATTGGGAAATTCATTTTTTATAATTTTAAATATCAAACCTTCAATGTTTACATTTACAATACGTTTATTATCCAATGCGTCAATGAACTTACCGCATATAAGCGTTAAATATGATTCTGCTTGGGGTCCGCAAACTTCAAACAGGAAGTTATCATCTTCGTGCCCGATATTAATATCTTCGCTTATTATATAACGGTCAACCCATCTGTACAACCTTGCATTTTCATCCGGACTTCCGACCAACATAAAATTATAGTCGAATCTCATCATCGTTGCTTTGTCTATTATTCTTCCTTTATCATTTGTAAAAAGGGTTTCGATTTTTTCGTTTACATTCAAACTATTAATATTATTAGTAGAAATTCTGTGAATAAAATCGAGTACATCTTTACCACTGAGTTTTAAAAACAATTTACCGGAAGAGTTTTTAATTCCAACTCCGTTTTTCAGAGTGTAATATTCTTTTTCAACCGAAGAGTACACTGAAATTCCGCCCCGGTCATTAATTTCCGCAGCGGGAAATCTCTCTTTGAGAAATTCGTTTATTAATTTATTTTCCACTTTTTTTTCCAATATTCATCATTCCGCTTTGTGATAAAAATTACTTCTTCTTGACTTTCGAAAATTCTTCGAAAAAGTAAACCGAGCTTATAATTCCAAGCCGGAACGTATCCAAACTGAAATGTTCGTTGGGAGAATGGATATTATCCGAATCCAGACCGAGTCCCATTAAAACAACGGGAGCGTTAAGTTGCTGAGCGAATTCGACTACAATTGGAATCGAGCCGCCTTCCCGGGTAAACACGGTTTTCTTTCCGAATGCTTTCGAAGTAGCTTTTGCCGCAGCAATTATTGCAGGATCGTTCAAAGGAATAACAACGGGATAAGCTCCGTGCATATCGGTAACTTTAATTTTAACACTTTTGGGAACAAGGGACTTCACATATTTGGTGAATGCCCGCGCAATCTCTTTCGGGTCTTGATCCGGAACCAAGCGCATACTAATTTTAGCCGATGCTTTTGAAGGCAGTACGGTTTTTGCACCTTCGCCGGTAAATCCGCCCACTATGCCGTTGCAATCCAAAGTGGGTCTTGCCCAAAGTCTTTCGAGCGTCGAATATCCTTTCTCGCCTTGCAGTTCTTTTACGCCTAATTCTTTTGCGAATTTTTTTTCGGAAAACCTCAACTTTTTAATATTTTCTTTCTCTTTTTTTGTTAATCTTTTCACATTTTTATAAAAACCGGGAATCGTTATTTTGCCGTCTTTGTTATGCAATTTGGCAATCAGTTTCGCCAATTCGTTAATGGGATTGGCAACCGCGCCGCCGAAGCTACCGGAATGCAAATCTCTGTTGGGTCCGGTAATTTCAACTTCCATATAACTTAAGCCTCTCAAACCGTAATTAATTGTAGGAATCCCCGGAGCATACAAACTGGTATCCGAGATAAGAACGGCATCGCATTTCAATAATTTTTTATTTTGCTTCAAAAATATTTCGATGCTTTCACCGCCAACTTCCTCTTCGCCTTCAATCAAAAATTTAACGTTTACGGGAAGTTTTCCTACGGTTTTCATAAAAGCTTCAACACTTTTAATATGAACGAAATTCTGACCTTTGTTATCATCGGCTCCGCGTGCCCAAATTTTTCCGTCTTTTATTACCGGCTCGAAGGGATCAGATTCCCATTCGTCCAACGGGTCGACCGGCTGAACATCGTAATGTCCGTAAATCAAAACCGTCGGTTTTCCCGGTGCGCCAAGCCACTCTCCGTAAACAAGCGGATTGCCTTTGGTCGGAAATAGCTTCACGTTTTTCATTCCCGCTTCTTTTAATTTTTTAGCTACAAAATTTGCGCATGTCTTCATATCTTTTTTGTGCGAAGGTAACGTACTAATGCTGGGAATTCGCAAATAATCTTTCAGCTCTTCAATGTAACGGTTTTGGTTTTCTTCAATATAATTGATAACTTGTTTCATTTCGGTTCCTCCGTAAAAAAATCCGGAACGTTTAATATTACGTTACGGATAGATTATAAAAATTTTGTAAATGAATAATATTATCATCAAATTTAAGTAATAAAATTAAATTTTAACAGAAATATCTCTTGGAAAGTAAATTAATTTTCGCCGAACACGGTTTAATATTAAATTTATAAATATTATATGATTCTTTTCAGGTACATACTGAAAAATTTGTTGGTGCCGTTTTTGTTTTCATTGTTCACATTGATGTCGGTTTTCTTGCTTCAGTATTTCATGAAAATTGCCGACAGATTAATAGGTAAAGGTTTAAGCTTTTACGTAATTTCCAAACTGATAATTTACAGTTTATCTTGGATGTTCGTTTTAGCAGTACCGATGGCGGTATTGGTAGCCACTTTAATGGCGTTCGGCACAATGGCGCAGAATAATGAAGTTGCAATTTTAAAAGCCAGCGGAATAAGTTTGTATAAAATGATGATGCCGCCTTTGTTCTTTAGCATAGTTATTGCTTCGTTATTAGTTCAATTCAATAACAAAGTTTACCCAGATGCCAACCACGAGCTAAGAATTCTGCTCGAAGATATATCCCGCCAAAAGCCAATGCTTGCTTTGGTTCCGGGTGTGTTTTCGCAAGAGATCCGGCATTATTCAATTCTTGCTCGGGATATTGATTCCAAAACAAATTTGTTGAAAAATCTTGTTATTTACGATCAATCGAAACCTCCGGAATTGACTGTTATCACGGCAAAAGAAGGCAAGATTTATCTTTCCAAAGATCAAAAGAAAATGATTTTGGATTTATTCAACGGGGAAATTCATACATCAGACAGAACTGAAGAGAAAAAATACAGAAAGGTAGTTTTTTCCCGGCATAAAATGGCGCTCGATGCTTCACAATTTGTTTTCAGGGAAACTACATTTGACAAACAAAGAAGCGACCGTGAATTAAGCGCGCAAGCTATGCGCGTTATCATCGATAGCTTAAACCGCGAAGTCAATAAAATGTATAAGGAAATGAATTTCAGAATCCTTACACCGGTACATACCGGTTATCTTTCTGCGGTCAAATCCAAAAAATCGCCCAAACTTAATCTGAAATTGGCTTATCTCCGGGCTCAGGATATTGTCAAATCTTCCCAGAACACGGTAAATTCAATTCTGCGGAGAATTAAGACTAAAAAAAACAGAATCAGTTCGTATTGGGTTGAGATTCATAAAAAATATGCAATTCCTTTTGCTTGTATAGTTTTTATTTTAATAGGTGTGCCACTCGGCACCATGACGCGCAAAAGCGGAGCCGGGGTTGCAGCTGCCATCAGTTTGATTTTCTTTCTTATATATTGGGCGTTTTTAATTGGCGGTGAAAAATTAGCCGACCGCGGTATTCTTTCCCCGTTTTGGGGAATCTGGAGCGCAAATATCGTTCTCGGCATTTTGGGTTTGATTTTGTTAATAAAAACGGCACGGGAAAGAATTACTCTCAACTTGGATGTTTTCAGAAAATTAATTCCGAAACAATGGAGGTTTAATTCTGAAAATTCTCGATAGATATATCGTTAAACAATTTTTGCAAATTATCGTTTTCGGTTTGCTGACTTTTCTTTTTATCTTCATTATAATCGACTTAATGGAAAATCTGGATGATTTTATCGATCAGAGTGTACCGTTAAACATTGTTTTACAATACTATATTAATTTTATCCCCGAAATATTAAGATTGATGTTGCCCGTAAGTGTTTTGTTAGCCGGCCTTTTCACTGCGGGTAAAATGTCGAACTTAAACGAACTTACCGCAATAAAAGCCAGCGGTGTAAGTTTGTACCGTTTCGTCGTTCCTTTCTTGGTTACTTCATTCCTAATCAGTCTATTTGCAATTTACTTCGGGGGTTTCGTGGTACCGCAAGCAAATAAACATAAAGTCGATATTGAACGTTCTTATATGAAAAAGGGCTTCGTGCGCTCCGGCAGTAATATTTTTTTTCAGGACAGTCCAAGCCGTATAGTTACAATATCTTATTACGACATAATAAATCAAAAAGCAAACCGTGTAAGTATTCAAGAGTTCGATGAACAAAATCTTGTTAGAATGCTTTACCGCATCGATGCCAAACGGATGCGTTACGATTCTGCAAATTCAAGTTGGGTTCTATATAAAGGAATCAGACGTGATTTCACCGATTCGAAAGTAATGGTGCAAAAATTCGATTCCCTTGCAATCGGTTACTTAAACTTCACACCCGAACAAATAATAAAAAAGCAACGTAAGCCGGAAGAGATGACTTTAACGGAACTTGAAGAATATGCAAACGAATTATATAAAACGGGAACTGATCCAACAAGAATATACATCGAATACAATTCCCGGCTGGCTTTTGCATTTGCAAGTTTCATTGTTGTTTTGTTCGGGGTTACCATTTCAGCAAACAAAAGAAGCGGCAGTTTGGCAATTCAATTCGGTATAAGTATATTGCTTACGTTTGTGTATTTGGTTTTTATGAAATTAAGTCAAGCTTTCGGAAAGAACGGTTTGCTCGATCCGTTTATCACAGCATGGAGCGCCAATATTGTATTTTTCATTGCGGGAATTGTAAATTTATTCCGTGTGGAAAAATAATTAAAATCTCCAGCGTGAGCTCATTGCAACTCCCAATCTTTTTGCAGAATTAGGAGCAACAACCGATTGAAAATCGGTAACAGCCAAATTAAATTCGAACAAGCCCGCATTCAACCCGAAGCCGGCGCCCCATTTGAAAAAGTCTCTTCCGCCAAATAAAACTCCGGTACGGACAGGAAACCAGGAAACCGGTGCCCATTCAACCGCCAACGAAACCACCGGTTTTACGGAATTGCCGGGCAGATTGTTAAATCCTTGATGATAATCGGCTAATATCAACATCGTGCCGGGAAAATTCCCGTTCAAATATTTATCCAATTGCAATCCCATTCCGAAGTGAACTGCGGTTGGCAAACCGGTATAAAAACCATCGTAAATATATCTTCCCTTTCCTTGGAAAGCATTTGCAAGTGAATCGCCCAATCCTTCTTCCGTAATATCGTTTAGAACATACGAACCGCTCGCTCTGTATTCAGCCGTTTCCCTGTCCCATTTTATTTTTCCGATATTTGTAACCGAGAGTCCAAACGACCAAGCTTCATCGGGTTTGAACGAAATACCCAAATCCAAACCAAAACCTTTACCGGCCGGAGTGTTAAAAAATCCGATATTCGATTCCTTAGTTGAAAGAGAATCGAACGCATATTGTAAACCGAAACTGGGTGAAAGCGCCATGTTGAAAACGTTATCGCTCATTACTTCAATCGAATGATCTTCGTATGTTTTTACTTTAGTGAAATTTCTGCTCAAACCCGCATAAGCGAAACCATGAACCAATTTTACCGAAAACCCGAAGCTGAAAAATTTCATAAAATCGCTGAAGTATTTGGTAAAATCGTGTGAATAACTGAATGAATACTCGCGCAAGTACCACATCCGTAAATCAGCTTGGGAAAGGTCGTAAACTTTATTAATAGCATTTCCGTACAAACCGAGATCTATTAAGTCTAACGGTAAATTTGCATGCAGACCTGCTATTTCGCTCACCGAAAATCCTATTGCCCCCAAATCCTGACCGGCGTTAACCGATAATGCAAACAAAGTAGTTGAAAAATTCGAAGCCAGACCAGTGCCTTGTTCAAACAAAGATTTGAATTTTTCCTTCTCTGCCGAATTAAGATATTTGCCTACAACTTGACCTAGTTGATTTTTCTCACCGGTAAAAAAATAGTTATAGTCGTTAAGTGAAAGAAAATCGTTTCCAACGGCAAAGTTGAAACTTGGCACGGGGAACACCGTAGTGAACTCTACGGAATATTCACCGGGGTAAGAAAGATTCGCCGGATTTATCCACATGCTGTAAATTCCACGGGACGAAACCGTATGGGCTTTTGCCAATGCGGCTGTTCTTGCATCTGTGGAAAAATAAGAACCCATACTTTGGGGAAAAACCAAACCGTGAGACAATACTATAAATACAATGGTTTTCAGAATTTTCATTGATTACTCCAAACTTATAAATCTACTTTATAACCGGCTTCCGCTTTAATTGAAAATGAGATTTTTTCGGCAATATTAAATTTCACAGGTTGCGCATTTTCACCGGGCGTTTCAAAATCGAAATTGACAATTATAAACGGATTGTGAAGAAACTTCTTCATATCTTCGCCTTTAAGTTCAATTTCCTCGGTGATTGTACTGGCATTAATAACATCGCCCGAATTATTAACCTCGGGTGCCGGAACCGAAATTTGCGTAATTGAATTATATAACGGTGGAAGTTTCAGTACTTGATTATAACCGTCGTCAACAACTTTGCCCGTAAATGAAAGCGAAACGGGAATTTCATTAGTCAACGTAATATAAACTTTACCGTAATTGATCTTGTCTATATCCTCATCCGAAATATCGCCGAGATTAACCTCAACGGTATCAACGAACTTACCGCCTTTTATTCCTACATTCAGAGGAATTTCAAAGCTCACGTTGCCGTAAACGGAATCGTAAACACTTACACTACCTATTTTATAATTTGGGTTTACCAATGCGGATCCGCTAACGGTAAAAACATTGGGCAGCTGACTTGAAAATCCATTCAACAACGGAGCCAAATCCAATAACACGGGTTCACTTGAAGGAATTAATACATTTTCCAAAGCCACGCTGTTCGTTTGGGTTCCGTTTGATGATGAAATGTTGCCATCAACTTGTACTTCCAAATTCGCTGATGTGTTTAGCTGCATCGAAAGTTCGGCTTTATCGAAATTAATTTCGGAAAAAAGGAAGCTGTTTTTGAAATCTCCGAGATCGAACTCAAATTGACTTGGTTGCAATGCAAATAAAGTAGGTTTCAATTGCCCTTTAACTGATTCGAATTCCAAACGCCCGAACTCAAAATTGAACGAAATGCTATCGTTTTTGGAAACAGTTACGGGTTCGTCCGTAGCAACCGTAGAAACGTTCACCGCATATTGAAATTCATTTGTTAATTGTGAACCTTCCGCACCAATCCGCCAGCCTGCCAACGAAGGAATTTCAATTACTTTATTCTGTTCATATTTGGCTAAATTAACATTCAGATGGTAAGGATTATTATTTAAATCGAATAAATTTGCAATCGATACATCTGCAGTCAAATCAACCCCGATATTATTATTAACTACTATTCTAACCGAACCTTCTTTAATAATTGCGGTCTCCAATTTTGTTGAATCATCGAAGACAATTGAGTTTTCGAAAGAAAAGGTTTGTTGTGGTAAAGGTGCGGTAGCACTGCTGATAACCAAATTTGAAAATTCAGCTAATACTTGCGTCCCCGCTTCAGACGGAATTACTACACTATCACCATTGCTTCCGGTTGAGTAGATAATGCCTGCAAATTCAAGTGTATCGCTTACTGTTTTACCCGACAAATCGAACGGTGTATCGATTGTCCATTGAGTTAGAGGTGGAATGTCAATCCAATCGCTAACTGCGTTCGATCTTTTGCCAATAACGGCTTTGTCATCCGCATTTCTGATTTCAAATCCTCTAATTGTAATCGGAACCGGCAAGTTGTTGAACATTGTTATTGAAAGCTGTCCTTGTTCAAATGTGGCATGTTGAATTTTATCGTACCCTTTGAACCCAATTGCAACGTTTCCCTCTTGCTCGGGAAATACTTGGGTTGAACCGCTGGTTACATTAGTCGTCCAATCTTCCACATAAATACCGGTTTGAATTGCCGCCGGAAAATCGAGACTGACCGAACCAATCACTTGTGAGAATGATGAAGAAAATCCGTTCACTGCCAAATTATTATCGAGAGAAATTGTTTCAATCGGTTGTTCCTTCGAAAAATAAAGCATCCCGGCGTTTTGGGAATCAGTATACCATTTTACGAACGTCGTGTCTTTTTCAATCGCTTCCTTTAATGTATATTCTTTTTTAGTTACGGGAATGTGAATTTGTACATCCCAGGTCGGGGCTACAAAATCATCGGGCACTTCAACACAACCGGTAATATAAACGGTTGCAAACAGAGCATAAAAGAATCGTTTTAATTTCATTAATTTTACCTTAAAATTTGCTTCAGTATATTCGAATTTTATTTTTTAATTTTAATATTATTTATTTCATAAGAATCATCTTTCTTACTTTTGTATAGTTTCCGGCGTTCAGTTTGTAGAAATAAATTCCGCTTGGTAATCCGTTCGCATCGAATGTAACTTGATATGTACCTGCCGGTTGTTCGGTATTGACCAGAGTTGTAACTTTTTTACCAAGCACATTATAAATTGTTAATTGCACTTTTTCCGGTGTTGCTTGCAACCCTTGTGTTCCGGGAATCGAGTATCTGATAGTTGTTACCGGATTGAACGGATTCGGATAATTTTGATATAATTCGAATTCATTTGAAATTTCACCCAAATTCTCTATTTTAATTCCTGTTACGGAATAGATATTACCTCTTCCACCGCCTACTTTTGAAAGGTGAATTCCTTCAAAACAGACCGAATCCCCTTTGTCGATGGTTTCAATTCCCGATGCTGTCCAATCATCTCCTTCAAAATAAGCAAATCCCAAAGTATCCGTACTGTCGATGCCAACTACTTTTAAAAAGTTATAAAATGCCGGGGTTTTCGGAATACACAGTCTCGCTTTATATCCTTCGTTAAAATAATAATTGGAATCTTCGGGAACGAAATTGGAATCGGGCAATTCCCAAATTCTCATTTCAAAATATGCAAAAAGCGTATCGTTATCTTTTCCTTTCGATAAATATTTATTCGAATTGGGATCCAAATTTCTTATGAAGATTTTTAAAATGATATCGTTGTCCAACGCCCCGTAATCAATAGAGAATTTTCCTCCTACCAAAGCATCGTAGAGCTCTTGATATTTTGAAAAATCGACCGGTGAAGAAGGCAAAACAAAATCAGGTATAATAAAATGTTCGCCTTCTTTGAACGAACCGCTGTCAATTCTGGTATCGACCGTACCAAATTGAAAAGATTGTTCCATAAACAAACTGTAATAAACCTTGTTCGAATCTTGCGCCGAAATGAATCCGGTAAAGATTGTAAAAATTAATACCAACGAAATGATAAAATTTCTCATTTAAGCCCCGATTTTAGTATGTAAAAAAGTTTTCTGTTCTTTTCCGTGCAAATTTTTGTGTCTCAATATGGTTCACAATCATTAATATTTTATAATATATGTGACAATAATCATACCATACAGAGTGTAAACCCCTAGCACTCAAATAATTGCCGAAAAGTACTTGTTTTCTGACTTATTAATCGAATAAACGGGTTATTTGTTTAGTGAAATTAAGAGGAATAAATGAATTGCCGAATTGTCTCATCTTTAGATTCTTTAACGGATTTTACGAAATACATATCGATAAAACCTTTTCCTTTTGCATCAATTTTACCGCGGTATTCGCATTCGAAGTAATCTCTTACAAGCATATAAGTATAGCCCGAAATATTAATTTCACCCGGTTCGCTCGAGCTTTCCATTCTGCTTGCAATATTTACCGTGTCGCCCCAAATATCGTATGTAAACTTTTTCGTTCCAACCACGCCGGCAATAACGCTTCCGGAATGAATACCGAGCCTCATTTCCCATTTTATTGCGGATGTTTCGTTCCGGACGTTAATTAAATTTCGCATTTCCATTGCCGCCAGCACAACTCTTACCGCATGGTCTTGTGTTTCGTTGGGCAATCCGGAAGCTGCCATGTAAGAGTCGCCTATTGTTTTTAGTTTTTCCAAACCGTACTTGGTAACTATCTGATCGAATTCACGGAAAATATCGTTCAATTCATCAACCAAACTTTCGGCGGGAAGTACCGAAGCTGTATAAGTAAAATCTTTAAAATCCGTAAATAAAATAGTTACATGTTTAAATTCCCTCGGTTGAACTTTCCCGTTTGTTTTCAACTCTTCAACAAGTGTTGCCGGTAAAATATTGTGTAGCAATTCGTCCGATTTGTTTTTTTCCTGTTCTAATTCCTTCGTGCGGGCTTTTACCATTTCACCAAGTTCTATATTTCTCCGCCGGACTTGTTGCGTTTTGTAATAATAAACATTATAAATTAACAGCAGAACGAAAAGAACGGATAAAGTAATGAACCACCATGTAAGATAATATGGCGGTTCGATTGTGAAGGAACTAAGAATATATTCGGGACTTTCAACACCGTCGCTGCTTAAAACTCTTACATGAAATGAATATTTTCCCGGCGGCAAAGCTCTGTACGATACCTTGTGTTCGCGGGTTTTTGCCCAAGAGTCTTCAATTCCGTCCAATCTTATTTCATAAATCATTTGGTCGGGTTGATTGAATGCAATTGTGAAAAAATCGAAAGTGATATTGTTTTGATTGTACTTTAATTTCCGGTTGAGAAATTGGGAAAATACGCTTTCGTTTTCACCGTCCGAAATCTTAATACTTTTAAGCAAAATCTTTTGTGTTGTAACGCGCGGTTTTCTGTTCGGATTTATTTTAACCACACCTTTTTGTGTACCGAACCACAGCATACCGTTTCTGTCTTTGTAATATGCGCCTTGATTGAATTCTTTGAAGGGAAGCCCATCGGCTTTACTGTAATATCTGAAAGCCAATTTTCCTTTTTTATCATAATTTTTATAATCGAATAAAGTTAAACCGTTCGTTGTACCGACGTATAAAATTCCTTTGTGTTCAACAACAAAATAACAAATATCTGCCGAAAGTCCGTTTTTAGTTGTAATGTTTTCAAATTTTTCACCATCGTATTTCACAATGCCTTTTCCGTTTGTAGCAAACCAGAAATTGTTTTGCTGGTCTTGCGTTATATGAAAAATATCGTTCGTGGGCAACCCTTTGGAAGTATCGATGACTTCAAACTTTTTTCCGTTGTATTTGATAACGCCATTTGTTTCCGAAGCGAACCAAATATTGTTGTCGTTACTCATGTAAACCGAATTTACCCAACCTTCTCCGAAAATTTTGTTGTCGGAAACGGAAGAAACAATTGTTTGTGAAACCGGATTATATTCACTTATTCCACCTTCGCTGCCAAACCAAACATTTCCTTTATCGTCTTTTGAGATTGACAATACTTTATTGTTAACGAGACCGTTCTCGGTTGTAAAATTGTTCACATTGCCATCGTTCAAAAACGTAACACCGTCGAAGGTACCGACCCAAATACCGTTATTCCCGTCAATTAAAATTGAAGTTACTTTGTTGCTAATCAAGCCGTTTTTCGGGGTAATGTATTCTACTCTGTTTTTCAAAAGTTTCGTTATTCCGTTTCCGTAGTGCCCGAAATAAACATTTTGATCGGTATCCATACCGATTGCAAAAACAGCTTCATCGGCCAAACCGTCCTTTCCCGTATAAATTTCGAACCAATCGGCAGGCAACCTGCCTAAACCGCCAAGGAAAGTACCGAACCACAAATCGCCTCTTTTATCGAGGTAAGATGTTTGAATATGGCTGCTTTCCATTCCGCTGTGTTTGTAGAACTTGAATTCCCTTCCGTTGTATCTGCACAGACCTTTGCCGTAAAATCCGAACCAGATATTTCCGTGAATGTCTTCAATAATTGTTCGCACTTCCGATCTCGGGATTCCGTCTTTCGATGTAAAATTTAAGAAATTCTCGCCGTCGAATTTGGAAATTCCGTTTTTGGTTCCGATCCACAAATCACCTCTCGAATCTTCGAATATCGAGAGAACGTAATTGTTTACCAAACCGTCTTTAACAGTATAGGTTTTAAATTCATTTCCGTTATATTTTACCAAACCGGCACCGACTGTTCCAATCCATAAATTACCCGCCGCATCTTTCAGCAAACTGCGTGTACGGTTGGATGGCAAACCTTCCTTTTTTCCGTAATTTGTAAATTTTCCTTTGTAAAATTTACTTAAACCGTTGGCTCTGGTAGAAAACCAAATTGCACCGTTATTATCTTGAACGATGGAATAAACAAAATCGCCGGCCAATCCGTCTTTTTTCGTATAATTTTGGAATTGACCGTCTTTGAATTTGGAAACACCGTTCTTCGTTCCCATCCAAATGTTTTTTTCGTCATCTTGGTAGAGTGCCAAAACATCCGTATCAACCAGACCGTCAACAATGCCATAAATTTTAAATTCAAATCCGTCAAAGCGGGCAACTCCGGCTTCCGTACCAATCCAAATAAATCCGGTAGTGTCTTGCAAAACCGAAAAAACGGTGTTTTGAGGTAATCCGTCGTCTGTGGTATAGTTGTGGAATGAAAGCGATTGAGCAAACATAAAAGTGGCACTAAGAAAATAAAGCGCCAAAACAAAAAAGATATTTTGTGCTTTTGCTTTCAATACGAGTAAAAATTTAATGTATAAAGAAAGATTTTATTTATATACCCAATTAGAAGAACATTCGAAAAAAAGCAAAAAAAATTTAATTTATCTTTTCTTCATCTTGTTTGTTAATAAAACCGAATTGTGGTGATAATTTTCCTTCCACTTTAATTTCACCGAATCTTTTTTCATATTTTTCAATGTTATCTTGTAACGCTTTTAACAACATTTTGGCATGTTGCGGAGTGGTAATAATTCTTGCATGAACTTTTGCTTTCGGAGTTCCCGGTACAACCCGGGTAAAATCGATTATGAATTCGCCCATGGAGTGTGTGATAATAGCAAGGTTCGAGTATATTCCTTCGGCTTCTTTTTCGCCGAGCTCAATATTGATTTGTTGCGGTTGCGGTTCATTAATTTTTGGCATTTTTCAAACCCCGTAAAAAAATAACGGGGACGGCATAAAATACCATCCCCCGGAAAATAATTTGATTATTTGTATTGATCTGCTTTTTTGAATGCTTCTTCGGATTTATCGAGCATTCCCAAATTTGCATATACCCGGCCTAACAAATCCCATACAACACCGTCATCGGGATGTAATTCAACATATTTTTCCAAGTACGGTAAAGCTTTCTGAAATTTTTCTTTGTAGCCGGTATCATCTTCTTTTTCTTCTTGTGCGGCTTTTTCTTGCAATTTTGCACCCCACTTCACATAAGCTATAGCCAAATTGTACAACGCCCTTTCGTCATTCGGATCCAATTGATATGCTTTCTCCAGTTGCTTTGTGGCTTCTTCGAATTCATTTGCACCTAAAAGCAATGTTCCGTATCCGAATCGGTAAAATTTGTTATTGGGTTCTTTCTCAACACCCGCTTTAAATGCATCTTTTGCAACATCGATCTTTTTGGCTGCTATGTATGCATTCGAAAGTTGTAATAAAATATCCGGATCTTCAGGATATTTTTTTCTCCCTTCTTCAAGAACG
>Ga0256833_1002059_pt1 | contig 14470 bp, 10 predicted proteins | sample 356284metaG_FD_190535 | JGI IMG/M metagenome (GOLD analysis project Ga0256833, IMG submission 190535) | Hydrothermal vent microbial communities from Mid Atlantic Ridge, Atlantic Ocean - 356-284 | ecosystem: Environmental > Aquatic > Marine > Hydrothermal vents | place: Atlantic Ocean: Mid...
GGTAGAGTTATTGAAAAAAAAAGGGATTCAAACTGTAATTGTCCAAGAGTTTACCCAATCTTTTGCCAATAAATCCGCCTATGATTTTATCACAGATAAACTGATTGGCGAACTTGCTATGAAAAAACTATTGGTTGGTTACGACCATCGTTTTGGTAAAGATAAAGAAGGTGATTTTGAATCTTTAACCCGGTATGCCAAGGAACTGGAATTTGATATTGAACGCCTTCCGGCATTGACTGTTAATGGAGTGACAGTAAGTTCTTCATTGATCAGACAATTACTTATTGATGGTGAAATTGAAAAAGTAAATACGTATTTAGGCTATCACTTTTGCCTTTTTGGAACCGTTGTAAAAGGAAATCAATTGGGTAGAAAAATTGGCTTTAACACGGCAAATATCGTATTGGACTATCCTAATAAAATCGTTCCTAAAGTAGGTGTATATGCCGTTCAATCATTTATAGACGGCAAGCATTATTTTGGAATGATGAATATAGGCTATCGACCTACGGTACATGGTACCCATCGAACTATTGAGGTGCATTATTTTAATCTCAACAAAGATTTATACGATAAAAAAATACGTGTTTATGTATTAAAGCGCTTACGTGATGAATTAAAGTTTGCCAATATAACAGCCCTTAAAGAGCAATTGGAAAAGGATAAAACCAACGTATTGAATTATATAAAAAGCCTTTAAAAACTAGTTTCAAAGGCTTTTTTTCTGTTAGGGTACTACCATTTATTGTTTTATAATTCTATAAGTTTTCACTCCTCCTACCGGATTGTTGAGCAATTGAACTTTTACAAAATAAACACCACTGATAAATGAGGATAAATCCACTTGGTTTAAACCACTATCCAATGAGTTCCTTACCAATTGTTTGCCCAACACATCATAAATAGCAATTTGCACCTTTTCTTCATTGTTTATTTTTAAAACACCTGTGGTAGGATTAGGATATAATCTTACCAAACGATCTACTAAATAATCATTGAAACCTTAAATCAGCAAAAGTATTTCTACTGCAAAACCCAACTACACGTCATTATTGGAAATGCTCGTTTTTCGATACTCACCATAACTAATGCTATGTTTGCATATCTCAAAACTGTACTACCTCAATACTAACCAGCATTTTGACTTTTCGTTACGAAAACATTTGCGTATTTAAGGTAAAATAATAAATATTAATCAATACTTTTGTGAAAATTATACTGAATATGGGAATTATCAAACTGACTGATATACGTTTATTTGCCAATCACGGATGCTTGGAAGAAGAGGGGAAAATTGGCAGTGCCTACAGCGTGGATGTAAAGGTACAAGCAGATTTGAAAAAATCGGCATTATCAGATGCATTACACGATACGGTAAATTATGTGTTGATTAACAAAATTGTAAAAGAAGAAATGGCCATCCGGTCGGCTCTTTTGGAACATGTAACCTATAGAATATTGAGTAGATTATTACTGGAAATACCTCTTATTTCCAAAGCAAAGGTCAAAGTAGCCAAGATCAACCCACCCATAGGAGGCAATGTAGCCGATGTAAGTGTTGTGATGACTAAAAAAAGAAAAAAATAATTCGTTAGAAAAATATTTTTAGTAAATTTGCAATCCCTTTTTATACAAGGCGTCATGGCCGAGTGGCTAGGCAGTGCTCTGCAAAAGCACGTACAGCGGTTCGAATCCGCTTGACGCCTCAAAACCACCCTTTTTTTTCGGGTGGTTTTTTATTAATATTAACAGGGTTTTATTTTTTTTTGTGCAACTTTGTAGCAAAGAATCCTTTTTATGAAAATATATCCTATTGAAACCGGAAATTTTAAGCTAGATGGGGGCGCTATGTTTGGAGTGGTTCCTAAATCTATTTGGCAACGAACCAATCCGGCAGACGCCAATAATATGATTGCTATGAGTATGCGAAGCATGCTGATTGAAGATGGTGATAGATTGATACTTATCGATACCGGAATAGGAAATAAACAATCTGATAAATTTTTTGGCTATTTTCATCTATACGGTAATTTTTCTTTGGATTCTTCCTTGGCGCAACACGGTTTTCACCGAGATGATATCACCGACGTTTTTTTGACACATCTTCACTTTGACCACTGTGGAGGGAGTATTCAATGGAATAAAGCACATACCGCTTATGAACCGGCTTTTAAAAACGCTACATTTTGGAGTAACAAAAACCATTGGCAATGGGCTACACAGCCTAATCCCAGAGAAAAAGCCTCCTTTTTAAAAGAAAATATCAATCCGATGGAGAGCAGCGGACAATTGGAATTTATTGCACTGAACGATACCGATTTTATCAAAAACAGCGCATTGGGTTTCGATATTTTTTTACCCGATGGGCATACCGAAAAACAAATGATTCCGCAGATCAAATATCAAGATAAAACACTGGTTTTTATGGCCGATTTATTACCCACAGTGGGACATATTCCACTGCCCTATATAATGGGCTACGATACCAGACCCCTGCTTACGATGCAAGAGAAAGAGCAATTTTTATCCAAAGCTGCCGATGAAAACTATTTTCTATTCTTGGAACACGATTCCGTACACGAATTATGTACCGTAAAAAAAACTGAAAAAGGAGTGCGATTGGATAAAACCTATAGCTTTGATGAAGTTTTTAATTAATCTATGTAACAATAATTATAATTATAAGTCTAATATAAGTTAATCAATTAATACAAATAAAATGAATATTACAAAACTAGTACTCGGATTAGGTGTTATCTTATCGGTTTCCAGTTGTGTCAGTGTCAAAACGACGACTGTAAAAAGTGCCGCGATTTCACAAACCCCAAAAGAAAATGTTATGCAAATAGCAACAGACAATGTAGTTGCTAAAAAAGGCAAAATGACCAAAGAAGAAATTCGCAAATGGCCGCATATGGATATTTTTACCGATTCCGTTCCCGGAATGAGCGTAGATAAAGCCTACGAATTTTTAAAAGACAAAACGCCTCATACTATTATTGTCGCTGTAATAGATTCCGGTATTGATATAGAACATGAAGATTTAAAAAATGTAGCTTGGACTAACGAAGATGAAATTCCCAACAATGGGAAAGATGATGATAACAATGGTTATATAGATGATATTCACGGTTGGAATTTTCTAGGAGGAAAACCGGGAAGTCCGGCACCGGAGCAATTGGAAATTACCCGTATCGTTGCCAAATTGACGCCTAAATACGATGGTAAAACAGAAAGTGATATAGCCGATGCAGACAAAGAAGAATTTGCCTATTACACTAAATTGAAAGAGAAGGTGGTTTCCAAACAAAAAGAAGCAGCCGGTCAAATGGCATTTTATCAAGGAATCCTAAATACAATTAAAAAAGCCGATGATGCTGTAAAAAAAGCGCTTGGAAAAGACACATATACGGTAGATGAGTTAACCGCATTAAACGATGCCTCTGTCAATCCACAAGCAAAAGGAATGTTACTAAAAATGCTAGCCTCCGGCGCCACTGTTGAAGAAAGTCTAAAAGGCATACAAGAAGGCGTAAAATATTTTAAAAGCCAAGCGGAAACGATGTACAATCTGGATTTTAAAGGTCGTGTAACCGGCGATAATCCGGAAGATATTACCGACACCAATTATGGTAACAATTATACGTTGGGTTCCAAAGACGATGAAATTCACGGTACACACGTATCCGGAATTATCTGTGCAGAAAGAAATAACGGTATTGGAATGAACGGGGTAGCTGCCAACGTAAAATTAATGTCTGTACGTGCTGTACCCGATGGTGATGAATATGACAAAGATGTAGCCCTCGCTATTCGTTATGCGGTAGATAATGGCGCGAAAGTTATCAATATGAGTTTTGGTAAAAGCTATTCTCCACACGCCCAATGGGTATATGATGCCATTAAATATGCTGAAAGTAAAGATGTATTATTGGTACACGCTGCCGGTAATGATGCCAAAGATATTGATGTAGAAGATAATTTTCCGAATGACTCTAAAGACAAAATCAATGAATTTGCCGATAATGTAATTACCGTAGGTGCTATGACACGTCATTTTGATAAAAATATCAATGCCAGTTTTTCAAATTACGGCGTGTACAATGTAGATATTTTTGCACCGGGTAAAAACATCTATGCCACATTCCCTAAAAACAATTATCAGTCAATTTCCGGAACTTCTATGGCATCACCTGAGGTAGCCGGAGTAGCCGCTTTGGTACGTTCTTATTACCCGTCCTTAACCGCTTCTCAAGTAAAAAATATTTTGATGGATTCCGGTATCGCTATGCATCAAATCGTTAAGATGCCGGCAGAAAGAGGGGCACAACCCGAGATGAGAGACTTTGATTCTTTATCTGTTTCCGGTCGAATTGTCAATGCCTACAACGCTGTAGTCCTTGCTGATCAAATAGTAAATGGAAAGAAATAAAATTTCATTCTTAACACAAAAAAACCTGCTTATTTTATAAGCAGGTATTTTTTGTTAAATATAAGTGGTATTTAATCTACCAAAATAATAATCTTATTGGAATTCATTTCAATGGTACCTCCTTTAATTTCCAATTGAAATTCTGTATCATTGGGTCTTTTAAACTGCTTGATATAAGGTTGTACAATTTCTATGGCATCTCCTTTGATAGAAATCACTCCCTTATCTAATAAAGAAACAATTGGGGCGTGATTTTCAAGCATTTGAAACGAACCGTTAATGCCCGGAACAGCCACAGAAGTTACCTCTGATTGTAAAATACTGGCTTCGGGTGTGATAATTTCTAAAAACATTGCAACAAAATTTAGTATTAGGCTTCAGCCAACATTTTTTCTCCTACTTCAATAGCATCATCAATTGAGCCACGTAGGTTAAAAGCAGCCTCAGGATATTTATCTAATTCACCATCCATAATCATATTGAATCCTTTAATGGTATCTTTGATATCTACTAAAACACCCGGTATTCCGGTAAATTGTTCTGCCACGTGGAAAGGTTGTGATAAGAAACGTTGTACACGACGTGCGCGGTGTACCACCAATTTATCATCTTCACTCAATTCTTCCATTCCCAAAATAGCAATAATATCTTGCAATTCTTTATAACGTTGTAATAATTCAATAACCCGTTGAGCAGTATTGTAATGCTCCTCACCTAAAATTTCTGGAGTGAGAATACGAGAAGTAGAATCCAAAGGATCCACTGCAGGGTAGATACCCAACTCGGCGATTTTACGAGATAATACTGTAGTCGCATCCAAATGCGCAAAAGTTGTTGCGGGAGCAGGGTCTGTCAAGTCATCTGCAGGTACATAAACGGCTTGCACAGAAGTAATAGAACCTTTTTTGGTAGAAGTAATACGCTCTTGCATTTCACCCATTTCAGAAGCCAAAGTAGGTTGGTATCCCACGGCAGAAGGCATACGACCTAATAGGGCAGATACCTCAGAACCGGCTTGTGTAAATCTAAAGATATTATCGATAAAGAACAAGACATCTTTTCCTTGTCCGTCACCGGCACCATCACGGAAATATTCAGCAATAGTCAATCCGGATAAGGCAACACGTGCACGAGCTCCCGGAGGTTCGTTCATTTGTCCAAATACAAAGGAAAGTTTAGATTCTTTAATAGCTTCCATATCTACTTTGTCCAAATCCCATCCGCCTTTTTCCATAGATTCCATAAAAGCATCACCGTATTTGATAATACCGGATTCTAACATCTCACGAAGCAAATCATTTCCTTCACGGGTTCGTTCTCCTACACCGGCAAAAACAGATAATCCTCCGTGCCCCTTAGCAATATTATTAATAAGCTCTTGAATCAATACGGTTTTACCCACACCGGCTCCTCCAAAAAGACCAATTTTTCCACCTTTTGCATAAGGCTCAATTAAGTCAATTACCTTAATTCCGGTATAAAGTACTTCTGTACTGGTCGATAAATCTTCAAATTTAGGAGCATGTCTGTGAATGGGTAATCCGTTCTCTCCTTTTTTAGGTAATTCTTTAAGACCATCAATTGGGTCACCATTTACATTAAATAAACGTCCAAAGATATTTTTACCTACCGGCATTTGAATAGGAGCACCGGTCGCTACCACTTCATGTCCGCGGCTTAAACCATCGGTAGAGTCCATTGCAATACAACGTACCGTATTCTCTCCGGTATGTTGTTGCACTTCCAATACTAAAACTGCACCATTATCACGGGTAATTTCCAACGAATCAAAAATCTTGGGCAGTGTAACCCCTGATTCAAAAGATACATCTATCACGGGACCAATAATTTGAGCGATTTTTCCTGTCACTTGAGCCATATATATAATATTTACTAATTTATTGTTTTACCTGCTAAAAATAGAGGCTTTTTTCAAAGTTGCAAAGATAGTTTTTTTGTTTTAAATACCAATACGTAATAGAAAAAAAGCGCATCTAAAAATAGATGCGCTCTTCAAAGTTGTAGCATTCTTAATGAAAAGAATTGGAATAGCTAACGTATTAAGGGTTAATAGTCCAAGATACAAAGTATTGAGAACCTATATTCCCAACACCCGGTGCACTTCTGTACTCATTTCCTCCTATATTGGATCCTCCTACTTTAAACAATGATTTAAACTGAGGCACTTTATAACTGATTTGAGCATCAACCACCGAATTAGCAGGAATCATAGCATCAGCAAATGTCTGTTGCCATAGATACTCTGTATTATAACGGTAATTCACTTTAAATCCTAAGTTGTCAAAAATATTCTTACTTCCAAAACTAAATTTGACTTTATGCTCCGGCGTGTTGAATCCGGCTTCATAATCCGGGTCGGTAGCTTGATCAAAATTAAATTTTGCATAGGTATAATTCAAGCCGATATCAAATTTATTGACGTGAGTTGATAAACCGATACTGGCTCCGTAAGAAGAGATATCTGCTGTGGAGTTTGTATATACTTGGAATGGCGTATAATCTCCATTATTTAAGGCTAACTTAGCATTCGGAACAGGCCCTACTCCCGGGACATTGGTAAGATCGGCCGGGTTTGATGCCGGATCGGTTAACGTATCTACATCTCCAAAATTGGGAACAATTACCGTTTTGGTAGCAATAAAACCTTCATATTGATTGTAATAGGCATTCAAATCAATGTTTAATACAGAAACCTTACCACGATACCCTACCTCATAAGCAGTAATACGCTCAGGCTGCACATATTCAACATTTGCTTTTTTAGGAGAACCTGCTAGCACTGAACTCAAAGTAAAAGCATTGTCATAGGCTCTTCTTCCGGATAATTGCACATCGGTACCTAAACCTCCTGCACCAAAAGTATTGACCAAAAATTGACTAGTTCCACTGATAGCAATAGGATTACTGGTATATCTGTCTAAGTTATCAGGTGCCGAACCAACCAAAATAGCAGCGCCTAAATCCAAACCAATATACTGGTCTTGAGTCGTCGGATTTCTAAAACCGGTTTGATAAGAAGCTCTAAAGTTATGATTTCTTTTTTCTCCGGCAGAATAAACCAATGCCAAACGAGGTGATACGTTTCCTTTAAAGTTTTGAGCTTTGTCATAACGTGCTGAACCCGTAAACTTCAAACGGTCATCTGCAAATTTCTTAGATAATTGCATATAAGCACCGTATTCACTGTAAGTAATAGAACCGTCATAATCGGTAAATATAGTACCATCCGAATTAAGGGTGTACTTTCTATAAGATCCTCCTAATTGTAGATCAGCCCATTCATTGATCATTTCAGAAAAATTATAATTGGCATCTACATGGTGTACTTTGGAATTGTCCACAAATTTAGCTCCCGTTTTTAAATCAGGATCATTTACTACAGTTTTAAATAAGGTATTAAAGTCATCGCTTCCTGGTTGAGGTGTCAGGTTGGAATCTGCATAATATCTTGCACGTGCGTGAGATTCGGCTGATGTATATCCACTGCCTATACTTTGTAAATAAGCGCCCACATAAGTACCAAACCATTGAGCAGCCCCTACTTTATTCATATTAATACCCGCAAAACGCATGTCGTATGAACTTCCGGCATCTTCGGTAGTCATATATCCTCTTAAGAAAAAGTTTTTACCACGGAATTCCAATTTGGCTTGATTCATAATAAAATCTTTCAAGTAATAACGACTTCCTCCTTGGTAAATAGTGTTTCCTTTTCCGGTACGATAATTAAATACAAATTCTTTATCATCGCCCCAAGGTTTGTAATGCAATGCTACATCGGCTTTTACACTACTGGCACGATAATCTGTTAAGTCTTTTTCTTTGTATCCGGTACGGCCAACTTTGTCATTGGGAACAGCAGCACTAGCTCCGGCGGGTAATAATCCACCGGCTTCCATTGCTACGGCTACATCGTGGATATTGGTAGCTACCTCATCACCATAAATATTCAATGCGTCAAAATAGGGCCCTCTATTTTCATAAGGATAGATAGCTGCAGGCTCACCTACCGGTACGGCATTAGAGTCATACATATCATAATCCACCGCCCACCAATCGGTTCCTTTTAGGTAAGAAAAGTTAGCTTTAGCAGCAAATTTATCGTTAAATTTATAAGCAGCTCGAATTCCAAGATCATAAAAGGCATTGTCTCCGGCAGCTTCTTGCATAGTTAATCCGGTTTTAAAATAAGAACTGATACCGGTGTATTTAAACGGATCTTTACTGGTCATAAATAAAATACCGTTAAATGCGTTGGCTCCATAAAGGGCAGAAGAAGCACCGGGTAATATTTCAACAGAATTGACATCCAATTCGTTCATTCCAATTAGGTTTCCCAACACAAAGTTTAAGGCAGGCGAAGTGTTATCTACTCCATCTACTAACTGTACAAAACGGTTATTTGAAAAGGTTGCAAATCCTCTGGTATTCAATGATTTAAAAGTCAAAGAACTCGTATTGATATCAACCCCTTTAAGGTTTTCCAAACCATCGTAAAAAGAGGGTGAAGAAGTGCTTTGAATTACTTTGGCATCAATACGCTCAATGGTTACGGGAGATTCTCGTACGCGTTCCGGAGTACGTGAGGCAGAAACAACTACTTCATCTAGTGCTTCGGCAGATTCTTGTAACTTGAAGTCAATGGTTTGACCACTAGCAGTTACTTCAGATTTTACAGATTGATATCCTATACTGGACGCTTCAATTGTAAAAGGAGCATTTTCATTGACTGAAAGGGTATAATTACCATCAAAATCTGTGGTAGTCCCCAAGCTTTTTCCTACAATTGTAATGTTCGTTCCGGGTAAGGGATCTCCGGTGTTGGCATCCGTAACCTTACCTTTTACAGTAGTTTGTGCAAATAATAGTGTGTTAGTAAACACCAATGCAACTACAAAAAATAATTTTTTCATAAAGTTTAAATATTTGGTTATTTGGTGGCAAATTACAATTTTTTTTGTAAATGCCTATTTTTTTGTTAAAAAAAAACACGGTAAATGCCTTATTTATCCCTTGCAACATCGTGCTAACACCTGTAATTATTTTACTATAAACTGGAGCGTTTTTGAAGTTTGTTGTGATAATAATATTGAATAATCTTTCTTTATTTTTTCAATATCTCGACGGGTAAAATGCCGGATACTTATCAACTGAACTTCCTTGTTATAGGTTACGTAAAAAAGATCTTGTAACTCTTTTAACAGGCTTTCAAATGAATTATACATATCTTCAATACAAACCGAAAAACTAATGGCAGAATTTTGAATCAAGTTGACTTTTATTCTATATCGGGCAAATAGATCAAATATCATACTGATATTTTTTTCGATGATAAACGAAAAATCTCTAGCGGAAATCGAAAGCAATATTTGATTATTTTTGATTGTATAGCAAGCTGTTTTGGGAATCAGATCTATCCCTTTTTTTATGGTAGTTCCCTCATCTTCAGGATGTGCAAAAGAACGTACATAGAGCGGAATACCTTTGTTCTCCAAAGGTTTTATCGTTTTTGGGTGAATGACAGATGCCCCGTAAAAAGCCATTTCCAAGACTTCCCTATAAGAGAGTTGCTTGATTAGTTTTGGGTTTTTAAAATAGCGGGGATCTGCGTTGTACACTCCGGGGACATCTTTCCAAATACTCAGACTTTCAGCACCCAAACAATAGCTAAAGATGGCAGCAGAATAATCGGAACCTTCACGCCCCAAAGTGGTCGTTGAAGCATGCTTAGAACCGGCAATAAATCCTTGCGTGATGTATACAGTGTCATCTTGAATAGAATGTTGGATGTTTTGACAAGTCTGTTGCCAATCGATATTGGCATTCCGGTAATTGGTGTCCGTAATTACTATAGCACGCGCATCCAACCAAGTAGTATCCACGCCTTTAAAAGCTAAAAAATGACTTATAATCTTGGTTGACAACAACTCACCATAACTCACGATTTGGTCATATACATAATCGTAATCGGTTTGTTTATTAACGAGTATAAATTGGTGTATTTCTAAGAATAATTCTTCTATTTCATTTTTAACCACATGATTTTCAGGAAATAATTCCTTAATCATATTGAGATGGAAATCTTGCACATAGGACATAGCCGTTTCTAATTGATCACTATTGGATTGATAATGCGCAACAATTTGCTCAAAAGCGTTGGTCATTTTACCCATAGCGGAAATAACAATGACTAATTTTTGAGAGCTTTCAGATTTTAGTATCTTTGCAAGATTACGAACACTCGTGCTATCTTTAATGGATGCACCTCCAAATTTATAGACCTTCATGTATTAATTATATACGGCAAATTTACAGTTTATTTATATAAAAACACTAGTTAATATGGGACACCGATTAAAAACATTAGGAGAGTTTATTATTGAACATCAAAGCCAGTTTAGATATTCAGAAGGCGAATTATCGCGTTTATTAAATTCGATTAAATTAGCGGCAAAGTTAGTAAATCATGAGGTCAATAAAGCCGGTTTAGTCGATATATTAGGAGCTTCCGGGGTTACGAATGTACAGGGCGAAACGCAACAAAAATTGGATATTTTTGCCAATGACGTTTTTATGCATATTCTTAAAAAACGGGATATTGCTTGTGGTGTAGCTAGTGAGGAAGAAGATGATTTTGTCGTTATCAGTGATAAAGATGGCGGACATGATAACAAATATGTCGTACTGACCGACCCGCTGGATGGTTCTTCCAATATAGATGTCAATGTATCTGTTGGGACTATATTTTCTATCTATAGACGCATTTCTCCGGTTGGATCACCGGTAACTAAAGAAGATTTTCTTCAAAAAGGGAGCGAGCAGGTCGCTGCAGGTTATGTTATTTACGGAACTTCAACTATGTTAGTTTATACAACCGGTCATGGAGTGAATGGGTTTACGTTAAATCCTGCTTTGGGAACCTGGTATTTATCCCATCCGAATATGAAATACCCGGTAGAAGGAAAAATTTACTCTATCAATGAAGGAAATTATGTACATTTTCCGCAAGGGGTAAAAGATTATCTCAAATATTGTCAGAAAGAAGAAGGCAATCGTCCGTACACCTCCCGGTATATTGGTTCATTGGTCTCCGATTTTCACAGAAATATGATCAAAGGGGGCATTTATATTTATCCCACCAGTTCCAAGGCGCCTAAAGGAAAGCTACGCTTGTTGTACGAATGTAATCCAATGTCTTTTTTAGCCGAACAAGCCGGAGGAAAAGCCACTGATGGCTATAGACGTATTATGGATATTGAACCTACCGAATTACACCAGCGCGTACCATTTTTTGTAGGAAGCCTCTATATGGTAAACAAAGCCGAAGAGTTTATGAAAAAATACCCGGAAGACGCCCATTATTAAGCCTGTACAATACTATTGAAAGATATAAAATAAAAAAGCCTCTTAAAAAATTAAGAGGCTTTTTATAGTATTAAGTCAATTAGATACTCGCTTTTAAATATTCCCTATTCAATCGGGCTATATTATTTAAAGAAATTCCCTTAGGACATTCTACTTCACAAGCACCGGTATTGGTACAGTTACCAAAACCTTCTTTATCCATTTGTTTAATCATATTGGTCACCCTGTCGGCAGCTTCTATCCTACCTTGAGGCAGCAATGCGTATTGCGATACTTTAGCTGACATAAACAGCATAGCCGAGGCGTTTTTACAACTGGCAACACAAGCCCCACATCCTATACAGGTCGCAGCATCCATAGATTCGTCAGCGGCGGCTTTGGCAATAGGAATAGCATTGGCATCTTGCGTATTTCCAGAAGTGTTCACAGATATAAAACCTCCGGCTTGTTGTATCCGGTCTAATGCCGAACGATCTACAACCAAATCTTTGATAATAGGAAAGGCTTTGGAACGGAAAGGTTCAATAAAGATGGTATCACCGTCTTTAAAGGTGCGCATATGTAGTTGACATGTAGTTATCAATCTATCCGGTCCGTGAGCTTCACCGTTGATGTGTAAAGAACACATACCGCAAATACCCTCACGACAGTCGTGGTCAAAGGCAACCGGTTCTTCTCCTTTATCGACAAGTTGTTCATTGAGTACATCTAACATTTCCAAAAATGACATATGTTCAGAGATATCTTGTACTTTGTATTCTACTATTTGACCTTTATCTTCAGGCGATTTTTGACGCCATATTTTAAGTGTAAGATTCATAATTTGCCTATTTATAACTTCTTGTTTTTACTTCTATATCTTTAAATTCCAATTGCTCTTTGTGCAATATGGCTTCACTGGGTTTACCGGTGTATTCCCACGCTGCTACATAACTGTAGTTTTTATCATCACGAAGCGCTTCGCCTTCATCTGTTTGATAATCTTCACGGAAATGTCCGCCACAAGACTCATTTCTATTCAATGCATCTTTGGCAAATAATTCACCTAATTCCAGAAAATCGGCAACTCGACCTGCTTTTTCCAATTCTTGATTGAATTCAGAGGCACTACCCGGAACTTTCACATTTTTCCAGAAATCTTCGCGTATCTCTTGTATTTCTTTAATCGCCTCTTCCAATCCTTTTACATTACGTGCCATTCCTACTTTTTCCCACATTACTTTTCCTAACTTTTTGTGGAAATAATCTACCGAATGGGTTCCTTTATTGTTTATAAAGAAATCGATGCGCTCTTTTACTGCTTTTTCAGCTTCGTCAAACTCGGGTGTATCTGTTGGGATAGCTCCGGTTCTAATTTCGTGTGCCAAATAATCGCCAATAGTATATGGTAATACAAAATAACCATCGGCAAGTCCTTGCATTAAAGCAGAAGCTCCCAAACGATTTGCTCCGTGGTCAGAGAAATTGGCTTCTCCAATAGCGTATAGACCGGGCACTGTGGTCATCAAGTTGTAATCTACCCAAATACCACCCATTGTATAATGCGTTGCCGGATAAATCATCATCGGAGTTTTGTATGGATTTTCATCTACTATCTTTTCATACATCTGGAAAAGATTGCCATATTTTGCTTCAATAATAGCTTCGCCCAGTTCTCTTATTTTCTCTTTGCTAGGATTGTGAATGCCTTGAATATGGGCTTGTTCCTTACCGTAGCGTTCTATGGCGGTTGCAAAATCTAAGTAAACCGCTTCACCTGTTTTATTGACACCATAACCGGCATCGCAACGTTCCTTGGCAGCACGAGAGGCTACATCACGAGGAACCAAGTTTCCAAAAGCCGGATACCTTCTTTCCAAATAATAATCTCTGTTTTCTTCGGGTATTTCGGTGGGCTTTAATTTCCCTTCTTGAATGGCTTTGGCATCTTCAATATTTTTTGGCACCCAAATACGTCCGTCATTACGCAAGGATTCGGACATCAGGGTCAGTTTAGACTGATAATCCCCACTTCTGGGAATACAAGTTGGGTGAATCTGCGTAAAACAAGGATTGGCAAAATAGGCTCCTTTTTTGTGTATTTTCCATGCGGCAGTTGCATTGGATCCCATTGCATTAGTCGATAAGAAATATACATTACCATAACCACCCGATGCAATCACTACGGCGTGAGCGGAATGTCTGGATATTTCTCCGGTAATCAGGTTACGGGCAATAATACCACGGGCTTTACCATCTACAATAACGACATCTAACATTTCGTGCCGGTTATACATCGTGATTTTTCCTTTGGCAATCTGCCTGTTCATCGCTGAATACGCTCCCAGTAAGAGTTGCTGTCCGGTTTGTCCTTTGGCGTAGAATGTACGGGATACGAGCACGCCCCCAAAAGAACGATTATCCAATAATCCACCGTAATCTCTGGCAAAAGGAACTCCTTGTGCGACACATTGGTCAATGATATTTCCGGATACTTCAGCTAATCGATATACGTTTGCCTCACGAGAACGGTAGTCACCTCCTTTTACCGTATCGTAAAATAAACGGTAATCAGAATCGCCATCGCCCATATAATTTTTAGAAGCATTGATACCTCCCTGAGCGGCAATAGAGTGTGCCCTACGAGGAGAGTCTTGGTAAGCAAAGGCT
>Ga0256833_1002060_pt1 | contig 14469 bp, 15 predicted proteins | sample 356284metaG_FD_190535 | JGI IMG/M metagenome (GOLD analysis project Ga0256833, IMG submission 190535) | Hydrothermal vent microbial communities from Mid Atlantic Ridge, Atlantic Ocean - 356-284 | ecosystem: Environmental > Aquatic > Marine > Hydrothermal vents | place: Atlantic Ocean: Mid...
GTAGAGTATCCCCTTCAAATCTCCATCTTTTGTTATCACGGGAAAACAGGCAATTTTCCTAAGTGCAGCCTTTTTCAGGGCATCCTTGACTTTCATATCTTCTGGAATCTGAATCACATTTTTCTGAGGGGTAGAAATCACATCCTTAATTTTTATATCCTCAAGCACATCTACAATAAACTCCCCTCTATGGGCAGGTGAATCAAACCTCGTCTGAACCTGCTCATGGTAGATAGTCCACTCACCGGAAATCAGGAAGGCAAGTGAAGCAGCAAGGGTAATCGGCACAAGCAGATCATAGTTGCCCGTCATTTCAGCAACCATGACAATGGTAGCAATGGGTACCTTTGCGGCCGCGGCGAAAAATGCTCCCATTCCAACCAATATGAATGGGGAAATATCCCCTATCCTCGGATCAAGGAGAGCAAAGAGTTTTCCAATCATTCCGGAATACATTCCACCTATAACAAGGGATGGAGCAAAAACACCACCTGAACCACCGGAACCTATGGTAAGAGCAGTTGCCAGTATCTTACCCAGAGAAATAGCGAGCATCATCCAGAGACTCACTTTCCCGAGCATGGCCAGCTGTAACCATCCGTAGCTTGTACCGGCAACATGTGGGAGGAATATAAGAATTACACCCACCAACGCAGCACCCACCATTGGCTTGAAAATCGCAGGCATCCTGGCCTCTCTAAACTTTTCCTCCACATAATAGAATGTTTTCACGTAAAGATAGGCCATAGGGATAACGGCTACACCAATGATGGCGAAATATAGCAAATCAAAAACGTTAAATTCATACTTCGGAGTAATAAAGATCGGTTTCCAGGTGACAAAGAAACCAAGAACCGCATAAGCTACAATGGCGGAAATGATGGAAGGGATAACGGCATCTGTTTCAACGTCAGCTCCCCTGTAGAGCACTTCAACGGCGAACAGGGCCCCACCGAGGGGGGCTCTAAATATTGAGCCTATTCCTCCTCCCACCCCTGCAATGAGTAGTATCCTCCTATCTCGATCGCTAAGTTTTAATTTAGTTGCAAGAAAAGAACCAAAACCCGAACCGATCTGTGCAATCGGACCTTCTCGTCCTGCCGATCCCCCTGTACCTATGGTTATAGCTGATGCAACGGTTTTAATAATTGGAACTATTGGTCTTACATATCCTCTAAACCTGTGGAACGCCTTGATAACCGCATCAGTACCATGACCGGCAGCTTCAGGCGCGAAATTGAATATTAAGAGCCCTGCAAGTAGTCCACCAACAGTGACAGATACGAATAGGAGAAACCTATCACCTACCATGTACTTTACAGTCTCGCGTCCAGCTTCTCCAAACGGAACCGGGAACCGATAGTGAGCAAATTTCTCGATAGCAAGCGACTGGGTTATTTTTATTGCATAAACGAAAACAACTGCCCCTAATCCGGAAACTATTCCAACAAGGACAGCAAGAACAAACCATTTGGTGACATGGGAAATTCTATAATCTCTCGAAATCTTTTTAACATCAAGCATACTCTAATAACCCCCGTCTAAATTTCTTCCATTATTTTAATACCTGACGAAGTACCTATTCTTTCTGCACCAAGTGCCCTGTAAATGCACACAGAGTAGTAATTTCTTATTCCTCCAGCTGCCTTTACTTTTATACTTCCACTTGCCACTTCATAAAGGAGTGCAACGTCAAAAGGATCTGCACCTTTTGGTCCAAATCCTGTAGAAGTTTTGACAAAATTTGCCCCCGAGTCTTTCACTATCTCTGTTGCCCTTATCTTTTCCTCATTGGTCAAATAGCACGTCTCTATTATAACTTTCAGAACCACATCGTCTCCAATTGCCTTTCTAACTTCTTTGATGTCTGAAAGGACTCTCCCGTATTTCTCAGATTTCAGATATCCTAAATTTATTACCATATCTATCTCAGACGCGCCATTTTTTACAGCCAATTCTGCCTCATAAGCCTTTGCCGATGATACCATTGCACCCAGTGGAAATCCAACTACTGCACAAATTTTGGTGTCAACCCCATAATCTTCCGATAGCTTTTTCAGGTAGCGGACAAAGGCAGAATTGACACAGTAGGATGCAAAATTGAATTTACTGCCATCTATAAAAAAGGTTTTGATGTCATCAAGACTTGCATAGGGTTTCAAAAGTGTGTGATCAATCAGACGCTCTACTTCCCCGGGTTTCAACCATTGGAACCTCTCTCTCAGCGATTTAACTCTTAATTCTGCTCTTTGTATGAATTGCTCAAATTTTTCCATTGTTCTATATACTGGGATATCCTGCCTATTAAAACTGGGCCGTGGGCAGGCGCAATGATTTCAATTGGAAAATTTTCAAGCTTCCCCATATACTCGGCAATTTTGTGAGCTCTTCTCCTGAACATATGGAAAAGCTCTTCAATATCCCTGGAACGGTCAGAGTCGTCAATATTTGCCCCTTTGTAATCAAGAGCAAATGCACTACCTGTGAATAGAATTCCATCAATGTAAAGGAAGAGGGATTCTGGAGTCGGTATCATCGCCTCAAAAAATCTCACCTCTTTTTTACCGAGTTTCATTTTCCACTTCTCCCTCATCATCTCGAGCTTTATGTCGGATGTGTAATTTATAATGAGATCATAGTTGAGGTAGGATGTAATGTATCTTGCACCCGGCATCCTGCTGACAACCAGAGGGATTCCTCCCACATGTTCCCTTTCGCTATCAAGTAAAAACACGTATTTTATGTCCCTCAAAGGAACGTAAGAATCGACAAAGTCGAGAAAATCCTGGACTTTCTCTGGTGGCCCCACATTTATCAAAGCGGGCTCCTCATCCTTCACAATGTATAGATTAACGTAAGTATTTGAAAATCCATATCTTTCGGTAAACAAACAGATATTATCTTTAATTAAAAGTTTCTCCAAAATCAATCACCTCTCAGGGAAAAATAGAGTGCGGTTAATAAATTAACAGAGGTGCAATGGAATGTCAATTAAATTCAGGGAAAATCAGGACTTTAGTCAGGATAGGTGGGGGCGGCCCGGAGGGCCGCCCCCACCTATCCAAATTTTACTTATTCCTCTACGTTCCCTGGATACATTATTACCAGTCTATCCCTGTACTCAGGATCAAGCGCCTCTTTGAACTGCTCCGGCTTCCCGGTCAACACAGGGAATGTATCAAAGTGCATCGGGATGATCCACTTGGGCTTGATAAGCTTCACAGCATAGGCTGCACTCTTTGGAGAAAGTGTGAATACACTACCTATCGGTATCATCAGAAGGTCAGGCTTGTAGAAATCGCCTATAATCGGCATCACGCCTGTAAAACCAGTATCACCTGTGTGATAAACTTTGAACCCGTTCTCAAATTCTACAATGAATCCAGCCGCCTCTCCACCTGGCGCAAATCCACTCCCAGTATCTATTGTGGATGAATGAGTCGCATCCACCATCGTTGCCTTTATACCGGCAACCTCAATTGTACCATCCTTGTTCATTCCGATAGTATTTGACACTCCCTGGTTGGATAACCAAACGGCAATTTCGAATATAGCTGCAACAGGGGCATCAAACTTCTTTGCAATCTGCACAGTGTCTCCAATGTGGTCCCCGTGTCCATGAGTAACGAGTATCAGATCAACCCTTTCAAGCTCATCAAGAGCACCTTTGGGAGCTATCGGATTTGTAAGCCAGGGGTCGATAAGAACTACCTTCCCCTCCGGGGAAGTTAGCTTAAAAGCTGAATGTCCATAATACTTAACTTTTACCCCGTTAAATTTAGACATAATCCCGACCTCCTCTATTGTATATCCTGTCTTGCCAATCTATAAACTTCGGGATCAATCTGGATCAAAATAATCTCTGCGTTCTTCAGATAATCAATAAATTTCTTGTAGATGATAAACTCTATTTCGTCATATTTTTCTATCTTGGGCAGTTCAAACACCAGGTCATCAGGAAGTTTCAAATTTTTATCAAGAATTTTCATTGCATCATCTGGATTTTTCCTGATGTAATTTATGGCCATGTCCAGGGCTTCCTTTACCCTTACTACAGACTTTTTCGAAAGTTTTAGATTTACGACACTCGTGAGTCCAAGGGCATCAGGGTAAGGTGAAAAAATGTTTTTCTCGAAGAAGGCATCATCTATCAAAACAACTTTCGAAGGCATTTTCATCAAATAAGACCTGTAAGGTTCATAAGCCACAATGAGGTCAACGGATTTCTTTGCTATCACTGAGTCGAGATTGGCAGGATCTATCTCAGTAAATTCAAGGTCACGGGTATCAACTCCAAGTTGTTTCAGCATATATTTCATCAAACGCTCTTCTTTTGCCCTCTTGAGACAACCGATTACCCTTATCCTGTGCCTCCTGAAAAACCTTTTGTAATTAATCTTCTTTGGTATATAAACCCTTCTTCTCTTTTTAACATAAAACAGAGCTGTGTAGGGAGACTCTATCGTTGACTCCATAGAGTAAAGAACCTTCATAGCCTGGGGTCTCAATGCACTCTTGTAGACAAAATCGATCCAGTTCATACCAACAGCCACATTGGCACTACCTTTAAGTAACTTATCAATCTCTTCACCCGGATGCATAACCTTCTGTAGGTTCACGTTGACGCGCACCGAGTCAAAGTATCCCTGGTCTTCAGCCACATAAAGGGGCAAACTACCAAGACCCTCTTCATACAACACAGTTGCATTTACAACCTTACTTGCCTGAATTTTAGGGTAAATCAGGATATAGACGAGAATGACTGCGAGAATCGTATCAATAATCCCAAGTATCCACTTCATTGATTTCCTCCTTTACATTTGTAACGGCATTATATTTCAAAAATCAAGCTATGTCAATGAAAATTGGACCTGTCTGAGATGGATAAATCTGCTGTGATTAACTTATTCTTCAAATTTTTTGAATAGAAGTGTAGCGTTGTGCCCTCCAAACCCAAAAGAGTTTGAAATTGCAAATTTTACATCCTTTTCAATAGGGCCATCCGGGACATAGTAAAGATCACAATCGGGGTCAGGATTCTCATAGTTTCTGGTTTTGTGAATCTTACCCTCGTGGATCGATAAAATCGTTGCAATGGCTTCGACACCACCAGCAGCACCGAGGAGATGCCCGATCATGGATTTTGTCGATGAAATGGGTATTTTGTATGCATAATCACCAAATACTTTCTTTATGGCAAGGGTTTCAACCTTATCGTTTAGAGGGGTAGAAGTTCCATGGGCATTGATGTAATCAATCATTTCAGGTTTTACTCCACCATCTTCCAGTGCATATTTGATAGAAAGTGAAGGGCCCTCTGCATCTGGCTCAGGTGCTGTAATGTGATAGGCGTCGGCGGTTGCCCCGTATCCAACTATCTCTGCATATATCCTGGCACCTCTTCTTCTGGCGTGCTCGAGCTCTTCAAGGATGAGAATTCCCGCTCCTTCACCCATAACAAATCCATCTCTTTCCCTGTCAAACGGTCTTGAGGCTTTATCAGGCTCATCGTTTCTTGTGGAAAGTGCTTTCATATTCGAGAATCCGGCAAGGGCAAGTGGAGTAAACGGTGCCTCACTGCCACCAGTAATCATTACATCAGCCTCTCCTCGCAGAATCATTCTGTATGACTCCCCGATTGCGTGACTGGCTGATGCACAGGCAGAAACGACGCAGAAATTGGGTCCCTTAAAGCCAAACTTGATGGATACCCACCCGCCAGCAATGTTCGGGATCATCATCGGTACGAGGAATGGACTAACACGATTGACACCCCTGGCTTTCATTACCTCAAACTCTCTACCAAGGGTTTCTATACCACCAATTCCAGATGCGATCAGTATCCCCACTCTGTGTTTATCATAATCTGATTCCAACAGTTTTGAATCCTCGATGGCCTCAGATGAAGCGTAAAGTGCATACTGCGTGAATCTGTCCATCCTCCTGGTTTCTTTACGATCTATTTTTTGAGTGGGGTCGAAGTTTTTGACTTCGGCTCCAATCCTCACACTGAACTCTGAAACATCGAATCTTTTGATTGTGTCGATGCCGTTGTCCCCTCTTAAAAGTGCATCCCAGAAATCCTTGACATTATTTCCAATGGGGGTCACCGCCCCCATACCAGTGATGACTACACGCTTTTTCATTTTAGCTTTTCTTCTATATATCTGACAGCATCACCGACTGTCACTATCTTCTCAGCATCCTCGTCTGGAATCTCTATATTGAATTCTTCTTCAATTCTCATAACAAGTTCCACCACGTCGAGAGAATCTGCACCCAAATCTTCCTGGAATTTCGCCTCCAATTTCACCTGCTCTGGAGCCACGGAGAGCTGATCCACGATGATATCCCTCAATTTCTCGAATATATCCATCTCAATACCTCCTTGAATTATAATGGAAGTGCCGAGGAGGGGACTCGAACCCCTACGGATTTTACTCCACTGGGTCCTGAACCCAGCGCGTCTGCCAATTCCGCCACCTCGGCATTTGGTTGACCAATTATAATTTCCATTTTTTTAACCTGTCAAGGTTAATTTTCATTGATTATTATCTCGTAATTGACCTCGGCAAGTGCCTTAAACATTGGTGTTACTGAACAGAATTTATTCTGAGATAGCTCAACAGCCCTCTCCACTTTGTCCCTCGGAATATGCTCACCCGACAAAATATATTTTACCGTCACCTCTTTGTAGTATCGCGGATGAGTCTTTCTTCGCTTTCCGGTAATCTCAACACGGAATTCATCAGGAACCACACCAAATTTTCTCAAAATAGCGACTACATCCATGGCTGTACATCCAGCATACGAAATGAGCAATAATTCCATGGGCCTTGGAGCTGAGTCGTCTCCACCTTCGTTTTCCGTTGCATCCATTACAATAGCATGTCCTGAATTTGCACGAGCTACGAATGTCATCCCTCCTGCCCAGTTTGCAACTGCATTTACAATCTTCTCTTCTGCCATAGCAAACTCCCTGAATTTAATAAAGATCAGCTAACCAAAAATTTCCCTTTTCTCTAAATTTTTCTACAAACTCATCCTCTAAGATAAGATTCTTATCAAGGATGGCAAACATCATGGAATAATGGCCTCTACTCTTAAGCTCCACACTTGTGATTTTTTCCTTTTCAAAATTAGAAAGATTGATGAATATCCTCCTCCTCTCACCTCTTTCCCTCAACTTAATGGTAAAAAGAGCAAGATCTTCATCAGGTGTTAAAGAGGCAAATTCAAGCACTTCTAAAGTATTTTTAAATTCCCTTGCCCTGATAAAGCCGGTAAACTCATTTCCATCGTAGGCTAACATGAATAGCCAGGTATCCTCATTAAGAAAACTGAATGATCTCATGTAAAGCTCCTCATCCTTGACAACCGGTCCCACAAGCGGACTGTTGTACTTCCTGTGTATCTTTACAACATCTTTCAGGAAAGCGGGTCTGAAAGTAACCACTTTTTTACCTTGAGGAACCGAATAGACTTCACCTATCTCATAAAATGGATACGTGACTCTAAAATACCCGGCCTTTGCATAAAAGTCAAATATCGAAGTGAAAAGAGTGGCAACTTTAAATCCTTTATTTTTTGCAAAATCATTGGTATCTTTGACTATCTTGATGCCCAATCCTCTACCCTGAAAATCCGGGTCCGTAGCTACCGAACCTATACCTGCATTTTCAATTTTATTACCCTCGAACCACATTAGGGTGGGAAAAATCTCTATAGTCGAAGCAATTTTCCCCTCGTAAACGAGTACCCTTGTCTGCCAGTAATCATAGTTGGGCTTTCCTATAGTTGTTCGTCTGATAAAATAATCTGCCTTCGTACGTCTGAAAGCCCTATCGAGAACAAGAAATACTTCGTTTAATTCCTGTTCATCCTTAACGGATCTGATTTCAACCATATTAAGGGGACTACACTATCTTTTGGACTTTTCGAAGGCACTTTGTACAAACACGCACCCTCTTTTTCTTTCCATTCTCAAGGATTGTAACCCTATGAAGATTGGGCTTCCAGCGCCTCTTTGTCAAATTGTGTGCATGGCTAACATGATGACCCGTAATTGGTCCTTTCCCGCAAATATAGCATTTTGCTGCCATTTTCTAAACCTCCCTGGGTGAAAATTGGTCTGTTATTATAATTGTTTTCCATTGCACTGTAAACAGAAATGTGTAAATTTTTAAGATCAGGATGGATTCCTGTACCTGTAATGGGCTGCGCAGGTACCTTCGGATGAGACCATGCAAGGCCCCACCGGATGGTCAGGTGTACATCCCCGGGCAAATAGTTCGCATTCTTCCGGCACTGCCTTTCCCTTCAAGACTTCTCCACAGATACACAATGGATGCTCGTGAGAATCAAAGTCAGGGATTTCGAAATGTCTTTCAGCAGAAAATTCCCTGTAAGGCTCCCGTAGCACAAGACCACTCCCGGAAATTGTACCCAGACCTCTCCATTCAGCATCCGTAGTTTCAAACACATCATATACAAGTTCCATAGCCTTTCTGTTACCCTCAGGTCTCACCGCCCGCGGATACATATTTTTAACTGAAGGCTCTCTCTTTTTTATCAGTCTCAAAATCTCGGATATTGCAAGAAGAATATCCACAGGCTCAAATCCGGAGACAACCGCAGTCTTACCGTACTCACTGGCAATAAACCCGTACTGAACATACCCGGAAACCGTGCAGACATGCCCCGGTAATAAAAATCCATCTATGTGCATATCTCTATCATCAAGAAGTATCCTTAACGGTGGAGGCATGATTTTGTTACCCTCAAGAATGAAAAAGTTATCGAGACCACGTTTTTTTGCCTCGGCAACCGTTGCCGCTATAGTCGGAACCGTTGTTTCGAAACCAACAGCAAGAAAAACGACTTTCTTATAAGGGTTCTGCTCTGCAATTCCTATTGATTCAATAGGTGAATACACCACCCTGACATCTCGACCAAGGTCCTGGAGTGACCCTCTTGTACCCGGAACTTTCACCATATCACCAAAAGTTGTAATAATTACATCATCTCTCTGTGATAGCCAGATAGCCATATCCATGTAGGAAACCGGGGTTACGCAAACTGGACAGCCGGGACCAGAGATCAGATTTACCTTACTCTCAACCAGTTTGTGAATTCCAAACCTGCGGATCGACATTGTATGAGTTCCGCAAACTTCCATTATGTTTACCTTTTCTGGAAACTGAATCTCTATAATTTCATCAACCAGTCTTTTTACTCTTTCCTGATCCCTGAATTCATCAAGATACCTAATCATCGAAAAATATATCCTCAATAAGTTTTAGAGTTTTTTCTGCATCTTTTTCACTTATTCTTTGAATAGCAAAACCGGCGTGGACAATGACATAATCCCCAACCTTAACATCCTCGAGAAGATCAACCCGTATTTGCTGTCTGAACCCAGAAATCTCGGCCTGGGCTGTACCAAGCTCTGCATTTAAATCAACTATTTTCATCGGAACACCAAGACACATAATTAATCCTCCAGGTTAAGGGCTGCAAAAATTGCCTGCCCTAATGAGATTCCACCGTCATTAGGTGGAACTTGCTGATTGATGTAAACTTTTTCTCCAAGAAGCTCAATGATCTTTTCAGTCAAAAATCTATTCTGAAAAACTCCCCCGGTCGCAATCACAACGTCAAAATTATTCTCAAAATATGATATGACTTCCCGTATCAGCTTGATAAAAGTATTGTGAATCCTTGCGGAAATTTGTGGAATTTCGGTTCCACTTATAAGGTCTTCATAAACTTTATGAAAGAAACCCTGCGAATCTAAAATTAATTCGCCATTTTTCTCATAAATGTTAACATCATAAAAACCTTTTTCCTGATGCTCTATAATAGCTTCCAATTCTATTGGTGCCTGAGCCTCAAAATCCACCCTGTGTCTTAATCCGACAAGGGAAGAAAATGCATCAAACAGCCTTCCAGCACTGCTCGTGAATAAAGTATTTGCACGAATAATCTTCTCGATAGCTATGGCTTCATCCCTTAAATCACCTAATTTATCAAACCACGGGGATATTTCAATTCTGCCAAATAACTGATAAAAAAGACCTGCTGCAACTCTCCAGGGATTTCTTATCGCAGCATCTCCAGTTGGTAGAGGAAAGTATGAAAAATGCCCTACGCGTTTAATTTCTCTTCCTTTTCCAATGAATATCTCTCCTCCCCAGACCTTTCCATCTTCACCCCAGCCAGTACCATCAAACGAAAATGCGAGAAATTTTTCCTCAAGAAGATCATGTTCACCGATAACACTGTAAACATGGGCTACGTGGTGCTGTACCTTTTTAACTGGAAAACCTGACTCTTCAGCCCACAGGGTCGTTGGGTACTGTGGATGTAAATCACAGGCTACTATGTCAGGTTTTAAACCAAACAATCTCTCAAAATGCTCAAGAACCCGTTTGTAATAAAGTTGGTTATCATAATTATCGAGATCACCGATGTACTGCCCCATATAGGCCTTCCCATCCTTTAAGTATGTGAACGTACTTTTGAGAAGCCCCCCATAGGCGAGAATAGTTTGCTTCACATTAATTCCAGTCTCGATCGCAAGTGGAACAAAGCCACGTGCACGTCTCAAAATCTGAACCCTCCCTTTTGAAACCCTTGTAATAGAATCATCTATAGGCATGTAAATTTCCCTGTTATGCAGCACAAAGTTGTCAACCTTTCCACTGAATGTTTCAAGAATACCCTCATTTTTGTAGATGATCGGAGAATCTGACACATTCCCACTGGTCATAACAAGTGGACCGTCAAATTCTTTCAGAATCAAAAGATGCAAAGGCGTGTACGGGAGCATGATTCCAACAGTATCAAGTCCAGGAGAAATCAAGGGTGAAATAGGAGCATCTTTTTTTAACTTCAGAAGTACAATGGGGGCTTGCCATGAGAGGAGAAGTTTTTCTTCTTCAGATCCAATTTGGGCAATTTTGTGTGCCCACTTTATATCTGGGACCATAATAGCAAATGGCTTGGATGGTCTATTTTTTATCTTCCTCAACCGTTTTACTGCCGTGTCGTTATTTGCATCGCATGCGAGGTGAAAACCTCCGAGACCTTTGATTGCCACAATTTTTCCCTGTTTTAAGAGACGGGGGATAATTTTTATGTGGAGGGGGCGGCCGCCACGGGCGGCCGCCCCCTCCACATGTCGTAGCACTTTTCCATCCTCTATCCATATCTCCGGGCCACACTCGGGACAGGCGTTGGGCTGGGCATGAAACCTCCTGTTCATCGGATCCTCATACTCTCTCCTGCATGTCTCACACATCTTGAAAACAGTCATCGTTGTGGAAACTCGATCGTAGGGCAAATCTTTGATAATGGTGTATCTTGGCCCACAATTTGTGCAGTTGATAAATGGATAGTAGTACCTCCTGTCACCTGGGTTAAGTAGTTCTCTTTCACAATCCTTACATATCGCTATATCAGGTGGTATGACGATATCCCTAATCCTATCGGCTCCCGAGTGTATAATCTTAAAATCTTCGTAATGGATAGGTTTCAACTCCTCAATTTTAATAGAGTCTATATGGGATGCCGGCGGACTTTCTCTTCTCAATCTCCTAAGAAACTCATTTATACTATCCTGATTACCTTCGATATCAACAATAACACAGCTTGAATTATTTTTTACAATCCCTTTTAATCCTCCTTCAACGGCAATCCTGTAAACAAAGGGTCTAAAGCCAACTCCCTGCACGATTCCTTTTATCTTCAGTCTACACCTCTTCATAAATCTCCATAGCTTCTCACTAATTTCCTGAAGTTAGACTCCAGATAATTAGCTACAAGCTTTACACTCGTGGGGTCCTTTTTAGAAAATTCAAAGAGCTCAAATTTCTTGTTCAATCTTGAAATTGATTCCTTAACTTTCTTTTTATTGAATTCAAAATGGGGCAATAGATCGATTTTTGTTAAAACTACAGCGTCAGCCTGTGAAAACATCAGAGGATATTTGATAGGCTTGTCATCACCCTCTGGTACTGAATATAGCACGAGTTTTAGGAGGTCTCCAATGTCAAATTCCGCCGGACAAATGAGATTTCCAACATTCTCAATGAGCACTATGTCCAATTCATCAAGAGACATGTGATTTAGGGCAGAACCGACAAAGTCAGCATTGAGATGGCAGGAACTGACATCAAGCTGGACAACAGGAATGCCGTAGGATGAAAGTTTTTCGGCATCCACTGTTCCAGCGTAGTCACCTTCAATTACCCCGATTCTGTACTTATCTTTCATAGACTTAACAATTTCCTCAATGAGTGTCGTCTTGCCGCATCCCGGGGACCCCATAACATTTACACCGAGTGTACCGGTTTGTTTAAATTTTTTCCTGTTTATCTGGGCCTGATTATCATTTTGTTCAAGAACACTCTTTAGAATTTTTATCTTCATCATTTACCTCCATGTAAAGAATTTTAAAATCTCTACCGCTTAAAATTTCTACAAAGATGCTACCACAATTTGGGCAAACAGGTAGAGATTGGGTTAAACTTTCAGAAAAGAATCTTTTTCCACATTCTCTACATACACATTCACCAGGCCGAACTTCAATTTCAAGCCGTGTATTTTTAAGCATTGGATGATCTTTCTTAAGAATGTCAAAATAGAAGTTGACTGCGTATGGCTGAAACGTTGAAAACGCACCAAGAGAAAGCTTCACAGAATCAACACTTTTTACTCCATGCCGTTCAGCCTCATCGACAAGTATTCTTACAATTTCCTGGGTTACCGAAAGTTCATGCATACAGTAAAATTATGATGCCTATAAATTAATGATTCAAGTTGCATAGAAACCAATACATATAGATATCCATGAACATATATTTTTATTTTGAGATTAATGTTCTTATTGAAAAATCTAACTGATGGCTGTGCTTTTTGAATAAACCTGGTATTGGGAGTTTTTAAAGCAGAGTTCACACGAAATGTTGGAAAAGACCAAAGAGCGTATTTATCATTGAAAAATTATGGTTGTAATCATGGGTATTGGGAATAGTCACAGGGGAGATGATAAGGTGGGACTGCATGTTGCAAAAATGCTTGAAGAGAGGGGGAAAATTTTGTTGTGTGATACCGACCCTCTCGACTTTGTAGAGGAAATTTGTGGAGAACAACCGGACATCTTGATCATCGTAGATGCAGTAGATGCAGGTCGAGAGGCGGGAGAAATTATTCAGGTGGATGAAGACATGCTGAATAATCTGAGTGTGTCAACCCATCATCTTCCTATTTCATTATTTTTGGAATTTGTGAGGAAATGCGTTGGAAAGATAGAGATTTGGGGAATTCAGGTTAAAAAAGTTGGATTTGAAGACGAAATGGGTGACGAGGTGAAAAAAGCAGCAGATAAACTCGTTAAACTATTAAACTACCGTCTGCAAAAAGATTAATTTTGATCACTCAATCTATTATTGTGAAGATAGAATTGAGGGGGCTCTAAAATTTTCAATTATTAAATTGAATTGCACGACGAATATACCTCAACGAAAAATTAAAAACCATCATCATATATTTACCAAACTCTCTTAAATGTCCTTGCTTTGATGCTTTATTACAAATATCTTGATTTTTCAAAAAAGTATTATTACAATTTTGCATGAATGTATATAATAAATACCTGACAAGGAGGTAATATGAGGGTTTTTAAACTAAGCAAAAACAACCTCCAGCCATTCCTGAGAGACCTACAGAAATTCGGAGAGTTATGGGGGCCTGTAAAGAAAGGGGATAAATACGTTTATGCAAAGGCCCATCCTGAAGAGATGGAGCTCAACGCAAATCGAACCATCATCCCTGCCAAGAAATTTTTCATACCGAAAAAATCAACCATCCTGCGATACAAAGAGGCAAACTGGTATCCAAATTATGAGGTGAGGAAAAGGGTTGTTTTCGGACTTCACCCGTGCGAAATCCATGCACTGAACATCTACCATAAATTCTATACAAGACTCTACCCTGACCCCTACTATTTGAGAAACAGGGAGGCTACCATAATTGTTGGACTCTCCTGTATACCAGATGAACACTGTTTGTGCCACAGTACAAACACTTCAACTGTAAACGAGGGGTTTGAGCTTTTCCTGACCGACCTTGGGAACAGAATACTCGTATGGGTTGGTTCCCCAAGAGGCGATGAAATTGTTAAGGCCAGCAGGGGTTTCCTTGAGGATGTAACTGAAAAGGACATTGATGACTACATTGCATGGCGAAAAAAGCGTGACAATGCATTCAAGTTGCACCTTGACCTCGACGGTATGCCAGAGATTGTAAGTTTCTCCTACGATTCACCGCTCTGGGAACAGATGGGAGAGGCCTGTTTGAGCTGTGGAACCTGTACGATGGTATGTCCAACATGCACATGTTTTGACATTCAGGACGAATTTGATCTCGAATCTGGAGATATTCATCGAAAGAGATATTGGTATTCAT
>Ga0256833_1002061_pt1 | contig 14465 bp, 15 predicted proteins | sample 356284metaG_FD_190535 | JGI IMG/M metagenome (GOLD analysis project Ga0256833, IMG submission 190535) | Hydrothermal vent microbial communities from Mid Atlantic Ridge, Atlantic Ocean - 356-284 | ecosystem: Environmental > Aquatic > Marine > Hydrothermal vents | place: Atlantic Ocean: Mid...
TATCCCATAGATTTAGGATTTGTATGGCAACTTTCACACCTTCTTGCTTCTTTAGTTATTGTGTGAGGTTGAACAGGAGCAATATCAATTGCAAGTTGTCCTTCTTTTCCTGCACCTTCGACGTTAGGTATTTTAAATATGTGATTTAAAAGTAATGGTTTACCATCTTTGCCTATCACTGTAACTGTTGTCTGACAACCTGGAATTGCAGGGGATATTCTTCCTTCTCCATTCTGAACAAGAGGAGGATCTTCCCATCTTAAGTAGCTTCTTGTTTCTTCAACTTTTCCATCTATTAGATGTTTTTTATAAGCCGTATCATCTCCTAAAATAACTTTTCTTGCATCAGCAGTTAATCCGTGTTCATCTACATCATGTCCCATTGCTATCCAATCAGGATGTTTTTCTCCTTTAGAGTAATCTATTTTTATATGACAGCCATAACATTGTGGTGCCCATTTGGCGTGGCAGGCATAACACTCCATTCTGTCAATGTGAGCTTTTACGTGTACCATTGCTACCATGGCTTCTTTGTTTAATTTTCCTTCTTTAACAAGAAGCTTTAAAGGTTCAAGTTCTAAATCTTTACCTCCAGCTGTATGAACTATAACTTTATTTCCTCTTCTTACAACATTTCCAAATGGGTTTCCTCTTGCAGTTAAAAGATATCCGTCTTCAGCTGGGTAGACTTTTCCCTGTTTCATAAAATCTAATAATTTTTTTACTACTCCTCTTGGTTTTCCAGTTTTAGGTTTTTCTTCATATTCATCACCATAACCTAAAGGAAGTTCCCATGGATACTTATCTGGCGTTCCATGACAATCCTGACACTCAATTTCAACCGGAGCAAGAGTAGTACCTGCCAGAGTTCCATCACTATGTACATCTATGGATGTATGACAGTCTTGGCATAACATTCCTTTTTGCATATGCACATCAGCATGTAGATGTAAATAATGTTTTGTGTGTAGTTTTGGCTGGTCAGAACCATCATCTAAAAAAGGAGATTTATAAGCTGTTTCCATTAAACCTTCGTAAGAAACCCCAATTCTTTTACCTCTATCGTGGCATGTTGTACATGTTTCAACAGGAATTCCAGAGTATGTGATGCCATGTATTTTCACTTTCGCATCTCTTGTTGCCTGTATCTGGTGGGTTAGTAAAAAACCTCTTTTATTTTTTGGTATAGTTGGGTCATTTCCTTCATAAAATCCTTCATTAGAGTATGGAATATGGCATGAAGAGCATCCAAGCCCTCTGTAATCTCCTCTTTTTTGTCTTCCTTTATTACCTGTATGACATCTTTGACATTCTATTCGCAAATAAGTATAAGCTGCAAGCTGTGGATTTTTTTCTACTTCTTCCGGTGTAGGTGCTTTTCGTGGTGTATGCATTTTTTCAGGATATACATTAGGGTTTAATTTTTTCAGATGTTCGATGTACTTTTTGTAAGTTTCTGTTCCTAATGCTTCATGTATGTCAAGTGAAGATACATCGTAGTTACCTATTTTATGCATATATCCTTCCAGACCTCCAAAACCCCACAATACACCCTGTATCTTCCCTGCTTCTGTGAACATTAAAGACCTGTACTGGGTTTTTACCTGAGCCTCGTGGCATATTCCACAGGTATATTTATTAATCCATGGACTACCTGGGTCTGGATAAAAGTTCTGAGGACCTTTTACAATCTTGCCTTCAAATTCAATTCCTGTTTTAAAAGCTTTTACTGTCCCATTATGAGCCTGTTCTTTGGTAGTGGCATCTGGATTTCCGCCATGACAAACAATACAGCTATTTCCTGGGTATCCAGCTTTTTCTGCTAACTCATTGATTTCTTTCATCATTTTAGAATGAGGGTCGCGGATGTTTTCAATCCCATTGTGGCACTTAAGACAGTTGTTTTCTGCATAAACTGAAAAAAAAGAAAAGATTAATAACACTGATAAATAATAAATTAACATCACCCTTGTACCTACCAATTTTTTCTTTATAATTAATTATAATCTTAATACCTATAAAAGGAAGTAAAAATGTTTTCAACTATAACAAAAATATGGCTTTTTGTTGTTGCAGCTGTAGTTTTAGCACTATCTCTTTTATTCTCTGCAGTATTGTTTATTTCTATATTGGCACTTTTAGTAGTTAGTCTTCCTTATTTTTTATACTTAAAATGGAAAGCCAAAAAGGAACTTGATAATATTAATCAAGAATGGATTGATGTTGAATTTACCTGTGAAACTGAAAAAAAGCTAAAAGACAGATTTTAACTTATATTGGACAGTTTTTTGAATACTTCCAGTACAGCAGAAAAATCTAAATCTCCCAAATTATTAGTCTTTGCGCTGTTGTACATTTCTCTGGATAAAGCAGAAAACGGTAAAACAGTACCAATCTTATTTGCAACATCTAAAGCATAGGATAAATCTTTATGTATTAGATTTGTTGAAAAATGCGTAGAGTAGTCTTCCTTTAAGAGTTTTTCTTTTTTGGCGTCCAAAACCATTGATTTGCCAGCACCATTTTCTAATACTTCAAGAGCTTTTTTCTCATCTAAACCTGTTTTTTTTATAAAAGTAAGTGCTTCACACAGTACATTCAAAAAAGAACCCAAAACACAGTTATTAATCAACTTCATAGTAGAAGCATTTCCATAATCACCAAAAAAGAATATCTTTTTACCTAAAACACTAAATATATCAAGATTTTCTTTATAGATGTTTTCATCTCCACTAACAACAATTGTTAACATTCCTTGTTGTGCAGGAATTACACTTCCAATGACAGGAGCTTCTAAAAACTCAGCGTTTTTCTTCATAAGCATTTCGGCAATTTTTTTTGCTGTATCTGGGTGTACAGTGGTCATATCTATAAATACTTTTCCTTCTATATCAAGATTGGCTATCTTTGAGTAAATTTCAAGAGAAGCCTCCGAATCAAATAGCATAGTTATTATTACATCTCTATCTTTTACTATTTCTTCTAAAGAGTTTGCATATGGTAAACCACTTTCTTTTGCCTTTTGAAGAGTTCTATTCCATACTTTTACATCAAAACCTGCGTTTAAAAGGTTTTTAGCCATAGGCAGTCCCATATTGCCAAGACCTATCCAGCCTATCTTTTTCATTATTTTTCCTGTTTAGGAGCCTGTGTTTGTTTTACTGGTATTTGCTCAGGTAAATCTGTAAGAACAGGTTTTTTCATCTTGTGGTCGATTAATGCTAAAAGTAGTACCAAAGTTAAAAATATACCTCCAAGCCAGTAAGTTATTTTCGTGAGGAAATTAGATGCTCCTGCACCTAATACTGCTGCTGCTGCTCCTGAGCCAAATACAGCTCCTATTTCTGCTCCTTTTGTTTTTTGCATTAGTATCAATATGACAAGTAAAATCCCATCTATAACAAGTAATATAGATAAAATTGTAAACAGTATTTCCAACTATTTAAACCTCCAGTACTTTGGTTATTATTTTGTAAAATCTTTCTGGATTTAAACTTGCTGAACCAACTAAAAATCCATTTATATTCTCTTCTTTTATTAGTTGTAAAGCATTGTCTTCGTTTACACTTCCACCATACAGTATTCTGGTTTTTTCATCATTACCCTTAGAAAGGTCGTTAATTAAGCTCCTTATAAATCTATGAACTTCCTCAGCCTGGGCAGGCGTTGCACTTTTTCCTGTTCCAATAGCCCACACCGGTTCATATGCAATATCTAAAAATGGCATGTCTTTTTCTATTCCAGCAAGACCTTTTCTTATTTGTCTTTCTACAACATTTAAGGTTTTTCCCTGCTCTCTTTCTTCCAGTGTCTCTCCTACACAAAGTATTGGTCTTATACCGTGTTCAATTGCAGAATACATTTTCTTGTTTATAAGTTCATCTTTCTCCCCAAATATATGCCTTCTTTCTGAGTGGCCAAGTATCACATAGTCTATTTCTAGCTCATTAAGCATGATAGGTGATATTTCTCCTGTATAAGCTCCTTTTTCTTCGTAAAACATGTTCTGGGCACCAAGTTTGACGTTATATTCGCCTTCCTTCTTTGCCGAATCTAATTTTATAGACGCTGATGCCAGCGCTGTAAATGGAGGAGCAATCATAATATCAACTTCAAATAAGTCTTTTACAGCTGGTAAAAACAGGTCAAGGTATTCCAGAGTTTCTGCAACAGTTTTGTTCATTTTCCAGTTTGCAGCAATTAAATACTTCATCTTAACCCTCTAAATGTCTTATTTCTTTATTTAAAAGCTGACCGTTTTCATCCAGTTCATAAACAATAGGAGTTCCTGTGGGTATTTCAACTTTTACAATTTCTTCTCCAGTTAACTTTTCGATATACATAACGATACTTCTAAGAGAGTTTCCATGGGCAACAACTAAAACATTTCGGCCATCGTGAATATCTCCCATTATTGCTCTTTCTAAAAAAGGTATTGTTCTATTTGCTGTATCTTTTAAAGATTCTCCTTCAGGTGGTGGAATATCATAACTTCTTCTCCACAGATGAACAATCTCTTTGCCCCATTTTTCACGAGCTCTGTCTTTGTTTAATCCTTGAAGAGCACCGTAATGTCTTTCGTTTAAAGCCTGGTCTTTGATAACTGGAATTAGGAGACCAATGGTTTCAAGTATTATTCTTAGAGTTTCCTGTGCTCTTGTTAACATAGATGTATATGCAACATCAAATCTTATATCTTTTAAGAGCTCTCCTGCTTTATAGGCTTCTTCTTTTCCTTTCTCTGTCAAAGGAACATCAATCCATCCTGTAAATCTGTTTTGCAAATTCCAGACAGACTGTCCGTGTCTTACCAGAACTAATTTAGGCATCTTAACCCCCTTAGCTGTAATCAAACCAGATTATTATACTACCCAAGTAATGCTTCAACAAAATTCTTAGGGTCAAAAGGTTGTAAGTCTTCTATATCTTCTCCAACCCCTATAAACTTAATTGGAATTTTTAATTTTTCGCAGATAGGAATTAAAGCTCCACCTTTTGCAGTTCCATCTAATTTTGTAATAACTATCCCTGTAACATCAGTTGCCTGCTTGAATACTTCAGCTTGTTTTATTGAGTTTTGGCCTATTGTCCCATCTAAAACAAGTAATGTCTCACACGGCTGGTTTGGTGAAAACTTATGTATAGTTTTTTTTATCTTTTGAAGTTCCTTCATAAGATGTTCTTTAGTGTGTAGTCTTCCAGCTGTATCCACAAGCACAATGTCATCTCCACGAGCCTTTGCAGAATTAATTGCATCATAAACAACTGCAGCTGGGTCAGCTCCTGGTTGGTGTTTTACAATTCTCGCACCAGACCTTTCTGCCCAAACTTCCAATTGCTCAATAGCTGCAGCTCTAAAAGTATCTGCCGCTGCAAGGACTACTGATTTACCCTCTCTTTTAAGTAATGCTGCAAGTTTACCTACTGTTGTGGTTTTACCGCTTCCGTTTATTCCTAAAAATAGTATGACGTCAGGTTTTTCTCCTATTAGATTTAATTCTCCTTTACACTGTGTAAGTATATCAATCAATTTTTCTTTTAAAAGTTCTTTTAGCTGCTCTCCATCTGTTACTTTTCTCTTTTTGCTTTCCTTTTTTAAAAAATCAATTATCTCTTCTGTAGCTTCCACACCAACATCAGCTTTTAATAAAGCTATTTCTATGTCTTCAAATAGAGATTCATCTATTTTTCTACCAAAAGATAGTGAGGTTAAACTTTGAGATATCTGCTTTTTTGTTTTATCAAGGCCTTTTTTTAGCCTATCTATCATTGATTTAAACATATTTTATCTCCAAAGTATTGTTAAAGATTTAACTTTAATTTATTATAAAATAACTAAATCCGAAAAATATAATGAAAAATTTTTTGGTTGAGAGGAGGGAAAATGAAAAAGTTAATAATGGGATTTTTAATATTATTGTTCTCGTTGAGTGTAAATGCACAAACGGTTACAGAACTGCTGGATGAAGCTCAAAACTCTATAAAGATGGCTTTTGAAGCACATGGTAATTTAAAATCTCCATATGAATACTCTAAAGCGGTAACTTACTATGAAATAGCCAAAGAGGAAACTTCTAAGATGAATGTAGATGCTGGTAAAGCTGCAGCGTTACAATCAATAGAATGGGCATTAAGAGCAATATCAAATGCTTATACAGGGGGAGAAAAATGAAAAAAATTATAGCTTCTACACTTGCTGTTTTTTCAGTTTCATTTGCATCGGTTACTCAACTGGAAAAAGAGCTACATAAACTATACTCGTTCCACGCTTTAGAATGTGCACCTAAGGAAATTGGTAAAGCTGAGGCCTATATTGAGACTTTGAAAGGTCTAAAAATAGACGAAGATGGAGAACCTAAAGTGGTAAAAGTTTCTAAAATAGACAGTCTTATCTATGAAAATAAAGCAAAAATCTACTTGTCAAAAGCTGAAAAGAAAATTTTTAGTGATGTAGATAATGATGGTAAACCTTGCTATAAAGAAGTTGAGGAAGGAACAAACCCTTATATACCTGATAAAACTGAGTTAATTTCTCAAAAGCCTTCAAAAACGACAGCATCAGTTGAAAAAATTCAGGGACAAAATCCAGAAAAGAAAAACCAATCTAAATATACAAAGCAGGAAGAAACCCACAGATTTAAACCTTTAAAGACTCACGCACGTATCCATTTTGAATTTGATAGTGCTAAAATAAAAAAGGAATATCTACCTTATCTAAATGTTATATCAAGATATTTAAAAACACATAAAAAATTAAAAGTAAAAATAGTTGGATACACAGACAATATTGGCTCTAAATCTTACAACGATAAACTTGCCTTAAAAAGAGCAAAAGCCGTGAGGGATTATCTTATAAAAATGGGAGTTTCACCAGGCAGAATAGAAATTGTTGGTAAAGGAAAAACAGATTACCTATTTGATAATAAAACTCCTTTAAATAGATTTACCAACAGAAGAGCTGAATTTTTTGTGATGGAAACAAAATAAGGAGAATAGGTGGCTTCAGGGAAAACCCATGATTTAATAAATTTGATTGCTCTTCCTCCTATAGTTTACTACCTGTCGCCATCTGATTTTTGGTCATTTTTGGCTGGTTATATGGCAGGAACCTTTTTGCTTTCACCTGACCTTGATTTATATCATTCGAGACCAGCAAAAAGATGGAAAATACTGAGATTTATATGGAAACCTTATACTAAATTTTCCAAACATAGAGGTATTTCCCATATTCCCTTTTATGGCTCAATAATAAAACTTATCTATCTTTCAGTTTTGTTTTTGGCTTTCTATTATCTGATATGGTATGGTCTGAACTATTTTGATATTGACATTATAAATATTCCAGATGTAAGGCATATTCCGATAAAGGATATCCTATTTAATGTTCACACTATATCCTTTTTAAGTGGACTATTTATAGCAGAAATGATACATATATTTGTTGATATAATTTACTCATCACTAAAGAAATTAAAGGTAATTAGATGAGGTTTTATCCTATTCCATTGTTTAGAATATTTGGTATACAGGTAAATTTAGACTACAGTTGGTTTATAGCCTTTATACTTATAACATTTACTTTGGCTGAATATTTTTACCCGTATTTTTATCCAGGACACTCTACACTTTTATACTGGGTTTTTGGGGCTATTTCTGCTATATTGCTATTTTTAAGTGTACTTCTACATGAACTTGCCCATTCTTTAGTGGCAATTTATTTCAAAATCCCAGTAAAGCAAATAAATCTGTTTATATTTGGTGGTGTTGCCATGTTTGAAGAAGAGGCCCATTCTCCTAAAGAAGAATTTTTAATAGCAGTAGCCGGGCCTATAATGAGTATTGCTCTTGGTATATTCTTTTTTATACTTGCTCTATTATATCCCTACAATGACATGTTTAACGGGTTAATCAATTATCTAATGTACGTTAATTTTGCGATTGGAATCTTTAATTTAATTCCAGCATTCCCTCTGGATGGCGGTAGAATTTTGAGGGCATTTCTATGGCAGAAAAAAGATATAGTTACAGCTACAAAAATAACGGCAAATTTAGGAACTTTTTTTGGATACTTTTTAATTTTTTTAGGAATTTTATACTTTATAAGTGGAGAGTTTATAAATGGAATATGGCTAATATTCTTAGGTTTATTTTTAAAGTACGCATCGAACGTAGCTTATAAAGAAACAAAATTATCGGCTGTTTTATCAAAGTACAAAGTTGAAAATTTTATGACAGTTATAGAACCTTTATTTTATAATGTCAGTACTGACGAGATTTTGAACTTTTACAAGCCTTTCTACCATATATCATATATTCCTGTTATAGGCAGAGATGGAAAGTTTTATCTTCTCAATACTTTAAACTTAAAGCCAAATAGTAGCGTAGAGGATAATTTAGAAGAAATTAGTTGTTGGGTTTCTCCTTATGATAGTCTCTTCAGAGCCTATAAACTAATGAACCAATGTCAGTTAGATGAACTACCTGTAATATATAAAAATACTTTCCTTGGTATAATAAAAAGAAGTACCATTGAAGATTTAATACAATCAAACGCCTGAGGACAGAGATGAAAAAAAGATTAATTAAATATATGATGTTTGTTTTTTCCCTTGCCTATTTATCGTGTCAGGAACTTCCTCCAGAGGCCTATCTTATAGACAAATATAAAATCACAGGTAAAATCTATTTAGACAACAAAATAAAAGATAAATGTGATGGAACACTTTTCATAATACTAAGAAAAGGAAGCTCTATTCAACCATTAGCTGTTAAAAAAGTTATAAATCCACAGTTTCCATATGAATTTACATTATCGCCAGCAGATACATTAATACCTCAAAGAGCAAATGAGTTTGAAGGGCAGATGATTTTAATGGCGAGAATATCAAAGTCTGGCAGTCCAATGCCTCAACCTGGAGACTGTGAATCAAATGCCCTAGTTGTAAATGCAGGTGATAGAAATATAAAATTGTTAATAAACAATATAAGGAAATAACCAATGAAAGCATCCATATTAGTTACCGGCACCGAGTTTGTTAAAGGTCTAAAACAGGATAAAAACGGAGCATACATTGCAAAAAAGTGTTTTGAAAGAGGTTTAGATGTAAAATCCATAAATATAGTCTCTGATAATCAATATGATATTGAAACTTACTTAAAACTTGCCTTAGATAAATCGGACCTTGTATTTATAACCGGAGGACTTGGCGCTACAGAAGACGATAAAACACGGGATGCAATTTCCGAAGCTATAGGTGTACCGCTTGTATATAACGAAAGATGGCTAAAAATGCTAAAAGAAAGATACAAAATCTCTGGTAAAGAATTCACGCCTGAAAGAAAAAGAATGGCACAACTTCCCTATAATGCCAAACCAATAGAAAATCCTGTCGGAAACGCACTTGGGTTTATAAAAGTTTTATACGATGTTAATAAAGCTATTGTGGCTTTACCTGGAGTTCCTTCAGAACTTAAAGTTATGCTGGAAAAAGCTTTTGATTTTTTAGGACTGAAAGAAAAAAAAGGGTTTGTCCATCTTTTTAGAACATATGGTAAAGATGAAACCTATATAGATGGTACTCTTAAAGATATAGAAAATAAAATACTAAACGCATCTGCTTATGGTGTTGATATATATGTATGGGATTCAAATAAAATCTTTTTGGAAAATACTATTAGCGTAATTCGAGAAAGACTGGGAAATCTAATATATACTGAAGATGAAAAAAATATGGAAGAAGTAGTAGCAGATTTATTAAAAGAAAAAAAATATTCTTTATCTACAGCAGAATCTTCAACAGGAGGCTTAATATCTTCACGGATAGTGAACGTACCAGGAAGTTCTGCTTACTTTTACGGCAGTATAGTTGCTTATTCAAACGAAGTAAAAATAAACATATTGAATGTAAAAAAAGAAGATATAGAAACGTATGGTGCTGTCAGTGAACCAGTAGCTGTACAAATGGCAGAGGGTGCAAAGAAACTTTTGAAAACAGATATCTCTCTAAGTGATACAGGAATAGCCGGTCCCACAGGACAGACTCCAGGAAAACCTCTTGGTCTTCATTATATAGGCATGTCAACTCCTGAAAAAACAGTAGTAGAAAAAGTAATTTTTAATGGAGATAGAAACTTCATAAGAACAAAAGTATCTCAACATGCTTTAAACATGCTTAGACTTTACCTTATTAAGTAGCAACTTCTACCCTATTTCTTCCACCTTCTTTAGCCTTATAAAGAGCCATATCTGCTCTAACTATAAAATCATTTGGATCTTCATTATCTTTAAGCTGTGCAACACCTAAACTTATTGTCACTTTTCCAACTCCCGGGAACTTATGCTTTTCAACCTTTTCTCTTAACTTTTCAGCAACCTTTCTTGCTCCTTCTAAGTCAGTTTCAGGTAGTAATATAACGAATTCTTCTCCACCCCACCGAGCTGCAAAATCTGTCTTTCTTACACTGGATTTTATAATTTTAGCCAAAGACTTTAAAACATCATCTCCAATTTTATGTCCATATGTGTCGTTAATCTTTTTAAAATGGTCTATATCAAAAACGATTATAGAAAGAGGTCTTTTGTACCTTTTAGCCCTTTCTATTTCTTTTTGTAACACCTCGTTAAATTTACCTTTGTTGTATAGGCCAGTTAAAGGGTCTGTTTCTGCAAGCAGTTTAAGTCTCTCACCTTCTTTTAATACTAAGAATACTAAAGATGATAAAACAAGGTCAATTATTATCGCAGCTACAATATTAAAGTAAAACGACCTTATAATAAGCGCGTAGTTATAGTCAATAGAGTATCTAATTAAATACCCTAAAAAGGTTCCATTACTGGTAAAAATCGGTATAAATGTGATAAGTATAGGATTTCCATTTAAAATATAAGGAATAGAAAATGCTTTTCTACTATTGAGAAGTTTTACCACTTTGTCTTTTATTTTCAGGTTTATAATAGATACAGGAATATCTTTAATAGTAATTTTTTCATAGTAAAAATCTTTTGAAAACTCACTGGCTATTAGAGAACTGGCTGTTCCAGAGATAACTTTTTCTAATCCAATTTCTTTTTTGAGCAAAAACAAGTAAGTATCATAATAAATAGAGTTTAAATCATCTTGGAAAGCGGAAAATGGAACAGAGACATATAAGTTTCCTAAGAAGGAATTTCTATACTTTAAAGGATAAACAAACTGATTTTTAGCCAGATGCTCTATCTTATATTTTTCTGAGTTTTCAGGCAGAGAAACAATAACTTTTCCATTTATGTTAACTATGAAAATATTTGATATATTCTGTTTTTTAAGTATCTGGAATTTTTCATTTAAAAATTCTTTTACTTTTTCTATCTTGTTTTTGAATAAAAAATATTCTAAGTTTGAATTTTTAACATCATCAGCAACAAAATAATCTATCATCTTTTTATAGACTAAATAAACGGCTTTATAGTTTGAGAAGGTATTTTTAACGTAATTTTCTTCTAATATTTTTTCTTTCTGCAATTTATCCATATAAAAAGTAATAAAAGAAATAATCAATACAGATACAAATACTATTAAAGGAAGCAGTATAGTTTTTTTTGCCTTCATCTAAAAAGTATACCAGATTTTATATTGATATAATAATAGTATAAATATTTTAGTAATTATTGAGGTTTATTTAAATGTCAGAAATAAAACCCTGGGGTGGCCGTTTTTCAGAAGATACAGATAAGTTCGTAGAAGAATTTACAGAAAGTGTTTCCTTTGATAAAAATCTGGCTATATACGACATAGAAGGAAGTATTGCTCACGCTAAAATGCTTGCAAAACAAGGGATAATACCTCAAGAAGATGCTGATAAGATAATTAAAGGTTTAGAAGAAATCAGAGATGAAATAATAAATGGAAAGTTCCACTGGAAGACAGAATTAGAAGATGTTCATATGAACATAGAAAAAGCACTTATTGAAAAAATTGGAGATGTAGGAGGAAAACTCCATACAGGAAGAAGTAGAAATGACCAGGTTATAACAGCGTTTAAGCTTTATCTAAAAGCTGAAACAAAACAAATAATTCAACTATTAATAAATCTACAAAAAACTCTTTTAGAAAAAGCAAAAGAAACTGTAGATATAGTTATGCCTGCCTATACACACTTACAAAGAGCTCAACCAATTAGACTTGCCCACTACTTTCTTGCATACTTAGAGATGTTCAATAGAGACAAAGAAAGATTTGAAGATAATCTAAAAAGAATTGACCAACTACCTTTAGGAAGTGGTGCATTAGCTGGAGTAGATTTCCCATTAGACAGAGATTTTGTTGCCACTGAACTTGGTTTTCATCAAGTAATGAGGAATTCTTTAGATGCTACAGCCTCCCGAGATTTTATAATAGAATTTCTATCAAATGCCTCTATCTGCATGGCTAATCTTTCTCGGCTAAGTGAAGATTTAATAATATGGAACACATCTGAATTTTCATTTATTGAACTTCCTGATAAACTTACTACAGGCTCATCAATAATGCCTCAAAAGAAAAATCCCGATGTTTTAGAGCTGATAAGAGGAAAGGTAGGTAGAGTTTATGGTGATTTAGTTAGTTTATTAACTATAGTAAAAGGATTACCAATGGCCTATAACAGAGATTTACAAGAAGACAAAGAACCAGTATTTGATGCTGTGAAAACTTTAAAAGGTTCTTTAATTGGAATGACTAAGATTATAGAAGGGCTCAAACCCAAAAAAGAAAATATGGAAAAAGCAGCAGGAGGATTTGCTTTAGCTACAGATTTAGCAAATTACCTTGTTAGAAAAGGAATTCCATTTAGAAAAGCTCATCATATTGTAGGGCAGATAGTTTCATACTTAATCAATCAAGACAGAGAATTAGAAAGTCTATCTCTTGAAGAACTGAAAAAATTTTCACCATATTTTGATAAAGATGCCCTTGAAATATTAAATCCATTTTACGTTGCAGATGCAAGAAAAACCTTTGGAGGTACTGCAAAAGAAAGAATTTTAGAACAGATAAGATTTTGGGAAGAAAAATTAGGGAGACAATAATTCTCCCTATTGCTTATTCATCAACTTTTCTAACTCTTCAACCACCTTTGGAACATGTCCTTTAGCTTTTACATTTCTCCATTTTTTAACAATTTTACCTTCTGGAGATATTATATAAGTTGAACGGATTACCCCAACGGTAGTTTTACCATACATTTTTTTCTCACCATAAGCATCGTAAGATTGTAAAACCTGTTTTTCCGGATCAGATAACAGATAAAAATTAAGGTTATATTTTTCTCTAAACTTTTTATGACTTTCTATGCTATCAGGGCTAACTCCTACAACTATGGCTTTATCAGCTAAAATATTGATATTATCCCTAAAATCACAAGCTTCTGTAGTACAACCTGGTGTGTTATCTTTAGGATAGAAATATAAGATTACATATTTATTTGATTTTAAAAGATCAGATAGACAGATAGTTTCTTCTTTACCTTCAGGAGTTATACCAGATAAGCAAAATTCTGGCGCTTTTTGACCTTCTTCTAATGGCATATTAAGCTTCTCCTTTGATGAAAATTGATTTAAACATTATACCTTAATAGGGGATAGATTGGTAGGGAGGTTAAAGGTGGGATAGATAAAGGCCCTGGCACCGACCAACTTTCCCGACCGCTCGCGCGGCCAGTATCATAGGCGCTGGGGAGCTTAACTGCCGGGTTCGGAATGGAGACCGGGTGTTTCCTCCCCGCTATGGGCACCAGGGAACTGACAATAGAATAAGAGACAGAGGTTAAGAAGTAAGAGGCCAAGCCTCACGGGCGATTAGTACCACTCGGCTGCACCCGTTGCCGGGCTTCCACCTGTGGCCTATCAACGTGGTAGTCTCCCACGGCCCTTGAGGCTCCTTACGGAGCGGGACGCCTTATCTTGAGGTGGGCTTCACGCTTAGATGCTTTCAGCGCTTATCCCGTAGCAGGATAGCTACCCAGCGTTGCCCTTGGGGGACAACTGGTACACCAGAGCCTGCCTCACCCCGGTCCTCTCGTACTAGGGATGACTCCTCTCAAGCGTCCTACGCCCGCGGCGGATAGGGACCGAACTGTCTCACGACGTTCTGAACCCAGCTCGCGTGCCGCTTTAATGGGCGAACAGCCCAACCCTTGGGACCGGCTACAGCCCCAGGATGCGACGAGCCGACATCGAGGTGCCAACCCCCGCCGTCGATGTGGGCTCTCGGGCGGGATTAGCCTGTTATCCCCGGAGTAGCTTTTATCCGCTGATCACACGCCCTTCCACTCGGAACGTGTGGGTCACTAAGCCCCGCTTTCGCGTCTGCTCGACTTGTCAGTCTCGCAGTCAGGCACCCTTATGCCTTTGCACTCTAACGGTGGATTTCCGACCCACCTGAGGGTACCTTTGGGCGCCTCCGTTACCCTTTAGGAGGCGACCGCCCCAGTCAAACTGCCCGCCTGAC
>Ga0256833_1002062_pt1 | contig 14463 bp, 12 predicted proteins | sample 356284metaG_FD_190535 | JGI IMG/M metagenome (GOLD analysis project Ga0256833, IMG submission 190535) | Hydrothermal vent microbial communities from Mid Atlantic Ridge, Atlantic Ocean - 356-284 | ecosystem: Environmental > Aquatic > Marine > Hydrothermal vents | place: Atlantic Ocean: Mid...
GATGAAAATAGAGCACACGATGCAGAGATGATCAAAAAAGTAAATACTTATCTTAAAGATCTTAATACAGATGGTCTTGATATTCAAATAATGAATGTAACAGATGCAACAAGATTTACAAATGCACGAATTAGAGAAGGTAAAAATACTATCGCTGTTACTGGTAATGTTCTTAGAGATCATCTTACAGACATGTACCCAATTTTAGAGCTTGGTACATCTGCAAAAATGCTTTCTATCGTACCTCTATTAGCCGGTGGGGGATTGTACGAAACAGGTGCGGGTGGTTCTGCTCCTAAGCACGTAGATCAGTTCTTGGCAGAAGGTCACCTCAGATGGGATAGTCTTGGTGAGTTCTTGGCATTGGCTGAGTCATTGAGATTTATCGGTCAAAAACACTCCGACGAAAAACTGGATGCACTTACTGATGCTTTGGATAAAGCAAATGAAGGGTACCTAGATAATAACAAAGCACCAAGTAGGAAGGTTGGTGAGCCAGATAACAAAGCGTCTCACTTTTATGTAGCACAATACTGGGCTGATGCATTGGCAAATGGTGACAATGCTGAACTTGCTGCTAAATTTGCACCCGTTGCAAAAGCATTGAAAGAAAATGAAGAAAAAATTATAGAAGAGTTACTTTCTGTAGAAGGTAAAGCACAAGATATTGGTGGTTATTTCCACCCAGATGATGCTAAAGCTGAAGCTGCGATGAGACCATCTGCAACTTTAAATGCTATCATTGATGCTATTTAAGTGGCATCACTACTTCGCGAAGGAATTTTCCTTCGCAACCACTTCTTAAGTATCTAGTGTAAAAAGATACTTTCACACATAGGGTTGATGTAGCCTCTTTTGTCGCAAAGCATAATTGATAACAAACATTATGATTTATGTTTTGCTTTGAGGGTCCCTATAGTACTTACTTAAAGGAAAAAGATGAACAAAGGTAAAAAAGTATCGATTATCGGTGCAGGAAATGTTGGGGCAACAGTGGCGTACTCTTTAGCGATGAAGGGTGTATGTCACGAAATCGTTTTAAGAGATAGAAATGTAGAAATTGCAAAAGGTAAAGCTTTAGATATGTCACAAGCGGCCAATGCAGCACGTATGCATACGCTTGTTTCTGTTGCAGAAGAGGCTTCAGATATGGCAGGATCGGACGTTGTAGTGATTACAGCAGGTTCACCTAGATTACCAGGTATGAGTAGAGATGACTTGCTTATGATAAATGCAGAGATTACCAAGCAAGTTGTAGCCGATGTGAAAGAGCATGCACCTGATGCGATTATCATCATGGTTTCTAATCCACTGGATGTAATGACATATGTAGCCCTCAAAGCTTCTGGCTTTCCAAAAGAAAGAGTATTGGGTATGGCAGGTATTTTAGATTCTGCTCGCATGGCACACTTTATCCATGAAAAAATTGGTTATGGAGCAGGGCAAATCAGAGCTTCTGTAATGGGTGGACATGGTGATGATATGGTACCATTGCCTAAGTTTTCAACGGTTGCGGGTGTACCGCTTACTGATGTACTGGATGAAGAAGAGATTTTAGAGGTTGTGGAACGTACTAAGCATGGTGGAGCAGAGATTGTCGGATATCTTAAAACAGGATCAGCTTATTATGCCCCTGCAAAATCTACAGCCATTATGGTAGAAGCGATTTTAAAAGATACAAAACAGATACACCCTTGTGCAGTCTATCTTGATGGGCACTATGGACACTCTGACGTAGTGTCTGGTGTACCTGTAGCATTGGGTGCAAATGGTGTAGAGAAGCTTTTTGAAATGACATTGAGTGATGGTCAAAAAAGAAAGTTTGCAAAAAGTGTTGCGTCGGTCAGAAGCATGATTGATGTACTTAAAGAAAAAAAGTTCTTTGATTAATAACCATTCGTAAAGGATAAAAAATGGAATATAGAATAGAAAAAGACACAATGGGAGAGATGAAAGTCCCTGCCGATAAATATTGGGCAGCGCAGACACAACGTTCGGTACAAAACTTCGAGATAGGTAATGAAAAGATGCCCTTAGAAGTAGTCCATGGATTTGCAAACTTGAAAAAAGCATGTGCCTTGGTAAACAATGACCTTGGACGCCTTGACGATGAAAAAACTTCGGCTATCACAAAAGCGTGTGATATTATACTCTCTGGTGAGTTAGACGACAACTTTCCTCTTGTCGTATGGCAAACAGGTTCAGGAACACAGTCTAACATGAATATGAATGAAGTGGTTGCCAACAAAGCAACTGAAATTCTAGGTGGAGACTTTACCAAAGAAAACCTTGTACACCCAAATGATGATGTCAACAAAGGACAAAGCTCTAACGACACCTACCCAACAGGTATGCGTATCGCAGAAGTGGTAGCTGTCATGGATAACCTTATTCCTGCACTAAACCAACTAAAGGCTACACTTGATGCAAAATCAAAAGCATTTGCTGATGTAGTGAAAATTGGTAGAACGCACCTACAAGATGCTACACCACTTACACTAGGTCAAGAGCTTTCTGGGTATGTTGCGATGCTAGAAACCAATTTACAACAACTCAATGATGCTTTGGTGTACTGTAGGCAACTTGCTATTGGTGGGACAGCTGTGGGTACAGGACTTAACTCTCACCCAGAGTTTTCTCAAAGAGTGGCTGCACAATTGAACAGTTTTATGGGTGAAGACTATGGTTTTGTGTCTCAGCCAAACAAATTTCATGCACTGACAGGACACGATGCAGAGGTGGTACTCTCTGGAGCACTTAAAGCCCTAGCAGCAAACCTTATGAAAATAGCCAATGATGTAAGATGGCTTGCCTCAGGTCCTAGATGTGGACTTGGTGAGATTGAGATTCCTGCCAATGAACCAGGTTCGTCTATCATGCCAGGTAAGGTAAATCCTACACAAGCAGAAGCGATGACAATGGTAGCCGTACAGGTAATGGGTAATGATGCAACAGTAGGTATCGCTGCATCTCAGGGTAACTTTGAACTTAATGTATTTAAGCCGGTCATTGCCTATAATATTCTTCAGTCTACAACACTGCTTGCAGACGCTATGAGAAGTTTTGATACAAATTGTGCCGTGGGTATCGAGCCAATTAGAGCAAATATTGATAGATTTCTTAATGACTCTCTTATGTTAGTAACCGCATTGAACCCGCATATTGGGTATGAAAATGCAGCGAAGATTGCTAAAACAGCACATGCCAATGGCACAACACTTAAAGAGGAAGCAGTAGCACTTGGACTCATGTCTGCTGAAGACTTCGACAAACATGTAAAACCTGAAGAGATGATTGCTCCAAAGGCGTAACAATCTCGATTTTGCTTTTCTTTGGTGTTACTAAAGGAAGCAACCTTTCAATAACTCTAAATCAGACTATTTTTCTCCTAATTACTGTGTAGATATTTAACACATTCCACAAAAACAGATAAACTCTTATACATTTAATCAACTCTTATTATGTTTAGGCGTATAATGTATGCATTATATATAAAGGAGTACACATGAATATTCATGAGTATCAAGCAAAACAAATATTCCAAAAGTATGGTGTTCCGACACCTAGAGGTATTATTGCTAATACACCAGAGCAAGCGGTAGCAAACGCAGGCGAACTCGGTGGAAGTGTATGGGTTGTCAAAGCACAAATCCACGCTGGTGGTAGAGGACTCGGTGGTGGTGTAAAACTAGCGAAGTCAAAAGAAGAAGTAAGAGAATTGGCAACAGAAATTCTTGGTATGACTTTGGTCACACACCAAACAGGACCAGAAGGTAAATTGGTTCAAAAAGTATACATTGAAGAGGGTGCAAACATTGAAGATGAATTGTATCTTTCTGTGGTACTTGACAGAGCTGCTGAAATGCCTATTATCATGGCATCAACTGAAGGTGGTATGGACATTGAAACTGTAGCACACGATACACCAGAAAAAATCATCAAAATTGCAGTTGACCCTGCATTTGGTTTCCAAGGTTACCATGGTAGAGAGCTTGTATTTGGTTTAGGTATCACAGACAAAGCTGAACAAAAAAAGATGGTAGATTTTGCTAAAAAACTTTACACACTTTATATGGAAAATGATGCTGAGATGATCGAAATCAATCCACTTATTAAAACTGCTGAGGGTGACTTCTTGGCACTTGATGGTAAGATGGGCTTTGATGATTCTGCACTTGGACGTCACCCAGAGATTGAAGATATGAGAGATATTTCTGAAGAAGATCCAGATGAAAGAGAAGCATCACAGTATGGTCTTTCTTACATTGCTCTTGATGGTGAGATTGGTTGTATGGTAAATGGAGCAGGGCTCGCTATGGGTACGATGGATACGATTAACTACATGGGTGGAACACCTGCAAACTTCCTAGATGTAGGTGGTTCAGCCAATGCTGAGACTGTAGCAAAAGGGTTTGAAATTATTCTTAAAAATCCCAACGTCAAAGCTATTTTTGTAAACATTTTTGGTGGAATTGTGAGATGTGACAGAATAGCAAATGGTATCTTAGAAGCAACGAAACTTGTAGATGTAAATGTACCAGTAGTTGTGAGACTTGATGGAACAAATGCCGCAGAAGCAGCAGAAATTCTAAAGAATGCAAATATCGATAATGTAATCGCCGCAACTGATCTTGGTGATGGTGCAGCAAAAGCAGTAGCAGCGGCAAAAGGAGAGTAGTAGATGTCAATTTTAGTAAATAAAGATACAAAAGTAATCGTACAAGGTTTTACAGGTGGAGAGGGTACTTTCCACGCGGAACAATGTATGGATTATGGTACACAAATCGTAGGTGGGGTAACCCCAGGTAAAGGTGGACAAACACACCTAGGTAAACCTGTATTTAACACAGTCAAAGAAGCAGTCGCAGCCACAGGTGCAACAGTATCTATGGTCTTTGTACCACCTGCATTTGTAGGTGATGCAGTGATGGAAGCAGCATCCGCAGGTATCGAACTTGCAGTAATCATTACTGAAGGAGCACCAGTACGTGACATGCAAGCAGCCAAAGCATGTGCAACAAAAAATGGCATGATGACTATCGGACCAAACTGTCCAGGTGTGATTACTGCAGATGAGTGCAAGATTGGTATTATGCCAGGGAATATTTTCAAAAAAGGAAATGTGGGGCTTATCTCTAAGTCAGGTACACTTACCTATGAAGGTGCAAACCAAGTTGTAAAAGAAGGGTATGGTATTACCACAGCAGTAGGTATCGGTGGAGACCCAATTATCGGGCTTTCATACAAACAACTTCTTCAAATGTTCCAAGAAGATCCTGAGACTGAAGCTATCGTAATGATAGGTGAAATTGGTGGAGATCTTGAGATTCAGGCAGCGAAGTTCATCAAAGAAAATATTACGAAGCCCGTGGTTGCATTTATCGCAGGTCAAACTGCACCAGCAGGCAAAAGAATGGGGCACGCAGGTGCGATTATTTCTGGATCTGCAGGTACAGCAAAAGAGAAAATGGATGCACTTGAAGCCGCAGGCGTAAAAGTCGTTGTTTCTCCAGCAGAAATCGGTAAAGCAGTCAAAGAAGTACTTTCTTAATCTCCTTACTATAACAGAATGTGTGGACAGTTGTCCACACACTCTTCCTCCTTTTTTACACATCAAATCATTGTCTAAAGTTATTTTAAAATTGGAGAAAAAAACTCTTATATTTCTGAGTATTTTCTTGCTTCATATGGTAACAACCTCTCTTATAATAATAACAATTACATCTTATTCATATCCACTTTACTAAAACTAAGCTATCCTAATCCTAGTGAATAGTAAATCTCACGTAATATTTATAAAAGAAAAGGGGAACCAATGTCAACATTAATGACAGCTCCAGCGAATACGCCAGTATGGGTAGATAAAGCTAGATGTAAAGCATGTGACATTTGTGTGGACGCATGTCCAGCAGGTGTACTTTCCATGCAAGCAGATCCGCATTCAACACTGGGTGCAAATATCGAGATAGTCATGCCAGATGCATGTATTGGATGTAATGAGTGTGAACTCTCATGTCCAGATTTTGCTATTTATGTAGCAACAAAACAAGAGTTTAAATTTGCAAAACTAACAGACTCGGCAAAGGCAAGACAAGAAGCAATTGCAGAAAATGGGTATAGATTACCAGAAGATTGGAAGGAGAACTAATGGCAGCAGGTGGTGATAACGTCGTCATTAAAGACGGAATGAGAGAAGTGGTAATGCCAGGTAACCACTTAGCAGCGCAAGCAGCTGTTGATTGTGGTTGTAAATTTTATGGGGGCTACCCTATTACACCTTCAACAGAAGTGATGGAGTATATCTCAGATATCCTTCCGGCTGTGGGAGGAACATGTATTCAAATGGAAGATGAGATTGGTGGAATTGCAGCAGCAATTGGTGCATCAATGTCAGGTGTACGTGCTATGACAGGTACATCAGGACCTGGTATTTCATTGAAAGCAGAAAATCTAGGACTTGCGCAAATGGCAGAAGTACCATTGGTAGTCGTCAATGTAATGAGAGGGGGACCTTCAACAGGTCTTCCGACACGTGTGGCACAAGGAGATGTTGCACAAGCAAAAAATCCATCACATGGAGATTACAAATCGATTGCACTTTGTGCAGGTACATTGGCTGAATGTTATACTGAAACTGTAAGAGCATTTAATCTTGCAGATAGATTTATGCAACCAGTATTTGTACTTTTAGATGCAACACTTGGTCTTATGCATGCAAAAGCGATTCTCCCTACACTTGAGGAAGTACAAGCTGGCATCATACCAAGAAAAAAATTTGAAGGTGCACCAGAGGATTATAAGCCTTATGGTGTGGCACAAGATGAGCCAGCTGTACTTAACCCAATGTTTCAAGGATATAGATATCACTTTACAGGGCTTCATCATGATGCCATGGGATTCCCAACTGAAGAGATTGAGACTTGTAGAAAGCTTATTGATAGACTTTTTAACAAAATCGATGCTCATAGAGATGAAATTGAACACAATGAAGAGTTTATGGTAGATGATGCTGATATTCTTCTTATTGGTTATGGTTCTGCATCTTTGGCTATTAAAGAGGCCGTTGTGAGATTGAGAGATGAGGGTATTAAGGCAGGTATGTTTAGACCAATTACGATTTGGCCAAGTCCTGAAGAGAGAATGAATGAACTTGGACAAAAATTCGATAAAGTACTCTCTATCGAGTTAAATCAAGGTCAATATTTAGAAGAGATACAAAGATGTATGGGAAGAAGAGATATCCAAAAACTTGTAAAAACAAATGGGCGTCCTTTCTCACCACAAGATATTATTGATAAAGTTAAGGAGGTATTCTAAAATGGCATTTAATTACGATGGATACTTAAGAATGGAAAAGATGCCAACACTATGGTGTTGGGGATGTGGAGATGGTATTGTTTTAAAAGCATTTGTAAGAGCAATAGATGATTTGGGCTACTCTAAAGATGATATATGTGTGGTTTCTGGTATTGGATGTTCAGGAAGATTTTCTTCTTATGTTGACTTCAACACGGTACACACAACGCATGGTAGAACAGTGGCATTTGCAACAGGTATTAAGCTGGCAAATCCAGATAAAAAAGTTGTGGTTGTAACTGGTGATGGTGATGCACTTGCCATTGGTACAAACCATACAGTACATGCAGCTAGAAGAAACATAGATATTACATTTATTGTTATTCAAAACTTTATCTATGGGTTGACAAACTCTCAAACAAGTCCAACAACACCACAAGGGATGTGGACAGTTACACAAAAGATTGGTAACATTGACCCAACTTTTGATGCGTGTAAGCTTATGGAAGCAGCAGGTGCCACTTTCGTAGCGCGTGAGTCTGTAACAAAGCCTAAAAAGCTTGAAAAAGTGATTAAGCAAGCTTTAGAGCATAAAGGTTTCTCTTATGTAGATGCATTGACAAACTGTCACATTAACCTTGGGCGTAAAAACAAAATGGTTGCAGCGATGGATACACTTGACTGGATTGATAGTATTACTACAACGAAGAAAAAGTGGGATGCACTTCCAGCTGAAGAGCAAATAAACTTGCTTCCAACAGGTGTGCTTCATGAAGATACAACCAAAGATGAGTATTGTGACCTTTATAAAATGGTTCAGGATGCACATCAAGGCAAACGTGGTAAAATCACACAAGATGATTTTGAGAAAAAAATATAAGGAGACACAAATGGCTAGACAAGTATTAAGATTTACAGGTGTTGGTGGACAGGGTGTACTTCTTGCTGGTGAAATTTTTGCTTCGGCAAAAATTAACCAAGGTGGATTTGGGATGAAAACAGCAACATATACATCACAGGTACGTGGTGGTCCAACGGTTGTTGATATTCAACTTGATGATGATGAAATTTGGTATCCATATGCAATTGATGGACAAATTGACTTTATGCTATCTGTTGCAGATGTTTCTTACCAACAGTTTAAATTAGGTGTGCGTGAAGGTGGTACAATTGTTATTGAGCCAAACTTGGTACACCCAACAGAAGAAGATAGAAAAAAATGGAATATCGTTGAGATACCTATTATTACTATCGCAAAAGAAGAAGTAAAACTAGTACTAACACAATCAGTTGTAGCATTAGCAATCGCTAATACATACCAAAAATTGATTGATGAAAAATTACTTGTAGATACGATGCTTTCTAAAGTACCTGAAAGATTCCATAAACCAAATATTTTGGCATATGAATTAGGTAAAAAATACGCAGAAGAAGCGATGGCAGCAGCGTAAGTTGTTTGCTTTGCCGTACCCCTCTTTCGTTTTAACAACGGGGGTATCGGCATTTAGTGCCAAACATCTTTGCGGGAGTTTGTTTAGTCATGTACTGACGTACACTCCTGCAGAAGAACCCACAAATCTACAACAAATCAAACAACTTGCATCTTAAAAAACTATTCTCTTCTTATTTAGAGTATAATATTCTAAAAAAGTATGCCTATGAACTATCAACACATATTAGACGAAATCTATGATGAGATACAGCCCGAACTTAAACGTGGGAAAGTGGCAGATTACATTCCTGCTTTAGCCGAGGTAGAAAAAGGTCAATTTGCTATGACTATCACACTTGAAGATGGTTCCGTTTATTCTGTAGGTGACAGTAAGAAAGTATTTTCTATTCAGAGTATTTCTAAAGTATTTACTTTTACATTGGCACTTGATATCTATTCAAAAAAACTCTATAAACGTGTAGGGGTAGAGCCTTCTGGTAATCCGTTTAACTCTCTTGTTCAATTAGAATATGAAAATGGCATCCCTCGTAATCCCTTTATCAATGCAGGTGCCATTACCATTACAGATTCACTTATTAGTCACTATAAAGATGAATACAAAACGTTGGAAGTGATTATGAATTTCATACGTGAGATATCGGGTAATCCACAACTCTCTTTCGACCAAATCGTAGCCAATTCTGAGATGGAATATGGCGACAGAAATTTAGCATTGGCTAGACTGATGAAAAGTTTTGGTAATTTTGATAATGATGTGTTGGGTACAGTGATGACCTATTTTAAACATTGCGCCATTACGATGAATACTGAGGAGTTATCAAGAGCGATGATGTATTTGGCTTTTGGGGGTAGTGACCCCATTAGTAAAAAAGAGTTTATTTCAACACGTAAAGCCAAACGTATTAATGCGGTAATGCTTACTTGTGGGCACTATGATGCCAGCGGTGAGTTTGCTTTTCATGTGGGATTACCTGCTAAAAGTGGTGTAGGTGGGGGTATAGTCGCTGTGGTTCCCCAAAAAATGGCATTAGCCGTATGGTCACCTGCACTCAATAAATATGGGAATTCTCATGCAGGGACATTGGCATTAGAAAAATTTACCACAAAGACTGGACTCTCGATATTTTAAACCCAAATTATGTAATAGAATTGCCAAAATTAGCAAGAGTGCTTGTGCTGTGGGTGTTTGTAAAGAATGGGAGGTTAACCTTAGGTTAATCGATGATTATTTGTAAATGCCCACGGTGCAATGACTTCTGCTAGTTTGGTGATTTCTATTGCATAGTTTGGGTGTCGATATGCTATAATTCACCTAAGGTGCAACAGGTAGTTGCTGGTAGCATCCTAGCTACGAGAGGAAAGTCCGGGCTGCACGCAAAGCAGGGCTCCATCTAACGGATGGCCAGAGTAATCTGAGGGCAAGTGCAACAGAAAGTAGACTGCCATATTTGGGGAAATCAGACCCGCAAACGACAACGCTTAGGCATTGTCATATGAGGTCAGACCCCTTTTGGTAATAGGTGAAACGGTGGGGTAAGAGCCCACCAGTGGTTGTGGTAACATAGCCAGCTAGGTAAACCCTTCCCGCAGCAAGAAGTATATGGTATAAGCTTTGCAAGCTGTTTAATCAGCAAAACATACTTCGCTTGAGCATAGGGGCAACCCTATGCCTAGATAAATAACTACCCACGACAAAACCCGGCTTATCGTTGCACCTTCTTCTCAACCTTAACCCCATTTCGCTATAATCAAACAAAAAAAGAGTGACGATGAGAAAAATATTTTTACTGCTTCTTGTGCCTGTGTGGATGTTGGCAAAAGTGCATTATGCCAAGGTGGAGCCTTATAGCTCTGTAACGTTGAAGTCTGCGGTGAATGGGCAGGTGATAGAGGTGAACTTGGATGCTGAAGGTACGATGGTAGAGGGTAAAAGAGTGGTGCATATAGATGATGTGCTAGATAAGGTCAATCTAAAAGACTCTCGCACAAGTAAAGTACTTTTGGAAAAAATGCTCGAACTGAATAAAAATATCGCTAAGGGACTTCAAGGAAGTCTCCAACGTAAAGAGAGTTATTATCAACGACTCTCTAAACTAAGCACAGCATCTAAAACACAAAAAGACAATGCCTATGCTGCTTTTATTGCTGCAAAAACACAATATCTAGGTACCAAAGAGAAGATAATCTCTTTGGAGAAACAGATACTTGATATGGCGTATAAGATAGCACAATTAGAGGATATGATTTCTAAAAAATCTATCTCTTTATCGCGTAAATATTTGTATCAACTTTTGGTCAGGGTAGGGGATTTTGTAGCACCCGGATCGCCACTGGCGAAGGTACAGGATGCAAGTCGGGCAAAGCTGGTACTCTTTTTAGAACCTAATGAGATAGAAAATATAGCAGATAAATCTGTTTATTTGGATGATAAAAAAACAATATATAAAGTAGATAAAGTATGGAAAACAGCTGATGAAAAGTTTATCTCATCCTATAAAGCAGAAATTTATTTGCCAGCACCTAATGGGTTGTTTTCTAAACTGATGAAAGTGGAGATTAAATAATGCAGAAAACAACAGCGTGTGCACTAGACTGTTATGATGCGTGCAAGATACTCGTCGAAAATGGCTTACCTCAAATTATAGGAGACAGTGAGCACCCCGTAGGCAATGGTGCACTTTGTACGCTGCTCAACAAAAGCATACATGAGGAAGCACGTATAGAAAAGCCACGTGTAGATGGCGTAGAGGTAAGCATGGGTGAGGCTATGGAAGCTGTCAAAAGTGCTTTTGAAAAACCTCATTCTTTACTCTGGAGAGGCTCTGGCAATATGGGTGTGATGCAAGAAGTCAGCAATCTTTTTATGCAGAAAATAAACGGTACGCTCACCCATGGCAGTCTCTGTGATGGAGCAGGTAATGCAGGGATAGTAGAGGGTAGAGGTGTCAATAAAACTTTGCCACTAGAGCAAATAGACAAGGCAGATACTGTAGTGGTGTGGGGGCGTAATGTCACAGTGACTAATGCCCATATCATGCCTTTTATTGAAGGTAAAAACCTTATTGTCATAGACCCTGTGAAAACGGCTATTGCTAAGAGAGCAGATGTGCACATGCAGATACAGCCTAGGACTGATTATTATCTCGCCATTATGTTGGCACGCTTTATGTATATGGAAGACTCTCAAGATTCCAAATGGTGTGAAGAGTTTGCTTCTGATTATGAAGATTTTTATGATTTTACTCAAGAACACCGCATCAAACCTATTCTGGAGTATATCGGTACAGATTTGGGTGAGATTGGGCATGTGTTGAACCATCTACGTGACCAGAAAGTCGTTTTTTTGGTAGGTGTGGGTGTACAAAAATACTCTACAGGTGCATCGACACTTCATGCCATAGATTCACTGGCAGCACTGCTTGGACTCTTTGGAAAAGAGGGGTCTGGAGTACATTATTTAGGACACTCAAAGTTAGGATTTGACAATCCCTTTGATGTGAGTTGTAAAACAGTTTCTAAAGTAGTGACTAACTTTTCAGAGTTTGACACGGTATTGGTGCAGGGTGGAAACCCTGCATCTTCTATGCCTGACAGTACTCGTGTACAAGAAGAGCTAGATAAGGTAGAAAACCTTATCTATTTTGGACTTTATGAGAATGAGACATCCAAAAGAGCGAAGATAGTCATCCCCGCGAAAAACTTTTTTGAAAAAGAAGATGTACGACTTAGCTATGGTCATCACTATATAGAGAAGATGAACAAAGTTGTAGACTCTGAGATAGGTATCTCAGAATATGACTTTACGAAATATCTCTTTGATGCATTTAATTTGGATGGATTAGAGTCAGAGGAAGCGTATATTGCAACATGGCTAGAACAGTGTGAGGAAGATGATAAAGGCAATCTCATCTCCTCTGCATACGAAGAGATACCTTACGAAGAGGGCTTTGGTGAAGGTGGAGATGATGAGTTTGAATTTATAGAAGACTATGACGATGACTTTATCAACACAAAAAGCCTTACCAAAGTACGTACAAGTAAGAAAAATCAGCTTTCACAAGATACCTTGTGGCTCATATCACCTAAAACGCATAAAGCACTCAATACTCAGTTTAAACGTAATAATACAGTACAGCTACATCCTTCTTTGGGTTACAGTGAGGGTGAGAGAGTGAAAGTCTCTTCTGAATATGGGAGTGTGGTGCTTAAAGTGGTGCTTACTGAAGATGTACGTCAAAACTGTATTGTGATTACGAGTAATACGGTAGGTATCAATAATTTGACACCTAGTATGGTGAGTAACGAGGGTGAGAATGCCTGTTATCAAGAGGTGAAGATATCAGTAGAAAAAGTAGAAGGATAAAAGATGACATTAGAACAACAAGACAAACACTATGTACTACAAACATACACACGTGATTACACAAACTTTGTAAAAGGGGTAGGCTCTACACTGTATGATGAAAAGGGAAAAGACTATATTGACTTCGCTTCAGGAATTGGGGTGAATTCGGTAGGACATGGAAATGAAGTATTGACCTCCGCCATCTGTGAACAGGCAAAAAATATCATCCATATCTCTAACCTGCAAGTGATAGCACCACAAGCGAAACTGGCACAGAAAATCGTAGAACTTTCTGGGTATGATATGGGTATTTTCTTTGCGAATTCTGGGGCAGAAGCCAATGAAGGGGCTATCAAGATAGCACGTAAGTATGGTGAGACGCAGTTTGAAAATAAGCGTTATAAGGTGATCACACTTGAACATTCATTTCATGGTCGTACGATTACTACGGTAAAAGCCACAGGTCAAGAGAGTTTTCATACCCCAAATTTCTCACCATACCCGGATGGATTTTCATATGAAAAGTCTGTCGCAGATGTGTATCATGCTATAGATGATGAAACAGTTGCTGTACTGATAGAACTGGTGCAAGGTGAGGGTGGGGTACAGCCTTTTGAAAAAGAGGAGATACAAAAACTCGCAGCGCATTTGAAATCTAAAGATATTTTACTCATCGTGGATGAGGTACAGACGGGTGTGTATCGTACAGGTGAGTTTTTGGCTTCAAACCTGTATGAGATAGAACCAGATATCATTACCCTTGCCAAAGGGCTTGGTGGTGGTGTGCCTATAGGTGCAGTGATGACCAAACATAAAGAGGTACTGAGTGCTGGCGACCATGGAAGTACCTTTGGGGGTAACTACCTTAGTACAGCAGCAGGCATCGCAGTACTTGAAGTACTCAAACCTATGTATGATGAAGGTTTGATAGATGAGACACTGCTTTATTTTTCTGAAAAATTAAAAGTGATAGCAACAAACTATGCACAACTTTTTGAAAAAGAAGTAGGTCTTGGACTCATGCGTGGACTACGTGCAAAAAGTGCAGAAATGCAAGGAAATATTATAAAAGCTTGTATGGATGAGGGGCTTATTGTGTTAAAGGCTGGACGTAATACAGTTCGTTTCTTGCCAAGTATTACCATCACCAAAGATGAAATAGATGAAGGGTTTAAACGTTTTGAAAAAGTTATTGCTTCTTTGTAGTGTATATTGTATTTCTGTGCTTCCTGCAGATGAACTAAGTAATATTTTATCAGACAATAAAAATATACTGTTTGATTATGAATTGCAGTCTAATCGTGCAAAAAGTGATATGCTTGAAAACAGCTGGGTTAATCCTATCATGTTGCAGTATAGTAAAAACTAT